>OLSQ01001225.1_pt1 | contig 21946 bp, 16 predicted proteins | sample 1672561 | NCBI WGS metagenome assembly OLSQ01 (sample SAMEA3136699, study PRJEB25190) | human gut metagenome | biome: human gut; feature: human-associated habitat; material: faeces | place: Austria | collected 2013 | reverse complement strand
TTTTGGAGTTTATGCGACTTCGTCGCAATCTTCTGCAAACTTAGAGGTCATTAGGCCGTTCAATGGTAGTATTTTACAACTGCTTGCAAAAGATTTACCGGACAGCAATATTTAGAAATCTATTTTATTCTTGTTCTTCTTTTTGCCTGAGTTGATGAGTTTCACGAGCGACAGGACATCCACTCCTACAGAACAGGAGTTCTGATATGCCTTCTTGCCGTTGACTGTCTTGAAAAGTGGCGTTAGACCCAGCGAACCGCTGAAGACAAGCGGACCGATTCCCCAGACTACCGACATGTTAAGTCCCAGACGGTTGAGCTTGTAGGTCTCGTCTGCCGATATGTTTCCTTTCATCTTATACCAGGCATTGGTACGGATCTCGGGCGACAGTCCCAGCCCCAAATAGAAGTCATAGCTGCCATCCACGGTGAACATCATGGGCAGACGGAACGACATATAGTTGATATTGTTGCCGTCGGCTCGCTGGTCCATCTTCACGAAATCCCATTTGCCGCCGGTTTCCGTCACGACATAGTCTTTCTGAAAGCAGAGGTGGCTCCACACAAGCTGGGCTGCGATACTGAATCCCATACTGTTCTGCTTGTTGAACGGCACCGACATGTAATAAGGGGTGACGCCAAATTCAAACGACTTTGAAAACCTTGCGTGGTGGAGCTGGCTCGTGCCGAACACCTTGCCGGTGATGTTTGCCATACCGAACCATACCGTAGGATAACGTGGGGCAAAATCGATGTGCTGCAGATTGCTTGTCGGCAGGAATGGCGAACCCACATATACCTGTTCCACTTCCTGGCCATCCACGAAGTTCATTTCGCTGACCTTCGTCTGCTCCACTCCGTCGTTGCCGAACACCTTGACGTTGGTCTTGCTGCCATCCACGTCTACTACGATTTTTTTGTCTTTCACCACAAACGTCGTGTCTTCTTTCTCTGCTGCCTCTCCCAAAAGCGGCAAGAACGCAGCCAACAATAGTAATTTATTCATATTTCAAGTTTTTTTATTATCAAATTGACATCCTGTGAAAATGTTTTTGCCTTTCATAAAGGTCAGGACGGGTTGTTTTTTCAGTGGATTTCCGGAGGGCAGCCCTCAATACTTGGAATAACAGAGTTTCAGTATGTCGTCGGGCGACAGTTTCCCCTCTATATATATCACCGTACCCTTACGGCTGTCCACATAGCTGAAGAGGATGTATCTGTTGTAACCGCCCGGCAAAGGTTTCATCATGTAATATCCACTCACAAGTTCACCACCGTCGATTACCTCGCGCACCTTCTTGGCATTCTTCCTGTCGGCATCGAGATATGGCTTCACTGCATGGTGTAGCTTCTTGTATACCAGACTCTTATACACTCTGAGTTTATAGCCATGCAGCGTGGTGTTTTCCATCACCACCATCTTGCATCCCTTGGCTCTGCCATATCGCTGGAACACATTGTCAACGTTGAGTCCCTTTTGTCCCATCGCTGCAACGGCAAGCATCAGAAACACAGCCATGAACATCATGCGTCTAAACAAATATCGTTTCATAGTCATTGACATTAAAATTCTACATACATCACCATTCTCCAACAACAAGTCACCTCATCATCCGCATAGCCTCAAACGGATCATCGTCTGCCATTTCACCGACGTTGCGCAATGCCTCAGCAGCTTCTGCATGCACCAAGCGTTTGTCGGTGTACACTTTTCCGTCTTCAACCATATAGCACACCGCATCACTCTGGTGCGACGGAAGGAAAAAGACCAACAATAACGTCACAGCTGCAGCAGCCGACAGCCAGAGGGCTACCTTGCGGTGCAGACCGACGGTCTTGCCGGCGGTTTCAGGCTCCGCTTCAGCAGCAATGTCATCAGTTTCGTCACGAACCGTTTTCCTCTCTGCATCCACGAAGCAGAACATGACCCTGTATGGTTTCCATTCCGCCGGAATATCACCCGAATGTTCTCTGAAATACGTTCTCAGAAAATCTTCCTCCGCCATAGTGGTCTCACCGCCGATATATTTCTCCAGCAGTTCCGCAATATGAGCCGTTCTGTTGTCATTAATATCATTTTTCATCTCTTGCTCCTTTCATCAGTTTCATATAAGTATCTCTTATCTTCAGACGCGCCCTTGAGAGGTTCTTTCTCAGATTGTCGGCTGTACAGCCCGTTATCTGCATTATCTCTCCGGCATCATAGCCCTCTATCTCTTTCATTCTGAACAGCTGGCGCTGCAACGGCGGAAGGTGTTCCACTATATTCCGTATCAGTGCCATCTCGTCGAGAGTCTCCACGCCTCGCTCCTCAAAACCGGCGTCACCCTCTGACAATTCGGCTGAAGGATGCCGTTGCTGCCGGCGCCTGTCGTCATAGAAGGCATTGCGCAATATCGTATAGAGAAGTGCTTTTATATTGTCTGAAGCATCCAGCGAGTCGCGCCTTTTCCATAGCCTCAGCATCGCTTCCTGCACGAGGTCCTCGGCATCTTCTCCGTTTCCGGTCATGCCAAAGGCCCGCGACAGCAACTCTTGTCTAAGAGGCAGGATAATATGGTTGAACTCTTCTGGTTTCATCTCTCGTTTATATATATAACGCCAAAGAAAAGGATTTCGGACATTTGGCAGGGATATTTTCAAAAAAATTACGGACAGACGAACAAACAAGGATATTGCTTCCATTTGTTGACAGACAGGATTATTGCTGAAACGTACAAGTCGAGACATATACCCTTGCCTACTCGTCTACTTGCATACTTGTCTACTTGCCTAAAAATTATATAAAAAACCTGCGGGTAACATAAGTATTTGAGCAAATTTTCGTAACTTTACACGCTCTTTGGCCTGAAGGCTTAGGCTACGTGCCTTGAAATGCCCTACAAAGACATTCGCGAAGGAAATAAAAAGAATATATAAATGCATTTTAAATGGAAATACGATCCACCTACACCAGAACAAAAGAAAGATGCAGAAAAACTGATTGACAACCTGAAAGTCAGCCCCGTGATAGCGACGATAATGGCGAAGCGCGGAATAAAGGAAGAGGACGCAAAGAAATTCTTCCATCCGCAGCTCAACGACCTCATCGACCCTTTCCTTATGAAGGACATGGACGCCGCGGTGGAAAGACTCAACGAAGCCATGGGGCGCAAGGAACGCATCATGGTGTATGGTGACTACGATGTGGACGGATGTACTGCCGTCGCATTGGTTTACAAGTTCTTACAGCAGTATTACTCCAACATCGACTACTACATTCCCGACCGCTACGACGAGGGATATGGAGTGAGCCGTAAGGGTATCGACTTCGCCCACGAAACGGGTGTGGGACTGATAATAATACTCGACTGTGGAATAAAGGCGATAAAAGAAATTGAATACGCCAAAGAGCTGGGCATAGACTTCATCATCTGCGACCATCACGTGCCGGATGAGGAAATGCCACAAGCTGCCGCTATTCTGAACCCCAAAAGAGAAGACGACACCTATCCTTTCAAACATCTGTGCGGATGCGGTGTGGGATTCAAATTCATGCAGGCGTTTGCAAAGAGCAACGGCATTTCTTTCTCAAGACTGATACCGCTGCTCGACTTCTGTGCCGTGAGCATCGCTGCCGACATCGTGCCGGTGACGGGAGAGAACAGGATTCTTGCCTACCACGGACTGAAACAGCTGAACCAGAACCCTAACATCGGACTGAAAGCCATCATCGACATCTGCGGACTGAACGGACGCACGCTGTCGATGAGCGACATCGTGTTCAAAATCGGACCGAGGATCAATGCTTCCGGACGTATGGAGAACGGAAGGGAGAGCGTGAACCTGCTCGTGGAAAAGGATTTCGCCGTGGCTTTCGACAAGGCGAAACACATAAACGAATACAACGAGCAGCGCAAGGACATAGACAAGCAGATGACCGAGGAGGCGAACTTGATTGTGGGCAGACTGGAGAGCCAGCAGAAACACTCGAGCATAGTGCTCTACGACGAGAACTGGAAAAAGGGCGTGATAGGAATCGTGGCTTCCAGACTGACGGAAATCTACGTGCGGCCTACCGTAGTGCTGACACGCGACGGCGAGCTCGCCACCGGTTCGGCACGAAGCGTGGCGGGATTCGACATATATGCCGCCATAAAGAGCTGCCGTGACCTGCTGCTGAACTTCGGCGGCCATACCTATGCAGCCGGACTGACGCTGAGATGGGACGACGTGAAGGAATTCAGAGACAGGTTCCAGGCATACGTGGAGGAACATATACTGCCGGAACACACCGAAGCGGCACTCAACATCGACGCCGTGATAGACCTGAAGGACATCACGAAGAAGATGCACAGCGAACTCAAGAAGTTCGGCCCCTTCGGACCGGGCAACACAAAACCGATGTTTGCCACAATGAACGTATACGACTTCGGCACGAGCAAGGTGGTGGGCAGAGAGCAGGAACACATCAAACTGGAACTCGTAGACTCAAAGTCTAACAACGTGATGAGCGGCATCGCCTTCGGACAAAGTGCCGCAGCACGATACATCAAGTCGAAACGCAGCTTCAACATCGCATACACCATAGAGGACAATATCTTCAAACACAACGACGTGCAGCTGCAGATAGAAGACATACAGCCGACAGAGGGACAGGCTTGAACATTATAACACTGGCAGATGGCAGACGACAAATACCTCAGGATTCTTAAGGAGTATTGGGGCTACCCTGACTTCAGAGGAATACAAAGAGACATCATTGAAAGCATCTGTGCCGGGAAAGACACTCTCGGACTGATGCCTACCGGCGGTGGAAAGTCTATCACCTTCCAGGTGCCTGCCATCGCCATGGAGGGGGTATGCCTCGTCATCACCCCACTCATAGCGCTGATGAAAGACCAGGTGGACGCTCTGAGAAAGAAGGGGGTGAAGGCATACGCCATCTATGGCAGCATGAAACATACTGAGATACTGAAGATTCTCGACAATGCCGTGCTCGGTGGCGTCACCTTATTATATATATCCCCCGAAAGACTGTCGTCTGAATTGTTTCTCAGCAAACTGAGCCACATGACCGTGAGCTTCATAACCGTTGACGAAGCCCACTGTATCTGCCAATGGGGATATGACTTCAGACCATCATATCTGGCAATATCCGAAATCAGAAAGATAAAGCCGGACGCACCTGTCCTCGCACTTACAGCCACCGCCACCCTACCCGCCATCGACGACATACAGAAACAACTCAACTTCAAGGAAAAGAACGTATTCCGCATGAGCTTCATGAGGAAAAACATAGCGTATATCGTCAGGACAGCCGACGACAAGCTCGAACAGGCTGCACATATCATACGATCGCTCAGCGGTTCGGCAATCGTGTATGTCTACAGCAGGAAGAAGACCAAAGAAGTGGCTGAATATCTCAACGACAACAATATCAGCGCCACCTTCTATCATGCCGGCCTCGACCATGCTGTGAGAGACTTGCGGCAGTCAATGTGGCAGGAGGACAAGGTGAAGGTGATGGTAGCCACCAATGCCTTCGGCATGGGTATAGACAAGCCGGACGTGAGGGTCGTGATACATATCGACAGTCCTGACTCCATAGAGGCTTATTTCCAGGAAGCCGGGCGCGCAGGCAGAGACGGAAACAAGGCTTATGCCGTATTGCTTTTCAACGGCAGAGACAAGTCGATACTGCAGCGCCGCATCGCCGACCAGTATCCTGACAAGGAATATATCAAGACCGTGTATGAACATCTTGCGTATTTCTTCCAACTCGCCGTGGGCTGCGGCTTCGAAAGGACTTTCGAATTCAACCTCGACAAATTCTGCAGAAACTTCAAACACTATCCGGTAAGAGTGGAATCGGCACTCAAGATTCTTGAAAAATCCGGATACATAGAATACAGCGAGGCAAGCGACAACAAGGCAAGGATGCGTTTCCTCATCGGACGCAACGACCTTTATCGCCTGAAAGACATGACCGATGAAGAGAACGCCGTCGTTGTGGCAGCACTCAGAAACTACAGCGGCATGTTCTCCGATTATGCCTATATCGAAGAGGCGCTTATCGCACAGCAGAGCGGTGTGGACGACCAGCAGACTCATGAAATACTGAAGACCCTGAGCAGAAAGCATATCATACATTTCATACCCCGCAAGAGCATACCACACATCAAATATATGCAAAGCCGCGTTGACTTCGAGGAGATTGTCATCCCGATGAAAGTGTATGACTGGCGAAAGAAACTGGCTGAGAAGCGCCTTGAGGCTGTGGTGACATACGCCGAGAGCGAAAAGGTTTGCCGCAGCCAGCAGTTGCTCAACTACTTCGGAGAGTCACGGTCTGAGAGATGCGGACAATGTGACGTGTGCATAGAACAGAAAAAGAGAACAAGAGAGGACAAACAGAGAGACAAGGATATAAGACTCGCCATTCTGAAACTGCTCGAAGACAAGAAGCCTCATCACATAAAGGAACTTTACACCCTCGATTTCGACATGCCGTCGATAGAACGTGTGCTGCGACATATGGCGGACGAAGAGGAGGTGTATAATATTGAGGGCAAGATAACACGCTGACATCCGCATTGCACACTTCATATCATATATGTGTCATTATTCTGACATTTCTTTATTTTTTTAAGTTTTTTTGTTCTAAATGTATCTTAAAAAAGAAAATACGTGTGTCATTTTGTTCTATTATTCGGAAAAACAAGTACCTTTGTAGGCAAATGCAAGGGCATTTGCCCGATATACAACAATAGCATTATTTTTGGCGTACAATCATAAACGCTCAAACACAAATTTGCAATACGAGGTATTAGCTTAACACTAAAAAAGGAATAAGATGAAGAATAAGTTGAGAAGTGCGGTATGCACCGAAGGAAGGAGAATGGCAGGAGCCAGAGCCCTCTGGGTGGCGGCTGGAATGAAACACGAACAGTTCGGCAAGCCAATCATTGCCATCGTCAACTCTTTCACTCAATTCGTGCCCGGACATACTCATCTGCACGACATCGGACAAATCGTAAAAGAAGAAATAGAGAAAATGGGATGCTATGCCGCCGAGTTCAACACTATCGCCATAGACGACGGAATAGCGATGGGACACGACGGAATGCTGTATTCCCTGCCTTCACGAGATATCATTGCCGACTCCGTGGAATACATGGTTAACGCCCACAAGGCTGATGCCATGATATGCATATCAAACTGCGACAAAGTGACGCCGGGAATGCTTATGGCGGCAATGAGACTTAACATACCTACCGTTTTCTGCAGTGGCGGACCGATGGAAGCGGGACGCTGGAAAGGCGCAAACGCCGACCTCATCACCGCCATGGTGAACGGTGCCGACAAGAGCGTAAGCGACGAAGAACTGAAGGAGATTGAAAGTTGTGCCTGTCCTGGCTGCGGTAGCTGTTCAGGTATGTTCACGGCAAACTCCATGAACTCGCTTACAGAGGCAATCGGCATGAGTCTGCCGGGTAACGGAACGATTCTCGCCACCCACAAAAACAGAATAAAGCTTTTCAAAGACGCCGCACACCTGATAGTGGAAAACGCCATGAAATATTATGAGGATGGCGACGACAGCGTGCTCCCGAGAAACATTGCCACAAGGGAAGCTTTTCTCAACGCCATGACTCTCGATATAGCGATGGGAGGAAGCACAAACACCGTGCTACATCTGCTCGCCGTGGCACAGGAGGGCGGCGTGGAGTTTACGATGAGCGATATCGACAGGTTGAGCCGTAAGGTGCCTTGTCTGTGCAAGCTCTCGCCGAACACACAGAAATACAGCATTCAGGAATGCAACCGTGCCGGTGGAATATTTGGAATTCTGAACGAACTGGCAAAGGGCGGTTTGATACACAAAGGCGTGAAACGTGCTGACGGAAAGACTCTCGGCGAACAGCTCGAAAAATACGACATCACAAAATCTGTAGTCGACGAAGAGGCTGACAGGATATACCGCAGCGCTCCCGGAAGAAAGTTCTCTACCAAGATGGGATCACAAGACGAAAAATGGGAGACGCTCGACACCGACCGCAGCGAGGGCTGCATACGCGACCTCGGCCACGCTTATACGAAAGACGGTGGACTTGCCGTGCTGTTCGGAAACATCGCACAGGACGGATGCGTGGTGAAAACTGCCGGAGTGGACCCTGCATTGTGGCACTTCGAAGGACCGGCAAAGGTTTTCGATTCCCAGGAGGATGCCTGCGAGGGAATCCTTGGCGGAAAGGTGAAGAAAGGCGACTGCGTGGTGATAACCCACGAAGGACCGAAGGGCGGTCCGGGAATGCAGGAGATGCTCTACCCCACTTCGTATATCAAGAGCATGCACATGGGTAAGGAATGTGCGCTGATAACAGACGGACGATTCAGCGGAGGCACATCGGGACTCAGCATCGGACATATATCGCCGGAAGCGGCAGCCGGTGGAAACATCGGAAAGATAACAGATGGCGACATCATAGAGATTGACATACCTGACAGAACGATAAACGTGAAGCTGACCGACGAAGAACTGGCGGCAAGGGAACAACGCCCGATGACCCGCCAGCGCACGGTGAGCAAGGCTCTCAGGGCATACGCACAGAGTGTAAGCTCTGCCGACAAGGGTGGCGTCAGAATAATAGAATAGGCTGACGCCACAGTGAGCCCCAACCCGTAAAGCGGATTGGAATTGAAGCACGAAACACAAATCAACAAATTGTAAGAGAAGAATGGCAAGAGAGAAGATAACCGGTGCGGAGGCGCTGATGCGATCATTGGCAAACGAAGGGGTGGATATCATCTTCGGTTATCCCGGAGGAGCGATAATGCCGGTGTTCGATGCGTTATACCACTATACCCGCGGCGACAACAAGGTGTTCAACCATATCCTTGTGCGCCATGAACAGGCGGCGGCACATGCTGCAGAAGGATATTCAAGGGTGAGCGGAAAGGTTGGAGTATGTATCGTGACAAGCGGTCCTGGAGCCACCAACACCGTGACGGGTGTTGCCGATGCGCTCACAGACTCCACTCCTATTGTGGTCATTGCCGGACAGGTGGGCATCAGCGCTCTGGGTACAGACGCCTTTCAGGAGGTAGACCTCGCCTGTCTCGCACAGCCGATATGCAAATGGAGCTACCAGATAAGAAGACCGGAGGATATAGCCTGGGCTATCAGCCGGGCATTCTATATAGCTAAATCAGGAAGACCGGGACCTGTGGTCATCGACTTCCCGAAGAACATACAGCAGGCTCTTACTGAATATGAGCCTCAACACATCGACTTCATCAGAAGCTATAATGCCTATCCGCAGCCGGACGAAGAGAAGACGAGGCTTGCGGCGGAGCTCATCAACAAATCGAAGAAGCCGATTGCCCTCGTCGGTCATGGTGTGGAGATTGGAAATGCCCAGGAGGAACTGAAGGAGTTTCTGGAGAAGGCCGACATACCGGCAGCAAGGACTCTCATGGGATTATCTGCCCTGCCATCCGACCATCCGCTGAATATGGGAATGCTCGGCATGCACGGCAACTATGCACCGAACATCAAGGAACAGGAATGCGACTTGCTGATTGCCATAGGAATGAGATTCAGCGACAGGGTGACGAGCAATGTGGCTACTTATGCCAAACAGGCAAAGATAATCCATCTCGACATCGACGCTTCGGAGATTGACAAGAATGTGAAGACCGACATTGCCATCGTTGCTGACTGCAAGGAGTCGCTGCCCAAGATTACGGCTCTCGTCCACAAGAACAGCCATAAAGAATGGATAGACAGTTTCAAGCCTCTGTACGAAACGGAACGTGAGCGTGTGATAGAGCCTGCCATCCATCCGAAAGGCAAATTCCTGCTCATGGCAGAAGTGGTGAACGCCGTGGCTGAAGCTACCGACGACAATACGGTGATGGTGAATGATGTGGGACAGAACCAGATGTTCTCTTGCAGATATTTCAAATTCGCCAAACCGCTCTCGTTAGTGACAAGCGGCGGACTCGGCACAATGGGCTTCGGACTGCCTGCTGCCATCGGTGCCACATTCGGAGCACCTGGCCGCACGGTGTGCATGTTTACCGGCGACGGTGGATTCCAGATGAACATACAGGAGCTCGGCACCATTATGGAACAGCAGACACCGGTGAAGGTTATCCTGCTCAACAACAACTATCTCGGCAATGTGCGCCAATGGCAAGACATGTTCTTCGGAGCCAGAAGGTCGTTCACAAGGATGATGAACCCGCAATACGAGCTTATCTGCAAGGGTTACAACATACCGTATGGACTCGCCGTGACCCACGAGGAACTGAAGGGGGAAATAGAGAAGATGCTCAGCACCGACGGACCGTATGTCCTTGAATGTGCTGTCTTGGAGGAGGACAACGTGATGCCGATGGTGCCTCCCGGCAAACCTATCAACGAGATGATTCTCGGAAAAGAGGATTTCAAAGAATAAAGGACTACAGAAATGGACAACGACAAGAAATTATATACTCTGCTCATTTATACAGAAAACATGGTGGGCATGCTGAGCCAGGTGACCGCCGTATTCACCCGCAGACAGGTGAACATCGAGAGCATCAACGCTTCGGCTTCAAGCATAGAGGGTGTACACAAATACACCATCACCACATGGAGCGACGAGGAACAGGTGAAGACGATAACGAAGCAGATAGAGAAAAAGGTGGACGTGATAAAGGCCGACTACTATACCGACGACCAGATATTCATCCGCGAAGATGCTTTGTTCAAGCTGTCAACGCCTGTCGTGATGGAGAATCCGGAGATTTCAAAGATAATACGCCGTGCCGACGCACAGATCATCGAGGTGAACCCTACGTTCTGCACAGCCATGCTGAGCGGCGTGACAAAAGACATCATCGCCCTTTACACCAATCTGCAGGAAAGAAACTGCGTGCTGCAGTATACTCGAAGCGGAAGAATTGCCATAACGAGGAATCCTGTGGAAGAAGTGAACGACTTGATATCAATGCGCGAGAACAACATGAAAAACCAATAAAGATAGAAGAAAATGGCAACATTAGGAAAAATCGGAAGATATGACTTCCTGTCGGAACCGTTCCATTGCGACTTCTCAAAGAAGCTCTTCATGGGACATCTGGGCAACCACTTGCTCAATGCGGCGGATTTCCATTCCAACGACCGCGACTTCGGTATGAACTATCTCAACCCTATCCACAAGACCTGGGTGCTGTCGCGACTGGCGATAGAGATGGACGACATGCCGGCGGCATACGAGAAGTTCAGTGTGGAGACATGGGTGGAAAGCGCCTTGAAGTTCTTCACCAACAGAAACTTCCGCATCTGCAGCACTGATGACAGCCGCACATACGGCTACGGCAAGAGCGTGTGGGCGATGATAGACACGGAAACGAGACAGCCGCTGAATATCCTCGCCATCAGAGACGGTGAGATAGAACGGTATATAGAGAAAGACAAGGAATGCCCTATCGAAGGCCTGTCGAGAGTGAAGATGGGCAAGGAGGCGAAGCTCGCAAGGACAATCGACACGTATTACTGCGACGTTGACGTGAACGGTCATATCAACAGCATCAAATACATCGAGCATATCCTCGACCTCTTCGACATTGACCACTACCGCAAATTCCGCATCAGACGCTTCGACATAGCGTATGTAGCAGAAAGCTACTGCGGCGACAAACTGAATTTCTATACCGAAGAGCGCGACGACGATACGGTCTGCGTAAGGGTAACGAAGACAAACGCCGAGACCGTGGATGCTGAAGTGGTCAGATGTATGTTGAAGTTCGAGAAGATACAATAAAGGCTGATAGCAGTATATATAAAATACACCATTAACGGTCATTGGATCGTTAATGGTTATAAGGTAAAAAGAACATAAGTGCCTGAGGGCACATAACTAAAACAAAACAAATATGGCAGAAATGAATTTCGGTGGCGTTATCGAAACGGTAGTCACCAACAAGGAATTTTCCTTGGAGAAGGCACATGAAGTATTGAAGAACGAGACAATAGCTGTGCTTGGCTATGGCATCCAGGGACCTGGCCAGGCTTGCAACCTGCGCGACAACGGTTTCAACGTGATTGTTGGTCAGCGTCAGGGCAAGACCTACGACAAGGCAGTGGCTGACGGATGGGTGCCGGGCGAGAGTCTCTTCTCTATCGAGGAGGCTGCAGAGAAGGGTACCGTGATCTGCATGCTGCTCTCAGACGCCGGTCAGATACAGGTATGGCCTAAGATAAAGAAATATCTCACCAAGGGCAAGACTCTGTATTATTCTCACGGCTTTGCCATCAACTGGAACGACCGCACCGGTGTGGTGCCTCCAGAGGATGTGGATGTCATCATGGTGGCACCAAAGGGATCGGGCACCTCTCTGCGCACCATGTTCCGCGAGGGACGTGGCGTGAACTGCTCTTACGCCGTATATCAGGATGCATCGGGCAAGGCTGAGGAGAAGACTTTGGCATTGGGCATCGGCATCGGTTCGGGCTATCTCTTCAAGACCACTTTCAAGCGTGAGGCTACAAGCGACCTCACCGGTGAGCGCGGTTCGCTGATGGGAGCCATCGAGGGATTGTTCGAGGCTCAGTATGAGGTGCTCCGTGAGCATGGACACTCTCCATCAGAGGCTTTCAACGAGACCATAGAGGAACTTACACAGAGCCTCATGCCTCTCTTCGGCGAGAAGGGAATGGACTGGATGTATGCCAACTGTTCTACTACAGCCCAGCGTGGCGCTCTCGACTGGGCTCCGCGTTTCCGCGAGGCCATCAAGCCTGTCATGGAGTGGCTCTACCTCTCTGTAAAGACCGGAAAGGAGGCTCAGATTTCTATCGACAGCAACTCAAAGCCTGACTACCGCGAGAAGCTTAACGCCGAACTGAAGGCTATGCGCGAAAGCGAAATGTGGCGCACCGGAGTGACCGTGCGTCAGCTCCGTCCTGAAAACAACTGATAAGCTTGGATTAATCCACAAAAAAAGAACTCTCCCGATAAGCATCAAGTCTTTGCCTGTAGCCTATCGGGAGAGTTTCTTTATTTTAGCCCCAACCGGTCTGAATATAAAGACCGATTGGGATTGACGTTTATTCTCAAATCAGAGAATATTTCTGCAAATATTATTCTGTTATCCGCGCATTGCCACCTGATTGTGGGGTGAATCGCAATGTGTAACCATAGCTGCTATTCCACGAAGAATAAGATGGACACACATAATCAGACAGACAGCTGTCGCCACCACAGGAGTTGTTGCCGAGGCCGCGCTGCATATAGTCGAAGTGGGCATAAACCTGCTGATAGCGTGTCAGGTCGTACCAGTGGAGATTAGTGTTCCACATCGAGTCGCCTGATTTGCACCACTTTGTCTCGTCGTAGTGTGAAAGAGAGAATGATGCTCTTCCGCCTGCCTTGATTCCGATCTGCACGTTAGAAGCCCTATTGGTGAGAATCAGCTCACGCATATCCTCATGGTCGCCGAATGTCTGGGGGTGTATCATCTCGTCCACCATGTCGTCTACCGTAGTGGTGAAGCGGCCGAGATAAGAACCTGTCTTGCGGTCGCTGTAGTTGGAACGAGGACCGCGGGCATAGAACTCCACGTTCTCGAAGCCGGAAGCAAACTGCATGCCCAAGCCGATGCGAGCGAGTGTTCCGCTTGGCGAGAACTTCACGTTCATGTCTACAGTGCCATCAGGATAGAATGTATAATTGATGGTGTAGCTGCAGCCCGTTGCCGAACCCTCGACTGACATCGTAGCGTTGTTACCGCTCTTAGCGAGTGCTCTTGTGATGCTGAGGCTTGATGAATTGCTGAACGAAGGTTCGAAGTTACGGTCATTGTCCACCTTACGGTAGCTGTTGAAGTCAGGACCTTCAGCGATAAGGCTCTTGCCATCGTATGTCCATGAGGTCATCTTGCCTGATGAATTGAACACAATAGAATATGCCTTGACGTTGTTGTCTGTACCTGTTACGGTATTGCCGCTTACGCTCAACGAGCCACCTGCAGAAGTGTAGCTTGGTAGCACTGGGAATCCCATTGTGCCGTCAGTGCCCATAGCAGTGCCGTTAGAGATGTTTTGCTCAGAGAGCGAGAACTGAGCGTCAGCGATGCTGTAGCCCTCCTCAGCCCATGATGTCCAATCGGCAACGTTCGCCTTAGTAGGCTTCTTTACGCGCAACTCTACGTTTACGAGATACTCTGCACTGCCCTCAACAGATGTCTGGATAGGCAGAGTTACGGTAGCAGAAGAACCTGCAGCGATAGAGTTGAAGCTTTCGAGCTTGCCGTTCTCCACCAAGTATCCATCCTTCATCACGCGATAGCCGATTTCGAAGTTGTCAGACGAGATAGACATAAACGCATACTTGTTCGCGATGTTTACAGACTTAGCAGAAGCGCTGAAGTCGCTGAACTTCACATTCTGGTACACCTTCTTCACCTCAGAGAGCTTGCCAGTCCATGTGCGGTCTGGTGTGACGATACCGTTGTTGAGGAAGTTGCCCTGGAAGCCATAGTTTATACCGCTTGTTGAGTTGTAGTCGTAGCCAGACACCCAGTAGTTGAAGCCGTTTTCGCTCTTCTTCTGATCGTTAACAAGCCTTGCAGGGTCGTAAACCGACTGGTCTACCCAGTCCCAGATACAAGCGCCGATGATACCGGTGCTACCCTCAATCTGATCCCAGTATTCCTTCAAGTTACCGACAGCCTGACCCATAGCGTGAGCATACTCGCAGATGAAGTAAGGCTTGCCGTTCAGTCCGCTTCTGTTTCCTCCTACTGACGAAACGGTTGGATACATGTTAGAACCGAGGTCGGAGTAATTAGTTCCGCTTCCTGCTCCCTCGTAGTGAACGAAGCGTGAGTCGAGGTTCTTACACGTATTGTATGTAGTAGAGAAGTTGCTACCGCCGCCGCACTCGTTGCCCAACGACCAGAAGATTACGCTCGGGTGGTTGCGGTCGCGCAGCACCATGCGCTTTGTGCGATCGTCCATAGCTGTTATCCAACTGCTGTTGCTTGACAAGTTCTGGTTGTAGTGGCACTCTACGTCAGCCTCGTCCATCACGTAAAAGCCGAGAGCGTCCATCATAGCGTACATCTTCGGCTGGCGCGGATAGTGCGAGGTGCGCACGGTGTTCACGTTAGCCTGCTTCATCATTGTGAGGTCCTTCATCATGGTCTCCATGTCGATGGCACGACCATACTCAGGGTGAGTGTCCTGAGTGTTCACGCCCTTGAAGTAGATACGCTTGTTGTTGATGTAGATGAGGTTGCCACTCTTTGTGATATTGCGGAAACCATACTTTGTAGAGAACGCCATCTCCTCAGCTCCGTTCTCGTCCTTCTGACTTACAACGACGGTGTAGAGATACGGATCTTCTGCGCTCCATGGACGCAGTTTGCTGAGACCGCTGAGTGTAACAGTCTTTTCTGCTGTTGATGTTCCGCTGTATGTCTGTGTTCCGGTAGCAATCTGATTGTCGTCAGCATCGAGCAACGACACCTGCAGAGTCTTGGTTGTAGAGACGGTGTTGCGGTTGTCTACAGTCAGCTTCACCGACATACTGCCGCTTGTAGCCTCGTTGTTGAGCGAAGATGTTATATAGTGGTCCGACACGAACACCTTCGGAGTAGCCACGAGATATACGTCGCGGTGAATACCAGAGAGGTGCCACATATCCTGACCTTCGAGATACGAACCGTCGCACCAACGATATACACGTACCGAGAGTTGGTTGTCGCCGGTAGTTACGAAGCCGGTGATGTCGAACTCAGCGTCGGTGTTAGAGCTCTGCGAGTAGCCTACGTATTTGCCATTAACCCATACTACAGCAGCGCTGTATACGCCGTCGAAGTGTACAAACACACGTTTGTCCTTCCATGTCGCAGGAATGTTGATGGTACGGCGATAGAAGCCCGTTGCGTTGTGGTCTGTTACGCCATACTGTGACATTCCAGAGTTCGCATTAGGTGGGTTGTTGCTGAACGGATAACCAACGTTGGTGTATACTGGTTTGCCATAGTTGGCCATTTCCCAAGAGAGCGGCACACGGATGTCGTCCCAACCGCTGTCGTTATAGTCCTTTGCCTGGAACTCACTTGAGCCAGGACCATATAATGTTCCTGCAACATACTTGAACTTCCATGTTCCGTTGAGGTTGATATATTCAGCCTTGGTCTCGTCGGGCTGCTGCCAAGGCTCTGCGTAGTGAGTGGCGTCAGCCTTCATCTGCTCTACAGAAGCGTAAGGGATGAATGTAGCGTGAGCGTCCTCCTTATAGTCGCTCACTTTGCTCTGGTTGCTTATCCAGCTAACATCGAACGAACCATGGTCAGGAGAGGTTGAGCTGCCTCCAGTGCTACCTCCAGTGCCACCTCCAGTGCCGCCTCCAGTGCTACCGCCAGAGGCATCTGCTTTGATGAAGCCGAAGGCTGTAGCTGATGTTTTAGATGTTGTCTTAGTAAGACCTGTGCCAGCGCTGTTTACTGCCAAGTAATAAACTTGGTATTTAGACCACAAATAGTCACCTGATTTTATGTAGCAAGCCAGATAATATGTGTCGTTGCCAGCGCTTTCCAAGTTCCATTCCTGGTTTACGTTTGATTCACTACCATTTTTGTAATCGTATTCACTATCCCAGATAAGTGGAGCCTTATTATTATATCCTGCCATGTCTATAGCAAAGATAGATCCGAGGCTCTTGAAGTGGTATGGATAGTCAGAGCTCTTGCTGTTTAATACATTCCATGTCTGAGTAGTGGTTCCTTTGACAAGTGTACTAACATTTATGCTTGCGTTTTGTGTTTGGCTTTCAACGCTCAGACACTTTGTAGCATCACTGCCAAGGCAAATGTAGTAGTTGCTGCCAATGGTAGGAGTAACAAACTTTGTTTCTGTTACGGTGCCGCCACCAGTGGTTTCTTCTGTCACAAGGCTTACAGACTTGTATGTAGCCCATGAGCGTGTACTGCCCTGAGTGCTGCCGTAGAGAATAGACGTAAGGCTTAGGATATTGCTGATATTTGATGCATCGCAAATCTTCGTATCGTTAAGATACAGACCGTTCGAGTTCAACTCTATAGTAGTTTCACCGGAGATGTTGGTGTGGTTTTCACGATATGTGTAATTTGCTCCACCATTGAAGCAGTTCACCTGCAAAGTATTGCTGCTCTTAGTATAGAAGAGGTGGATGACGTTAGCATTTCCCCATTCATTTGTACCCTGCAAGTCGTCACCGATAGAGAGCACGTTCTCGTGTTCTGTATAGCTCTTACAAGAGCTGAGGTCGAGCACCGCCTTGAATGTCTGCTTCTGGAAGTCAATTGTTGTTTGCCTAGAGAACGACGAGCCGTTAGGCGTGTAATTGCTCAGAAGGTTTGTCTCCGCTGCGAACGCCTGCGTCACCATGAGAACGAGCAGTGCCGCTACTGCGACGAGATGTTGCTTTATGTATGTTTTCATAAGGTCTTGGTTTTTATTTCACGATGAGTTTTATGCCGTTCACTATATATACTCCCGGTGCGAGTTTCGTTGAACTGCAACGATGGCGCACACGCTGACCATTGATGCTATACACATCGCCGATGGTGGCGCTTGAGGAATTGGGTACGGAAGAGATGTCGTTGGTCTCTGATGGATTCTCATCAACGCTCCATGTCAGTTCGCGAGCTGACTGCCGACCGGCTACATCTTCGAAATAGATACGGAATCCTTTGGCTTCCATATCTGACGTGAGATGATAAATTATGTTGCCACTGAAAACGTAAGACCCCGACTTGACGAGGGTCGGAGAGAAGAATCCTGTCACCCTTGTCTGTCCTACAGTATACTTCGGATTACCTTCGCCCTTATACCAAGAGGATGCGGTGATGCCAGCAAACTTATATGTTTGGTCTTCGTTCACTCTCTCAGGCTGTAGCAGGCAAGGCTGTCCTGCCTCAATGTCTGTGCGATAGGTGAAAAACAGTTTGGTATCGCTATCGCTGGTAAGATACGCCACCTTGGTTCCTACACCCCAAGTCTCAGCTATCTGTGCAGCCGACAAAGGGAAAGGCAGACACAGGGAGTTCCACTGTCCTTTCTTGAATTTACGCTTCAGCGTCACGTCCACATACTCTTCTGAAAATGTGGGGCGCACATAATTCTGAGCCTCATCGAGAATCACTTCCTGATACGGAACTTCGGCAGCTACCGTCCATTGTCCGGCAGCGAATGTGGGGTCTGGTTCCTCATACGAGGTCGATATAGCTCCAGACTGTGCGTAGACAAATGCCGTGGAGTAGGCATCACTGTCCTGATAGCCCAAGGTGTATGACTGGCCGGCAGACGACTTCAATATCCACTTTACGTCTTTGCCGTTGAAATTCATACGCCCGGCATCAGCTTTCTCATCCACCATGGAGACTTTCAGCTTCACCGGCCGGTTTGATATTGCCGGCTTGCCATCGTCACCCACGGTGAGATACTGCCCCTGCGAATTGAATATATACACAGAAGTCAGTGCCAATGTATAAAATGTATTCATGATAAAATGTTTAATTCGTAAAATCTGTTTTTGGCGAACGCCAATGTCTGTTCACCAATAAGAAAAGTGGGAATATGGTTATGTTGTTTTGTCAGAACAGGTGCAAATCCTCATCCGTATCATCGTCCTCCTGGATGTCATCCCAGAGGAAACCGCTAACTGCATTATGTTCTTTGGCATCTATCTCAGGAGGATTGCCCGTTGTTTTACTGAATCCCACCAAAGTAGTTACGCATGTTTCAAGCGCAATGACCTCGAGATCCGGTTTTAAGTACTTCTTCTTCATAAATATAAAAATAGCTTATAAGTTTTGAATATCAATTTATTAAATTAAGATAAACTCCATAGGAGCATAAGTTCTGCAGCTTCAGATTTAATCTAATGCAACAGAGGTAAATAAGTTTCAGCTATATTAATGGCAGACTATTGCATCATAACCATAAGGTGAGAACACTCCCCACCCGTCGGTTTAATACAGACACACTATACGTGTTGATAATCTGTTGTCAATTAATGATCTTTTCCACAGCGAGAGTTTGACTTTCCCGCCATGAAAACATCTTCACAGGTTTAATATTTGTTATACTTTCTCTTACACATTTAATTTCAATTTGCAAATCTAATCAATTATCCGCATTAATTTTTACATTTGCGAAATATATTAACCATTTTTAGCTATTTCGCACCTATGCTATTCTACGAATACGTGTTTTTTGGATATATATAAGATAGGCGGCACCTCGGAAAAAGAAATGAATGAATTCATTTCGTTCTTCTCTCGGTTTGCACTATCTTTGAATAAGATAGGCTACACCTCGGAAGAAGAAATGAATGAATTCATTTCGTTCTTCTCTCGGTTTGCACTATCTTTGCAGAATAATACAAAATCGGATATCAGATATGGCAACAGAACAGAAAAATGGAATAATCTATGGACTCAACGACCGTCCGCCATTCGTGGAATCGGTGTTCGCGGCATTGCAGCATTTGTTTGCAATCTTCGTGGCGATAATGACGCCACCTTTGATAATAGCATCGCAGATGCAGCTCGACATAGAGACGACAAGCTTCCTCGTATCGATGGCGCTCTTCGCATCGGGTGTATCCACATTCATCCAATGCAGGAAATTCGGGGCTGTGGGCACCGGACTGCTCTGCATACAGGGAACGAGCTATTCGTTCATAGGACCGATAATAGCGGCTGGAATGGGCGGCGGACTGGCTGTGGTGTTCGGTTCGTGTATGGCGGCATCGGTAGTGGAGGTGTTCGTGGGCAGCATACTGAGATATGCACGCAAGATCATCACCCCATTGGTGTCTGGAATTGTGGTCACGCTGATTGGTCTCTGTCTTATAAAGGTGGGGATATCGTCGTGTGGCGGCGGCAATGCGGCGATGGCAAACGGTACGTTCGGCGCTCTGCACAATCTCGGACTCGCGGCTCTGGTACTTGCCACAATCGTGTTTTTCAACAGTTGCAAGAACCGCTACCTCAGGATGAGTTCCATCGTAATCGGACTTGCCGTTGGGTATGTATTGTCGTGGGCATTGGGATATATCGACTTTGACTCGGTGAAGAGTTTCGGCGGCGTGTATGTGCCGGTGCCGTTCAAATATGGACTTGACTTCGACCTCTCTGCCTTCATCTCGCTGAGCATAATCTTCATAATAACGGCGATAGAAGCTTATGGCGACATCACGGCGAATTCAATGATTTCCGGCGAACCTGTGGAGGGTGACCTCTTCATGAAGCGTGCATCGGGAGGTGTGGTGGCAAACGGCGTTTCATCGTTTATCTCTGCAGCCCTGAACTCCTTCCCCAACTCCATTTTCGCACAGAACAACGGTATGATACAGCTCACGGGAGTGGCATCGCGCTACGTGGGATATTTCATCTCTGCCTTTCTCATCATCCTTAGCGTGTTTCCTGCCGTGAGTCTGGTATTCTCGCTGATGCCGGAACCTGTGTTGGGAGGTGCTACACTGCTGATGTTCGGCACGGTGGCGGCATCGGGAATAAAGGTCATCGCCTCGCAGAAACTGGGTCGAAAGGAGATTCTGGTGCTGGCGATAAGTCTTGCCGGCGGACTGAGCGTGGAGTTCATGCCTGAGATTCTGTCGGGGTTCCCCGAGACGCTGCGCAGCATTTTCTCATCGGGAATAACTACCGGCGGACTGCTCGCCATATTCTCAAACCTGCTGATAAGGATAAAGGAATGAGATGCTGACGAGTTGACAAGTAAACAAGCAGACGAGTAGACAAGGATATCTGTTCTCCATTTTGTAACAAATGGCAACTTCCTTGTCTACTCGTCTGCTTATCTACCCATCTGCTTGTTTACTCGTCTACAGAATCACTTTCTTCTCTTTGTTGTAGACTTCTTTTTTGTAGTCTTCTTTTTAGAAGTGGTCTTCGTGGTCGTTGTTGTCTTGGTAGTGGTGGTAGCCACTGGCTTATAGTATTTCAGAGCCTCTGGCAACCATTTCTGTATGTCAGCGATACGCTTGGCGTCGGATGGGTGGTCACTAAGGAAAGCCGGTGTAGTGCTGGTGGAACTTGCCGCCATGCGCTGCCAGAAACTTACTGCCACGTTAGGGTCGTAGCCCGCCATCGCAGCAAAAACGAGTCCCATATAGTCGGCCTCGCTCTCATTCTGACGAGAATAGTGGAGATTGCTGAATTTACTTCCGAGTCCGAACACACCCTGTGCTATGCTGGTGGTATTTGAGCTGACTCCGGCACCGCTGAGCACGGCTCCCAGAATCTGCGAACCATACTGCTGCTTCATCTGCTTGCTTAGCTGCTCTGCCGAATGCTTTGCCACGGCATGGGCAATCTCATGACCGAGAACGATGGCGAGAGCACTCTCGTTCTGTGTAATGGGGAGCAGTCCTTCGTATACCACAATTTTGCCGCCAGGCATACAGAAAGCGTTTGCTGAATTGTCCTGCACGAGATTGAACTCCCAATTGTAGTTTTTCAGTTCTGCCGACTGGTTGTTGGCTTTTAGATACTGTTCCACAGCTGTGGCAAGGCGCTGGCCCACACGTTTCACCATCGCCGTGTTTGTGGCGTTGGTAGACACCTTAGCAGTCTTCATGTAGTTGGTATACTCCTTGTTGCTGAGACCGAGCACCTCTTCGTCGGAAACGAGGATATGCTGCTTTCTGCCTGTAACAGGCACCGTGCTTGTGGTTCCACAAGACACTACTGTCAGCGTCATGACCGCCAACAGTAATTTGCTGATTTTTTTCATATTCGTCTGATGTTGTTTTTTTGATTTATCACTTCAAGGGCAGAGCGCCAAGCTTGCTTGAAAGCTATGCTGAGGTGAAGCTTATCTTATGCAAAGATAATGCAAACCGAAGGCAGAGCGCCAAGCTTGCTTGAAAGCTATGCTGAGGTGAAGCTTATCTTATGCA
>OLSQ01001224.1_pt1 | contig 21953 bp, 14 predicted proteins | sample 1672561 | NCBI WGS metagenome assembly OLSQ01 (sample SAMEA3136699, study PRJEB25190) | human gut metagenome | biome: human gut; feature: human-associated habitat; material: faeces | place: Austria | collected 2013 | reverse complement strand
CTTCAAGTAGATTTCCTGCATTTTCTGCATCAAAATGTTTGCAAAACTCGTCTATTATATAAAATAATTCTGTAACTTTGTAATCGGTAGTCATATCAAATATTTTTGTAACTAATTGATTTTCACCTATAAAGATACAAAATATTTGTGAGACTACCAACTTTTTTATGAACTATTTCTTATCCCGAACTGGGGTAATATATAACATCAAAATATGACGCATATATGGAAACAAAAGAACTTGAAATTCCTGATATGGTTATGGGTATGTTGGGAGTAGTACCTTCTGACTCTATTGAAGCTGACGATATAAATGGAAGAAAAGCATACCATAAACATTTAGAGGAGAAATACAAAAAGAACAACATTGTCTTACACTAAATTATAGTAAGACAATGTTGTTCTTTTGCTATACAATATTGTTTATTTTTATTTGTCGGCTTCACCCTTGCCTCTGCCATCGGCATCAGAACGGATAGCCGATTGCGAAATGCAGGCTCTGCGAATCCTTAAAGCTGTTCATGTTGTAGAATCCGCTCTTGTAGGGCACATGGATACCGATACCCCAGTCGAGACGCAGAACGAAGAACTCCAAGTCGTAGCGTATGCCCACACCTGTGCCCAATGCCATGTCCTTCAGCAGATTCTTCATCTGCAACTTCGACCCTTCACGATAGCCGTCGTTGCGCAATGCCCATACGTTGCCGGCATCTACGAAGAGCGCTCCGTACAGATTGCCGAACAGACGCGGACGATACTCCACGTTGGCCTGAAACTTTATGTCGCCCGTCTGGTCCATATACGACAGTCGCGACTGATTGGTGTAATAGCGGCCCGGACCGATGCTGCGCACGTTGAAGGCACGTATGCTGTTGGCACCGCCCACATAGAACTGCTCACTGTATGGAGCTGCACTGGCATTGCCGTACGACCATATCACGCCGGCATTCACATGACCCACCAATTGGCTGTGGTCAGACACCTGCCACGTCTTGCGATAGTCGGTCTCTATCTTCAAGAACTGTGCATAGGGATTCTTGAACATCGTCTTTCCCTTCTTGCTCCACTTCTCGCCACACGCCAGATAGCCAAGCGAAAGGAGATTGGAAGCCTCGCTCACCGACAACTGCCAGTATATAGGGTTGCGGAAGTTGGAGCGCGACTGATATGTAAACGTATAGCGCATCTTGGGCACAAACTGGTCGGCCATTGATATTAGCAGATACGGACTTTGACTTACTATATCCTTGAAAGCCTCGGTCTGCTTCTGCATGTACTCGTATTGCAGTATGAGGGGCGAGAACTGATGCACCCTATTGGGTGCGGGCTGTATGGTATAGGTCAGTTCACCCGACACGATGTGGCGCTTGAAGTAGCCCGAACGGTTGAGCACATCGCTCGAAGCCTTGATAAGCGTGTTCGATACTGTGTTGTTGGGCTTCACCTTTTGTCCGCTCAGCCAGCGTTTGGCACGTACACGGTCCATAAGACGGTCGATTAAGAGCAGTCGGGGCATCTCAAGCGACACGTCGGCACCATATTCATACGAGTTGAACTTCGAACTTGTACCGTCGGCACGGTGTCCGGTCTGCCACTCGTACGAACCTTTCAGATTGATCGACAACTTCTCGCCGCCACGGAATGCGTTGCGTCTGACAACACCCATTACCACTCCCGGACCCACACGGCCCGTCGTCTTGCCCACAACATTAGCCTCGACATAGAAGTCATACGGCTTGTCGAACACGCAATCGAGCGTAAGGTCGAGCGTATCGCATGCTGCCGAGGTGTCGCGCGGGGCGAATCCCAGGTCGACACGAGAGAAAAGTCCCTTCGAAGTGAGCGTATTGACCGACTGCTGGTAGGTGTTATAGCTGTATAATTGACCCGGTCGCATCTTCAAGTCGCGTGCTATCGCACCTGCACGGATAGGCGTGCGCTTACCGGTATATACTATTGTGTAGTCGCGACGTGTCACGGTGTCGGTGAGCTGTTGCATCACGTTACGCCGCATTTGAAGATTTATGTGGCCGATATACCACCTTCTGCCTATCTGCGAGGGCAGACTGTCGGCATACTGCAACTTGACTTGTGCCTTGTTCTGCGCTGCCAGGGTGTCAGCCAGATAGGTGGCATAGCCCGGTTGATAATAGAAGTAGCCGTTGTTGCGCAACAGTGTCGACACACGTGTGCGTTCGGCATCGAGCGTCGACACGTCGAACGGGTCGCCCTTGTGCACCAACGCCTCAGCCGATGTGGAATCGATGAGCCGCTGAGCCTCAACGGGGAAATTCACGTAAGTCAATGTGTCGATGGTGGTAAGGTCGCCAAAGTTGACGTTATAGCCTATCTTGGCTTTCTTTGGGTTTGACTTTGTGATGATGTCGTAGTTGACATACGACCCGAAATAGCCGCGTGCACGCAGCAGTTCGCGCGCCACCTGCGACCGCAGACGCGGATTGACGTTGCTCATGAGCACAGGTGCCTTGCCGAAAGTCTTGCGTATCCATCTGCCCAGACCCTCGTCGCTGGTGTGGAATGCGTTGTATATCCACAAGCGGTAAGGGAATGGCGAGCGATAGTACGAACTTCCGAATATGGCTCCGTTCGGTTCGGTGGCAAGAGCCGCCTCCACCTCTTCCTGAGTGGTGCTGAAGTGGTCGCTTGCCTTATAGTTTTCGTATTTTATTTTGCGCTGTCCGGTATACAATTGGTCGCCTTCGGGCACGCTCGCAGTCTCCGAACACGATGCCAGTAGCACAATGCCGAGCACGCCCATCACGTCCTTCCACAGGCGTGAGAGTGTCAGTATGCTGTTGTTTCCTATTGCATTCATATCTTTATATACGGCTTTTATGTTCATTTCTTCTGTCGTGTAGTGTCGTTAAGCAGTTCCGGCAGGTCTGTCTGTTTCGGCTTTCTGAAATGGAATATCTCCTTCAGGCTGTCCATCTTCTTGCGCCATAGGAAACCGCCTCCAAACTGTTCGACATAGCCTTCGAGCCAGTCGTACGAGTCGCGGTCGTAGAACAGCTTCAGATACTTGTTGGAGTTGGGCGAGAGTCGATACTCAAACGTCACGTTGTCGAAGAAAGTTTCGTTCTGGTTTTCTATCTCGGCACCACTCGAAACCTTTCCGCCTATGACGATACGCAGGCGGTTGTTCCAGAATCGCTTTGAGAATTTGAACGAGTAGTCGGTATGTACCTGGCCCGAACCGAGCGTGGTGTTGTCCATACCAAATGAAAGGTCGAGCGTGCGAAGGGCATTGCCGCTGATGGCATTTATCTGCGAATTGAGGAACGCACTTAGCGCATTGTTCATCGAGAACGAGTTGGTGTTGCCGTCGGCGAGATACATGCCCGTTGTAAGCATGGTCACTGCCAGTTTGCCACGGTTCTCTACCGACTGCGTCATGAGTTCGTTGTGCATCTGCTGGTCGTCGGGTGCGTCGATAGTAAACTGCAATCCCATGTCCTTAAGCGTCTTGGTTATCACGACGCCACACTCGAATGTCACGCTGCGACCGGCTCCACCGTCACTCGTTACGGTAGTCTTGTTCTCCTCTGTAGCCGTTATGTTGAGTCGCGGATTCATCGGGTCGCCCGAGAATTCGGCATAGCTTCCGTCCTTGATGGTGAACGTCTTGAGCGGAATTACGGGCAACGAGTATTTCATTTCGCCCGAACCTATGGTGTAACGGCCGTACAGACTCAGTCCGTCGCCGGCAGTATAGAGCATGCGCAGGTCGCCTCCGCCTATGAGGTCGACATAGTTGGAGTGGTCGGCATTGAGTGCGCACATCACATGAGTGCCGTCGTCGATATTGACAGTGAGGTCCATGTTGAGTCCGTTGATAGGCGGACGTGTCACCGTTACGGCATCGGGGTCGCGGAAGTTGACAAACTTGACGAGTCCGTCGAGCTGGTTGTCGGTGCTGAGAGGCGAGTCTCGCAATATATAAGTAATGTCTGTAGAGCCCAACACATCGAGTCGGCCACGCACACGCAACGCATCGAGCGGACCTTCAGCCAATCCGAGGAAGTTGACCCAAGCCTTGCCGTAAGCCTCCGAGCGTGCAGTCTCCTTCGAATCGATAAGCAAATAGTTGTCGGCACGCATCCTTACGTTGAGCGACATGTTTGACACGTCGGCAAAGTCGACATATCCGCGCAGCGTGAGCGGATTGCCGTTGCGTGCAAACAACTGGAAGTTCTCGAGCGAGAGTCGGCTGTCGGTAACGGTGAGCGGGTCATCACACATGCGCATCTCAATGCCATAGGGTTCGCTTACGACATAGGCTGAGTCGAAATACACTTCGCCGTTGACATCAGGACGACTGAGCGAACCGTGCACCTTCACCTCACCCTGGGCATAACCCTTGAATCCTATGATGCGGTCGGGGACGAATCCGTTGAGCAGAAGCAGCGGTGTGCGCGACATGTTGAGGTCGGCATCGAGCGTGCCTTCGCCTTCGGTGTTGTACGAACCGGTGAGTGTGCACACCTCGTAGTCATCCATCGAGAGCGTTCCGTCTACATAATGCTCGCGCATATTGCCCTTCGGCATATACACAAACTCGCTCGACAGATTGCCTATCGGGCAACCCTCGTAAGTCATCTTGTCCACACTCACCGACGACGATACCGACATGTCGCCCTCATGTTGAGATATGTAGTGGAAGTCGCCGTTGAGAATGCCCGATATATTAGGTGCATAAGGCACTACGGCGAGCACCTTCTGCAGGTCGAAACGTGTCAGTCCGATAGTCACGTCCTGCAATGCTTCGGTGCTGTCGTTGGTATATATTCGCACCGCCATGCCGTCGTCGGCACGCAGAGCCATATCGGCAGAGAGCCGCTTATCGTTGGCAAAGAACACGTAGTTGTTCTTGTTGACCTTGAATTGCTTGTATCCTAACACGGGGTCGATGCCTCCCAGCGACACACGCACGCCATTATGCTCCATCTGTGCACGCAGTCCGAGGGCGATGCCGAGGCGTTCGCGGGCGTCGAATATGCGTGTTCCGAAATACAGCGACTGCTCGTGGAAGGCTCCACGGAAGCGCGCGTCGAAGACAAACTGCTTGTTAGAACGGTTGTTGCGCACTTGTCCTTCAAAGTCGGTCTTCACCGAATCCGACTTGAATGCAAGGCGTATGGTGTCGATTTGTACGCCCGATGCCACGAGCGAGTCAAGGCTCAGCTTGCCGTTGATACCCTTCGAGGGTGATGCCGACATGTCAGCGTATGCGTTATGGAAGTCGTAGCCGAAGTGACGCAATGTACGCGCAAAGATGTTTTCGCGTCCGGCATCAAAGTAGAGGGTTACATCGGGCAGACGTTCGCGCAATCGCAGCTGGTCGATATATCTCTCCTTCGACTGCCGCATAGCCTCATCGTTGACATTCTGCAGCTGCTTCAGTATGTGCTCTATCGTACCGCTGCCATTGAGACGCAGCGCAAAGTCGCCGCAAGTGACTGCCGCATGGGTAGAATCGCGGCGTGTGAATATGTCGAGCGAGATTCTTTCGGGTGTGTATGTTTTCAAACTGTCGCGCACAATGATGTTGCCGATGACTCCACGGGCTGTGTGATTTATCTTAAAGTCGCTCGCCAGGTCGACGTCGGCGCGCAGTGAGGCTGTAAGCGGACGCTTGCTTATGCCCATACGCATAAAGTCGGCGTTGATAAGGTCGCACGCCAGCTGTGCATCCATGCGTTTGCCGTTCATGAGTGCATTCAGATTGATGGTGCCCTGCAGCAGTGGTGTGTGGCTGTCGAGCAACGCATGGCCCACGCCGTTGTGTACATTGGCTGTGAGCTTCATGTTAGAAAGGTCGTAACCGGCATATCTGAACTCGTCGACACTACCCTCTGCATCGAGCGAAGTGTGTGGCGACAGCATGTCGGTGCCTACTCCGTGAGCCTTAAGACTGCCCGTGAAGGGTCCTGCAGCCAGTCCCGGCACGAAGTGGGAAAGGTGCAGACTCTTAGCCGAGAGAGTGGCTTTGTAAGCCATGCTACGCATGTCGACAGATGCTTTTCCGCCCACATGTCCGCCGCCTTCGCTCACTTTGAAGTCGGCAGCATAACGTTGTCCGTCGGCATGCACATTGGCATTAAGCTGTATGCCGTATGGTATGTTGAACGATGCAGCCACCGAGCGTGGTAGCAAAGTCTTGATGAAGTCGAGATTGTATGTACGTCCCTCTGCCTTTATGTCGGCCCGGAGACGGTCGGGGGATGTAATGTTACGTGCCTTGCCGCTCGCCTTGAGTGCGAAGGCAGTGGGATAGGTCAGCGAAAGTTGGTTGATGCTGAGCCGTCGCATATTGCCGTTGATGTCGGCATTGACCGTTATGGGTGTGGCAGGCATAGTACGCAGCATCTCCTTGGGCAAGAACCCAAGCAGCGGCACGAAATCTGTCTTTACCACATAACCCTTGATGTTGACATCCATAACGCCCGTATTGCTTTCGGCGAATGTCGAAAGGTCCATCTTGACCTTTGCCGTGAGCATCGAGCGGGGTGTGCGCAGTCGCATATCGGGCAACCACACATGTGTAGAATCAAGCAAGAGATAGGTTGAGAATTCGTTTATTTGCAGTCCGCTCTTCTCCTTCAGCGCACATTCCTTGAGCCTCAGCCTTACACCGGCGTCGCTATAGTGCAGCGAATCGACGTGCATGGCTATGCCAGAGAGTGCAATGTGATTGTAGTCGAGGCCAGGCTGCGACTGGGTGTAGCGCATGTCGTAGTTGAGCGTACCCTCGCGCCAGTCGAGCGAGCCTACACGATAGGTTCCTGTGAACAGATTGAAGCTGCCATTGTGTGCCTCCAGCCTGCCAATACCTGCTGCGATGCGCATAGAATCGCCCGGCATGTGTACCGTAGCCTTTGTGTCGGCTATGTCAAGGCGGTCGAGCGTGATGTTCCAGTGCGACGGTGTGCTTGTAGTATCTTCCTGAACGGTGTCGCTAAGGGCTACATCCAGACGTGCGCCCTGCAATGCTGCATGGTCGACATGCACTGTCTCGTCATTAAGATTGATGCTTCGGCTGCGCAGCGAGAGCAGTCCGACGCGTCCCTTGACACGCGCCGATGGTATGAAACGGGCTGTATTGAGTTTGGTATCTGCCAATTCGAGGCGGTCGACCACTACATTGCCATGAAACAACGGGCGCAGACGCACGCTCGCCGTAAGCTGGCGGGCGTCGGCTATAGTGTCTGTCTTATGGCGCAAAGAGTCGTTGGGCTGTGTGGCAAGAAAGCCGTTGACGGTCAGGTCTAACGGAAAGCGCAGGCGTACATTGTCGACCCGTACGGTCATACCGGTCGACTCAGAAGCGTATGAAGCCACTTGCCTTACTGCCCAGTTCTGCACTGGCGGCACATAAAGCAGCACAGCCAATAGAATTAAAATGATAATGGGCGTAGCCACTACGGCAGCCACGGCAATAAGCGATTTCTTTACAACTGGCTTCATATTTGACTTTTTTAGGAGTTTATTTTTGTTGAGAGAACTAATCCCTACTCTGCATTGGCGCTGAGGTCGTTCCACAGTCGGTCGTCAGGCACATCGGCGTAAGCCACGATGTTCTCCTTCGACACGGGATGGACGAATTCCACTCGGCGCGACAGCAATGATATGCTGCCGTCGGGATTGCTGCGTGGCGCGCCATATTTCAGGTCGCCCTTGATGGGGCATCCCATGTGTGAGAGCTGGCAGCGTATCTGATGGTGGCGTCCGGTGAGAAGTGTCACCTCAATGAGCATATAGTTGTCGGCAACGGCACGCACCTTGTATTTCAGCACCGCCTTCTTGGCTCCCGGCACTTCACGTTCGTGGGCGTAGCTCTTGTTCTGCCGTTCGTTGCGTGTGAGCCAGTCGGTGAGCGTTCCTTCCGTAGCTATGTCGCGACGCTTCACTATTGCCCAATAGGTCTTGTGTACGTCGCCCGTGCGGAACATGTCGTTGAGTCGCGAGAGCGCCTTCGATGTCTTGGCAAACACCACAAGTCCGCTTACGGGGCGGTCGAGCCGGTGCACCACACCGAGGAATACATTGCCCGGCTTGTTGTACTTCTGCTTGATATATTCCTTCACCGTATCGGACAAAGGCTTGTCGCCGGTCTTGTCGCCCTGCACGATTTCGCCGCTGCACTTGTCGACTATGATAATGTGATTGTCCTCGTAGACTACCTTCATAAGTTAGTATAAGAATTAAAATAGGAGGATATGGTTCCCGCCATACCCTCCTACCATATTATTAATGTATAATCAGTCTGATTACATGTTCATGCCGCCGTCGATCTGGATGACCTGACCGCTGACATAAGAAGACATGTCTGAAGCGAGGAACAGACATACATTGGCGATGTCTTCGGTCTGACCGCCACGACGAAGAGGTATCTTCTTCATCCAGTCCTTGCGGATCTCCTCAGGCAGCTGTGCTGTCATAGCTGTCTCGATGAATCCCGGGGCTACGGCATTGGCACGTACTCCCTTAGGTCCGAGCTCCTGGGCTATTGACTTGGCGAGGGCAATCATACCAGCCTTAGAGGCAGCATAGTTGCACTGTCCGGCATTGCCGTGTACACCAACTACCGAAGCCATATTGATGATAGAGCCGCTACGCTGGCGCAACATGATAGGCGAGCAAGCGTGGATGAAGTTGAAAGCCGACTTAAGGTTGACGTTCAGTACAGCGTCCCACTGTGCCTCAGACATACGCAGCATGAGTCCGTCCTTGGTAATACCGGCGTTGTTGACGAGAATGTCGATAGAACCGAAGTCAGCGTGAATCTGCTTAACGGTCTTCTCGGTCTCTTCAAAATCGGCGGCGTTGCCAGCATAAGCGCGGCATGTAACGCCGAGAGCTTCAATCTCCTTGCGTGTTGCCTCAAGACCTGCTGCCATATCGTCGTTGAGAACGAGGTCGGTGAATGCGATGTTAGCGCCTTCAGAGGCGAATTTCATAGCGACAGCCTTTCCGATGCCGCGGGCTGCTCCAGTGACGAGGGCAGTCTTACCTGTAAGTAATCCCATTTCGTTAATTAATTAATTGTTATTTTGTAATTTTTAATTCGTTCACCTTATATATATATAATGCCTGCACACGGACACTATACATTATTGATGCGTTTGCCCAGTGCTCCGTACACCACCTTTGCAACAAGCGGCTTGCTGGTCTCTTCGGTCATTCCGTGTCCCAGACGGCCGTATATGAACGGCACCTCAAGTCCCTTTATACAATAATGTGTGATGTCTGCCACGAGGTCGACGTCTTCAATGTCAAACTCGCCGTCTGCCTTTCCTTCGGCATATACCTTGCGGAAGAGTTCTATCTCGTCTTCGTCAAACTTCTTGCGCACCTTCTCCACCATCCAGATGTTGCGGAAGAACTCTGCACGCAGGTTGCCGTTGCGCACCACCGTCTCCCTGATCATGCTCAGATGTGTGTATATCAGCTCTATAATCTTGTCCTGCGGGCGCATCTTCATGCCTGCCACCTCGTCGAGCTTGTCCGAAAGTCGCTCCAATTCCGACTCTATCACAGCCGAATACACGTCTTCCTTGCGGTTGAAGTATGTGTAAAGCGTGCGGCGACCCTTGCCCGATGCCACAGCAATGTCGTTCATTGTAGTGTTGGCAATGCCGTTCTTGGCAAACAGCTGGCGTGCCACATCAACGAGTTTTTGGCGAGTCTTGGATATTGACATAACGTTTACTTTACCTTTCTATTATTTTGCACATCAATTTATGTATGTGCAAAATTACAGCAATAATTCGATACAAGCAAATAAAACGCCTGCATTTTGTCTTTTGTTAACAGAGAAAAAGCAAAAGACAAAAGGAAAAATAGAGCAACGTAGGGGAAAAACGAAAGAATACAGGAGGCTGTTTGCCCGTAGGCACGTTATACTTACACCTTGTTATATATATGCCTATGAATTTCGATATTATTCCTCTGATTTTCGAGCCAAAATGCCTCGGCTTTCAAAAAGGACTCCTTTTGGCTTGCAAAAGGGTTCGTTTTACGCTGCAAAAGGAGTCCTTTTACACAGCAAAAGGACTACATTTGGAGGGCAAAAGGACTCCTTTTGAAAAGGCGGGGGAAAATCGCCTTAATGCCTAAGACGACATTTTATCATACACAGCCAATCCCTTCACTGTAAGAAGATACTTCTGGCGGGGGTGGCGAGGGGAAGAGGGATATTTCATTGTTACGAATCCGTCACTAATAGCTGGCGTAAGAGAATATTCAAGGAAGTTGGGACGGTTTTTCAGTCCAATAGCCTCCATCATTTCCTTTACACTCTTTTCCTCTGTACCAATCGCAAGAATCAATCGCTTAACATTTTCAGTTAGGCTCGCCTTCAAATTATTCGTACTTGTACTGGTGCTTGTATGGGTACTTGTATGGGTACTTGTATGGGTATTATCGGTATCGTTATACCCAATAAGCATATATCGGTTTTTCAACTCGTGTTGCTCACCTAACATCAAATTACGGAAAAACTTAACGAGAAAGGACTTGTTTGGCTCTACACCTTTTGATGGATTACATATGACTTCAACTGCTGTCGCACATCATCAATGGTAATGTCGCCCTCAATATGCTTGACAGCAGTTTCTTTCAGATAATCAGACACCTTCAGTCCATCCACATCTTGCAGACCAATAGCCGTGCGCCATAAAGAAGCCCTCTCACGTTTATGCGGCTCAGCCAAACGCTCGTATGCTTCAAAGTCGAGGTATAGTTGTTTGTTATTATTAGTCATTCTCGTAAATCATTAGATTTTCCACATTACAAACAAAAAGCAGTCACACAATTGAAGAATTGGCTTGACATATGATTTGATATTATTTTTCATTTCTCATACCCCTCATAATAATAGCTCTGCTCAATCCCCTTGAATATCACCTCACGATTCTCCGTATCTGAAGTGAGGTTCTGCGAGAGCAGATAGCGCAGTTCGAGGTCGTTGATTGGTGAGCGTTCCATTGCCGAGAGGTACTGGTCCTTGTCCACATACTGCCAGTTGACCACTTTGCCAAGTGCTCGTTTCAGCATCATGTCGAGCCAAATGCGCGTAGAGCGCCCGTTGCCTTCCATGAAAGGATGGCACACGTTCATCTCTACATACTTCTCTATGATATGCTCAAACGTGTCTTCCGGCATTTTCTCTACAGCAGCGAGTGCAGCTTCAAGATAGAGCGAATTGGCAAAACGGAAACCGCCCTTGGCTATATTCTTGTCACGAACTACACCGGCAAATGGGTATAGGTCGTTGAACAAATAGCGGTGTATCTGCTGAAGTCCCATAGCTGTACCTACAGGCATCAGGCCAATATCACCCGACTCAAAGAGGCGGTGAGCATTCACTAACGAACGTTCGTCTATTTCCTTTGTTGTCATAATTACATTATCTTATTTGTTTCTGCATCTACAAAGATAAAAACAATCTTTGACAATCACGAATGATTATGAGGATTGTTTGTATTGGCAAGCTAAACAAAATTCTCCGTTCCGTGTCACGGAATGTGCGTTCCAAGTCTTTGAACGGCCGTTCAGTGACACGGAACGTACGTTCAGTGACACGGAACGGAGATTTAATGGCGTTGCAGAAACATTTGCAAGGGAAATAAATAAAAGGTACAAATGCATTTATTCGGAATTTTGTTGTAACTTTGTAGAAGACTAAAACAAACAATCCATTATGAAATCATTGAGAGAACTTTTCCGTATAGGCAAGGGACCGTCAAGCAGTCACACTATGGGACCGCAGAAGGCGGCTAAGATATTTGCAAGTCATAACATGCACGCTGCCTCGTTTGAGGTGACGCTCTACGGCAGTCTGGCTGCTACCGGACGCGGCCACATGACCGATGTGGCTATCGACGAAGTGTTGCGCCCAATCGCTCCGTTGCGTATTGAGTGGCAACCGCAAGTGTTTCTGCCCTTCCATCCCAATGGTATGAAGTTTGTGGCATTTGACAATGCCGGCAACCAGACTGACGAATGGATTTGCTATAGCGTAGGCGGCGGTGCATTGTCGGAAGGCGAGAAGGGACGTTGGCTTACCGGACTGCGCGAGGTGTACAAGCTGAATACGCTGCGCGAGATTCAGGACTGGTGCGAAAGCAACGGCCGTGGATATTGGGAGTATGTCAACGAGAACGAGGACGAGGATATATGGGACTATCTGATGGATGTATGGCAGGCCATGAAGGAGAGCGTTGAGCGTGGCATCGACCACGAGGGTGCGCTTCCCGGTCCGCTCAATCTGCCGCGCAAGGGCCCTATCTATTATGTCAAGGCAAGCGGATACAAGCAGTCGTTGCAGTCGCGTGCGCTGGTTTATGCCTACGCTCTTTCGGTAAGTGAGGAGAACGCTTCGGGCGGTATCATCGTTACAGCGCCTACTTGCGGATCGTGCGGTGTATTGCCAGCTGTGCTCTATCATCTCTCTAAGGGTCATAACTTCAGCGACACACGCATTCTGCACGCTATGGCTACAGCCGGAATATTCGGCAATGTGGTGAAGCAGAACGCTTCTATATCAGGTGCTGATGTTGGCTGTCAGGGCGAGGTTGGCGTAGCTTGTGCTATGGCTTCGGCTGCTGCATGCCAGTTGTTTGGCGGAAGTCCGTCACAGATAGAGTATGCTGCCGAAATGGGACTGGAGCATCACTTGGGCATGACGTGCGACCCTGTGTGCGGACTGGTTCAGATTCCATGTATTGAGCGCAACGCCTTCGCTGCCACACGTGCTCTCGACGCCAATCTCTATGCTTCGTTCTCTGACGGAACCCACTCGGTTTCGTTCGACCGCGTAGTGAAGGTGATGAAGCAGACGGGCCACGACTTGCCGTCATTGTATAAGGAAACAAGTACTGGCGGATTGGCAAGAGCCTACGAGCAGCACATGAAGGAAAAGAAATAAAGCCTTTGGGGGATTCGGAGTTCCAGTAAAAAACCTTCGTATCATGGCATGATACAATCATTTCATGGCATGATACGGTCATTTCAAGGCACGATACGGTCATTTCAAGGCACGATACGGTCATTTCAAGGCACACGAAATATATTTATATCACGATACTGACACAAGAAGAATGCTATCTGTAGGAGGGTATAGCATCCCTGCTATACCCACTCAATCAACAGTAAATGAAGGCTGAGTGGAGGGTGTGTCAAAACTCAATTATACGGGCTGAAAGCCCAATAAGCACATAGCCCAGCGCCTTGGGTGTACGGATTGAAAATAGCAAAACGCCCTGTAAGGGCAAAAGCATTGATAATTAACGCTTTTGCCCTTACAGGGCGCATTGTTTTTGGTGGCTTTTTACCTCAGGGCGTTCTTGCTTAGGCAAGCGGCAGAGCCGAGCGGCCCTGGGCTATGTGCTTCTGCCCCTTTCGGGGCGTACTGCTGTAACTTTTGACACACCCACTACTATATAATTTACCCTTATTCGGCAACAAGTCTTACTGGCATGGCACGGTATCGCCCCTTGTTCATTCCAGACGAACCCGACACAAATCGGTAGTTTGACAAGTTTAGGCTCTTGCCGAAAGCATCGAGATACAAGTACCAAAAGCCGTACTCAGGACTGGTTGACGAGAATCCTTGATAATCAGACAAACGTGAGCTTGTCCATAGATTGGCATGATAGCTGTCCTTGTAAACCGGATCCTCGTTGGACTTGCCCTCATAATATCCGCTCATCGGGATGTAAATCTCGGGAATCTCCGAATCTGCAGTTTTAATACAGATGCAGTTGTACACCTCGCCATAATCCGTAGTCTTCTCCTCTATCTTCAGCACTTTGTTGTCGATGAGGTTCTGTAGGCAGGTGTTGTCGCACACCTTGAAGTTGCCTATTGCCAGAGCATCTACAACATCATTTTTTGTCTTTTTTGCCTCATCAGAACTTTGTGCCTTCGAAATTATGAAGTAGCCACCTTTTGCTCCCACATTGCCTTCAAGCGCGGTTGTGGCAGGAGAATAGTAGCCGTTGTTTGTGGCACCAAGGTTGCGGTCGAGCATGTGATAGGTCTTGTCACCTGCTTTCACATTCACCATTTCATAATAGCGCCATCCCGAAGCCTTACTATTGCCCAACTGATATATGCCTGCTGCATCTCCTGTCAACTGGGCGAACAGTCCGACATGATAAACCGGGTAGGTTACGGTAATCTTGGTTCTCGCGTTGGTGATGGTTATAATGGTGATAGCCTCACGACTAATCCATTTTTCATAATTATCGCTTTCCGTCAGCCTCACCTCCCAGAATTTATTACCACTGTCGTGTTTTACTTCCACTCGCGAATCATTGCACGTCATTTTATCGCCATCAATATATGGTATAAGATAGTAAACCTGATTTTTTCCCACAAAGAAGTGCAATCCGTCGTTCCGCACTCTGCCTTGATTTTGCTCAGGACGTATACCCTTAAGCGAATTTTCCATCCATTCGAAGTAGTTGTCTTGGTTTAAATCTGGATTTTTATTTTCAAGATCTCGCATCCGCACGATTCTGCTTGGGTCATGACGGAAGTCGTAGCCCAACTGTGTAATTCTGACTACACGCGACAGATCACCTGAGGTTATTGTTACAGAACCTGTATGCGGTTTTGAATCGAAGTTCTCTGTCAGAGAAAGCTGAACGGTATATTGTCTACCTTTTGAGCTCCGCGAGCCATCAGCTGCCGATGATGGCAAATCAATACGCGTTGCATCTGATTTATATTTATCGGGAACTGTAATCCAATCCTTATTGTTCGAAACAACACTAAAATCATTATATTTACCAGATTTCAGCTCGGTAGTTACAAACGTCACAGTAGCCTTCAGTACGTTACCATTTACTACCTGCTCTCCACACACTCCAAGTTCATAATCCCGACATGCTATCATGTCTACAATAGGCGGATTGTCGTCAACCACTTCCGTAGATATTGTGTTCTCTGGCTGATTGACTTCTGCTTCATCCACTGTCGAATAGCCTTCATGACTTACCGCCGTAACCTTAACTTGATAATGATGGTTGCGCAGAAGAGCCATTGGGGTAAAAGTGATGCCGTCCGAGTTCTTGCTTTGGAACGCGACCTTATAATAGGTATTTGCTCCGCCATCATATTTTGCACGGATAATCATATATGCCTTGTCGGCAGGTGTCTCATAAAAAGACAACTCACCCGATGATGAAACATCATGATTGCCAATTTCTTTGGAACACTCCACCGATGGCAATGCCACTTTGTCAAAAAACTGTGTGGCTATAGTGCCCGATAAAGCAGTATTGACAATCTTGAAACCAGTAATCTCGAAGTTGGTCAACGACGGATCCTTTGTAACAGACGCCTTGGCAAACTGTCGGAACAAACACACTTCGGTTTTGCTATTAAGCAGGTCTTCCACCGTTACACTTCCCCAACAAACGGGAGCGTCGAGGTTGAGGTTGCCCTCGCGTGTTGCGTTGTACAGGTTGTTCTTGCCCTCAGCATTCTTGGCGTCGTTGTCTGTTATGGTGGTATTGGCTACAATATGTAGCGTGACTGTTCCGGGCTCAGCCTTCACCTTAACATCATAAGAGTCGCTGCCCTTAGGAATAATGTTCGAACTCGTGATATTGCTCCTGCCGAGATACTTGTCTTCTGCATCGTAGCACAATACGCAGAGGCTGTTGATTTGCTGCTGCTCGTTTGCTCTTGTCGCCACTGTATTCTTGGTGAAATTAGGCAACTTAAGAGTCAGCACAACTCCATCGGACGGCAAGTCTTGCGTGCCGCCTCCTACAATGTCTCTGATGTCGCTGCAAGCAGTCGACACCATAGCCAAGAGCATGAAGAGCCAAATTGTCAATTTCTTGATATACATATTGTTGTCTTTTAATTGTTACTTTTTAAAAGGGAGCTCCCTTCTTCCACGTCTTTGTGTCCGTATCGAAACTGCCTTCCACAACATAACGCTTGCCGTGCATCTTGGTTGAGGGATAGTTGTCACCGTCGAACAGTATAGGAAAATTACTTTCACCATCTAAACCTTCTAACTTAACTCTCAGATTCTTGTCGTACTCTCCTAATGGGGCTTTGAGGTGGAGTATGGTCTTGTACCAGATTTTGCCATTGCTGTCCTGTCCGTATTCCATGCACTCAAATTCGTTAGAAAATTTGCAGTTATTGCACCACATTGTAAATTTACCTTTACCATCACTACTGTTTACTCCATATAGACAATACCAACCATTTATTTTTCTGCCCTTAGTATATATGGTATACTCTACGTCTACAACGGTAGGCTTCTCATCATATACTCTGTAGTAAGGATCCGCCAAAGGGTCATACAGATACCAGCCTTCACGATCCTCATAGTTGAAGAGTGTGATGCCGGGGTCGTTGTGATGAGTGAAACGATGCGGCTGGTAGCCCTCACTGGTGTATGTACCATTGCTGAAAATCAGCAGGGTCTGTCCTGGCTTTATCGTCTTTTGAGGAGTAGTCTTTGCATCTCCCTTACCGTTGTTAGATCCAGACGTAGCATCATGCGCTATACTGTAATAATACCAACCAGGGTTGTTATTGTCAGGTGTCATCGAGCTACCTGGCCACCCTCCGGTGAAATACCATTCTGCCGTATTCTCGTCCTTTGAACCATCAGCCTTTGTCTCACCTATCTGTGTGTAGATGTAGACCTTGTGATAGTCCTTGTACGACTTACGGTCTATCTTCCAGTCAGCACACCATCCATCTCGCCAGTTGTTGTTTTCTTCAGAATTATTGTAGGCTTCTTCATCAAGCATATTAGAATGATCGAATTCCTCAAGGTTACTTGCGTCTTTAGTCTTCGCCAAGTCGTTTATGGCTCGCATATAGATACGATAAGGACCTACTGGCGGACGCACCGTCACACGTATCTGCTGCTCAATCTGTTTCTTTGTACCGTCTTCACCTATCGACTTTACAGTAAACGTATGTGTGGTTGTTGTCTGAGGGTCGGATGTAGCCGTAATAGTAAATGTGCCTTCTGCCAATTGAGTATTTCCGCACTTGATGTTTATTGTCGACTTAGCATACGTAACATCATGTCCGCTGCCCAAAACCGACCATCCATTAGGGAACTCAATGCCACCAAGGTTGGTAGTGAACTTCACCACCTTTGTCAATTCGCGCGTATTTTTATTATCATACTGTATTACAATATCCACTGGGTCCACCTTGAAGTATGGCGTAACGTCGTATTCTACTTTAAGATATTTCTTCAAGTTGTTTGCCTTTATCCACACCTTAGCCGTGCCATTAAGCTTAACATTAGCATTCGTAAAGTCTTTTACCGAGAGTTCTGGATTTATACTGAATGTTACACGATGTTTGGCTGGATCGTGCTGCGACATAACAACAATAGGCAACTTGCCCGCTCCGTCCTTCTGTACTACGTCGTCGCATCCAAACGAAATGCTGTCTGCATTTGTTTTGTAGTCGATGATAGCATTTTGCAAGGATGTTACTTCTGCACTTGTCTTCGAAACCCAAAGCGTAGTATGTGTAAAGTCAGCATCTATTGTTTCCATCTCCCAAGGCTCTACACCTACAACACAGTCGAGGTCGATGTTGCCCAAACTCTTTATGCGTCCTACAATCTCGTAGTATGTGCCGCGTGGGAAAGTTGGAACTTCAGTTGTTGAGGTCTCGTCCTTACGATGACCAAGGTTGATGTTGTAGCTGTTCTTGATGGCAGAACCTCCTACAGCACCACCTATCTTCAATGCCGACTGCTGCGCAGCCTCTTTCACGTAGCGCTCGGGCAGATAATATGTAGCACGGAAGAGCCACTTCTCCTTATTGTTTACAGGATTAGCTACGCCCTCTCCTTCAACCGTAATGATGTCCTCGTTATTGACATTGGCATTGGCTTCGTTCTCTGTCCACGAAGTATAGTAAGAGCCATTACCAGTAGATTTCTCAGCATCGTACAATGTCGGCTCGATGCCTGTAGCATATTCGCTGCTTACGTCGGGGTTAGTGAACTTGCCGTCCCACAACAGATTGGTCTGTGGCGAGAGTTGCTTGCCTATAATGTCGGTAATCTGCAATCCGTTAGACTTCAACGCCGGATGCATATCTGCGTCTTCTGGTTTGTATATAAGGTTAAGACACACCTTTACACAGGTGAATTGCAGATTAGCCATCACGGTCTGAGGAGTCTTGTCCGTATTATTTATGGTAATTGTTCCGTCGACAGTAGAGCCGTCAGCAGCCTTTGTGTCAGGCTCGGATATCATAGGGATATTATTGGCTACGGGCATACCAGGCTTTGACATCGGCCGATAATACAATACCACTTTCTTCAAATCGCCCTCGGTATTAATGGTCTTATCAGCAAGCACATCGTTCATGTTGGCAACTACATACACACGATAGGTACCGGGCTTAATCTTGAGCTGATAAGAAGCGACATTCTCGTTGAGCATATTGCTTGCCTCAGGCGATGGAAGTTCCTGCGAAAGTAATGTTCCTTTGCCCCCAACAGGGAAAGCATAAAGGTGGAGGTCGTTGATCTTGCACTCGTCTACAGAGGCATTGTATGTAGGGTTGCTTGGGTCGAGACTGCTCGTAACCTCATCGCCCTCGCGAGTAACTGGCACATAGACACACAGATTGCCCTCGGATGAAGCCGGGGTGTTGTACACATCGGCATCATCAGTACATGCTGCCAGCAACAACAGGGCAGCAAGAGAAAGGAGTATGTCTGCAAGTCGTTTCATTGTTTTTGTTGTAATTAGGTTCAATACTTTAGTTTAAGTTTCGCAAGCGAAAGGAGTTATCGGAAGTTATCTGAAGACGACTCGCTTCGATTGTGAAGTTAATGGACATTACAGGCTGATGCGCTGAATGCGCTTTGCCCAGTCGAGCACACCAACCGAAAGGTTGACGTATTGCCACTCGGTTCCGATGAGGAAGAAGTCGAGGCGGTAGTCGTACTCGCGGTCGAGGTATTCCTGTATGCCATAGTTCTGTGCGGCATAAGCATCGCGTCCCTGCTGAAGTATGTCGGGCAGGTTTATCAAGGCGATTGTCTTGCCCGACTCCTTATTATATATATGTAGCATGGCATTGCGATCGTTCTGCTCTGGTGGGAAATAAACCAGACGCGAGAGCATCAGTCCTGCATGAGCGGTACGTTCCTTTACGTTTCCGGTCTCATCGCGGAACTCGGTAGTCCATGTATGGAAAGGCGTATAGCGAAGCTTGGAGTCGCGCGCCAAAGAGTTGTCGTAATTGATGTAGCCATTATCGGCTATTACCTCATAACCGAAATCATCGGCAGAGATTTTGTCGGGTGCGTCAATCTGATGCAGCGAGATAGTAAGCTGCTTGGTGTCGCGCACCAGGGAGATAGTGTCGTGAGTGCCCTTAAGGTCGTACACGGTAGTGAGATGTTGCGAGCGGCCTATCCACAGCGTGTCGAGCGGAGCCGAACAGTCAACCTCGTCTATGTCACCCGCCTCATTGCGGTCTAACACGGTGTTGAACTTAGTCATGTCTTCGCCTTCGTTAGGGGCATGAATGCGGAACTTGGCACCATTAGTTGCCAAAGCATCTTCGTAGCGTTTCTGCTTTGCAATGGCGAGAAATTGGTATTCGCCAGGCTGCAAGTTGAGATGTACGGCAAAGTCATGGCGGCGGATAGGAGCGTCGGTGTCGGTATTGAAAGCGTCCTGACGGAACAGATACTTGCCGTCCTTATCGTACACCATGACAACAACGCCTCCAACATGGTCGTTGAAAAGGTCGGCGCGCTGCGTGTTGTAGTCATAGCGGAAGTGCAGGTAAGCGCCATTGTCGCATGGCTCAAGATCGTCGTGCATCAGCGAGCACGAAGCCAGCAATGGTGCAAAGGCGAGGAGTGAGCATATATATTTAACCAGTCCGTGAAACATAATGTTTGCCGTTAATTTAATTAGAGTTGTTGGTAAATAATGTAAATATTCAAAATGTAGGTATCAAAGGAAGTACGGCTGCATGGGCCGTACCTCCTAAGATATTAGGGTTCTTGCGGTCCTAAAGATAGGACGGGCAATATAGATTAGAGGTCGATGCTCTGGCTGCGCTTAGCCCAGTCAAGGATCTTAACCTCAACGTTGATGTACTGTTCGTTCTCGTCATCTGGCATATTAGGCTTAACCTCAGGAACGTCAGGATAGCCAAGACCGCTGATGCTGTTTACAGAAAGGTCGTACCAGTTGTTGCGGAGAACACCGTAACGACCGAGATACTTTTCGTTATTTGAATCATAAGCTTCACCAGCATTCCAAGGTGTCAGCTCGTTGAAGTGCTTGATGCGGGCGATGTAGTATGCCTCACCGTTGAGGTATGTTGAGATACCTGTTTCTGTCAAACCAAGCTTCTCATTGATTTTATCAATATTAGCATCAACCAGTGAAGTACCTGTTCCTGTGTATTCAATATTTTCTGGTTTAATTGTATGCAGACCAGCCTCACCACTAATATTATTTGTTGATGCATTAAGCTTTACAACATATTTATCCTGCTCATCAGGATCTGTAATACCCATAACTGTTACAGCAACGGTATGAATCTGCGTCTCAAGATTAGTCTTACTCCAGATAGCGGTATTGTTGCCAATCTTATAGAATGTCTCACCTGATGTAAAGTCCTTAGGAGTGAAGACAGCCTTAAACACTACACGTGTGGTCTGACCTTGCTTCATGTTGTCAAGGTCGAAGGTGTTCTCAAGACAGTACTGAGGTTTATCCTGACCTGCCACGCCCACAACCTTATCATTTGTAATCATGTTGAAGGCAGTCTTGCAGTTTTCCAAAGTCTGATATTCAGATTTATTGTAATTAGGATCTACGCCCCAATATACACGCTTGAAGGCAGTATTTGTTCCATCATAGAAACGAGGAGTATTCCATATCTGACCCCAAGAGGTCTTCAAAGTACCAGTCTGATGAACGGGGAAGGTAGACTTATTGGTAACATCGAGCTGCCAATTCATTATTTTCACATTGCCGCCTGCGTATGTTCCAGCATCAATAGAGTAACCACCTGCAGTAAAGTCCTGCATTGTTACCTTAGCCAAACCACGCTCTACGTAAACTGTAGTAGCAGCCTTTGCCTGAGCTTCCTCACGTGATGCGCAGACATTTGCAATTGGCACAAGAGTTGTAGGCTGTGACTCTGTATCAATATACTTCGGAGCATTTGCCATAAAGATGCCATCGGTAGAAGCATACTTTTCAGCATTTACCTTTGAAGCATCCGCACTCCAAGTAGCATAAGTATCGGTAGTAGTAGGCAATGTTACCTTCTTGGTAGCAGCATCAAAATTATTGTTAAGGAGCACCAGTGCCTTATAGTTGCCACCTACCGTTACATTGTGGAGCTGTACAGTAGCAATAGCCGCTGTTGTTACACCATTTTCATCCGTTTTTTTAGTCCAAGGATTCATGGTTCCAAGCTCGGCACTTGTAACAAACTTATCAGTAGAAGCATCGAAGATAAGGATAGTACCATTCTTAACCTCATACTCAGCAGCGGTACCTTCAGCAAATGAAGGTGTACCTGGCTCATCAGCACGAGTACCGCTTGTTGTCGGCAGATTGATTGTGAATGAAGCATAAGCTTCACCTGCCTTGCCAGCATTGTCTTTACCATCAGGAGCGAGGTTGTCGTTGCTTGAGCAACCCACCAAGGCCGTAGCCATAACAGCCATTCCGAATAGATTCTTAACGTTTACCATAGTTTAATAGTTAAATTGATTAATGTTTATTTTGTTATTATTTTGAGCGTAAGTAATCTGGAGGGGTGCAAAACTTAATCAGCGCAGGCTGAAGGCCCAATAATCACATAGCCCAGGGCAATGCCCTACCCTTTATACACATCTTTTGTTCTTTGAAATCATTGGAATTCTGTATATT
>OLSQ01001222.1_pt1 | contig 21969 bp, 15 predicted proteins | sample 1672561 | NCBI WGS metagenome assembly OLSQ01 (sample SAMEA3136699, study PRJEB25190) | human gut metagenome | biome: human gut; feature: human-associated habitat; material: faeces | place: Austria | collected 2013 | reverse complement strand
TGTATATGCCATAGATCACCTCGTTTAGGTGTCCAGGATTTTGTCCGCATCCCCCATTCTTTTATCCTGCCATCAGGAAAAATAATAAAGCCTTATGAATATGTATCTGAAATCACAAGTGTGCTGGTATTACAAGTAGGAGGTGTTAGTAATCTTCCCAAAGTTTTAGACAGTATCTTAGAGCTCAATTATTATGAGATGCTCTTTTCAAAAATTATGATCATTACAGATCATGATTCTGATAAAGAAATATCAGATAGATTCTCCACAATGTTAAACACCATTAGAGCTCATAAAGATTGGTTCTCCGATCTCTCATGTTTAGAACATTCATCAAAAGGTGAATGGATCAATTTACTGATGTTTGACAATACTACCTCTTCTGATGGAAATCCTTCATGCTGTCCATTTAGCTTATATTTTATGGCAATACCTCTAGATGAAGAAGGTTGCCTAGAGACTTTTGTTTATAACGCTATCTTGCAGGAAGATGACACCAAAGCTCAAATAATTAATAGTAAGCTTGAGGAGAAGCTAGCAAGTAAGAAATATGTAATGCTCGACACAATAAAAGAAAGAGCCCATGAAGAAAAGGTAGAGTATAAAGAGAATGTTGACTCTCAAGGGTCAATGAGCTCAACACAAAAAGGCAAGAAATTCTTACAAACTCAAATTAACGATTTTGTTGAGATAGTGTCCAAAGAAACTGATTTTTTACAATCACGATCTGAATATTGTAAGTCAAAATTACCAATTGCTATTTCTGTAATGGAACCTGAGAAGGGCATTAACTCGATTCAAAAGATCTTAAAATCAATTGACTTTCAAAAGTACCAAACTTTTAATCAGCAGTTTAAAGAGCTAGATGCTCTTTGTTCCGCTAAACAATAGCTCATGAAGATTAGCGATGTTTAATTCGTTTTTAAGTGAGTTAGTTTGAGTTAATTTTAGTGAATAGATTAAATTTTTGAATACAATTATTAGGATAAGTTCATACCTGAACAATATATGTAGAGTTTTTCGTGATTAAGTCTTTCACAGTTAAAGGATATAAAAAGTTAAATCATTTTATGCTAAGTGATTTAAGTAGAATCAACTTGATTACAGGAGAAACAGACTTAGGCAAATCTTGTATATTAGAAAGCATGTTTGCCTTTTGTAGTGGTAATGATGTCAATATGCTAATAAGAGGATCATCTTACCGTATTTCTCGTTATGATCTGAATGCTTTAGATTTTTCATACAGCGACATGTTATATCTTCTGTATTCTTTCTCTAAAAGAGATAGCATGCCATTGACTATGAGCTTTTGTGCAACATATGATGACGATAATAAAACTCGTGAGTTTAAACATTCGGTTGTATTTACTGACTTAATAAATAAGATCTGTGATTTTGATGTAGCGAAGGATGAACTTCAGCAGTTTTTTGATACATACAATGAAACCTTAGAAACAGACATCTCTGATGAAAGTTTTAAAAGAAACTTAGCCTTTGATCCTGTCTTAGCTCATTGGACAGTTGAAGATTCGAATGCAGATATATGTTCCTACCCAATAACAAGGTTTAATACAGATACCTCAGATGCAACTCATCCTGTCGCTGTTTCATATATTGATATTCTTCAGCACACCTTTCTTATTCCTTTTGTGAATTTGATAAAAAGTCTGCAAAAAAATGATCTGTTAGATTCAGTGGTTGCAGTCTTAAAAGTAATTTTCCCTTATCTTGATACAATCAAACTTATAAAAATGCCTGATGGAAAAATTTATCCATTCGTTATAGATGTAAATGGGGAAGTTCGACCTATTTTTAGTTTTGGTGAATGTCTGCAAAGATGTTTTTATATCTTAGGTTCTGTTTTTGCTTATCCAGATGGTCTGCTGCTTCTTAACGATGCTGATTATGGAATAGATTTTAGAGTTCAACAGGGCTTTTTTAAGTTGCTCTTGAAGTATGCTAGACAGAATAATACCCAAATCTTTATGGTAAGTAATAACCTGGGCTTCATGGATCATTTAATCTTATCTTCTCAAGAAGATAGCGCCTTAGAAGAGTTAAGGGGAATTACAATCAAAAATCTTAATAACAACGTTTTGTGTCATAGGATTTTATCAGGATCTGATGCATATAAAGCTCGATTTGGTTTTGAGATGGATTTAAGATAGTGTTTAGATATACTAAAGCCAAGAATAACCTTTTTATGACGATGATATGGAATTTACAAAGCTACTGCCAGATACAACAGATTTTAGAGAGTTAATTGACAATAATTGTATTTATGTTGATAAAACAGCTGAAATTGAAATTTCAGAGAACGTCGATATTGATGAAAGCGACAGTAGATCTTCTCATGATATCAGTGATAATAATAAAATAGCTTTGAATCATTTTATTGATACTTTAGCTCTTTCGAGCACCACGGCATCTGATTCTCAAGGTAAAGACGACAGTAGCCAGTATGCTGGAAATTACTCAAAATCGCAGATAAAATTTATTTCTTTGTGGAATGATTTTATAGATATTGCGTATAAGAATCCTGATTTTGTTAGATTGTTTAGCAAATTTAAGGCAAAACCTCGCAATTGGGAAGAATTTTCAGAAGGGGGGGGGAAAGATTGGAAAAATCTATGTAAACATGTATCCTTCTAAAGATTGTTTAAAAGTATCATTCTCTAAGAAGGTAGACTGCCAAGCATGGGATAACATGGTTGGAGATGAGTACGATATAGTTAAAAAGCTTGGTGGCAGTTCTAAGTTTGAAACTATTGGAAAGAAAGCTACAGGAATTAACCAAATTACAAGATTCTTTAATCGTGTTGACTTTGACAATTTAGCTGATGAAGAAAATGTGTTTGCTGAAGTTGCTAAATACATTGTAGCGCTGAGAAATGTTGTGGTTTCCTATATAAAGTAAGCTACGCAATCTTTTGTGTTTGAGATAGCTCGTTGCTGAACAGAATAACTCAACAAGTTAATCTTGTGTTGTCTCTGAGAGTCCCTAAGAGATGCTATTGTTTTGACGTGAAATTAATCAATTGATTTTTTATGAGAACAGTGCAGAAGTCACAACTATAGGTACGAAAACAACAAGATTAAGTTGTTTATCCGTAAAGCCTATGGCTTTAGGAACATCTAAAATATGCTTGATATGATCTTACTTGGATGTTCAAAAATTATAATTCCACTTCCTAATCAAGGTGGTAAGGGGCTGAAAGTAGCTTAGATTAAGGCTCTAACGTGTTCTGCTTTAATTATTTACCCATTATTTGCACGAAGTGCGGTTTCTTCTCCAAGATCAAAGATTTTTGATAATTTTTCTTGCTAAATTATTAAAAGACGCTGATAAGCCAATTGTTCCGTAGCATTTTAACAATTCTTTTGTTTAATAAATATTAAACAGCATTTAAAATTAATGTGAGCAAATTCAGATTTGATATAGTGTGCAGTCTTTTAATGTCAATTAATCTAACATATATCATTTAAAATGACATAAAAAATATCAATAAAATTGACATAATAAATATTAATTAAAATAATTTTAATGAATACATGTTTTTTATATACAAAATCATCGAAGTATTGTACAATAAAGCATACTGAGGATAGGAGAATTTTTCAATTTTCTTATAAGCAATCATAAATTTTAAATAAAAGTTAAAAAATGACTTTTTATGATCGTTTTACAAAATTTTAGGAGCTAACTAACTATGAGAAAAATAAAAAAATAAATATTGAATTGAAAGAGTTGCGCAATGAAACCAATATGCAACTTTCAAAAATGAAGTTTTTAACAACTATTGATCTTTCTCTTTTGACTTTAATATCCTCCAATTTTTTTTATATAAACAAAGATGAAATTTTGGATAAAATTGTTAACGAAAGATTTATAAATATGTTTTGTTATTACGGAGCTATTTTTTCTTTAGTTGTTTCATTGTTGATTTGTGTAGCATTTTTGTCGTCGCCTTCAAATAAATCTGATAACTATCATATAGGTTCCATTCGTATAAATTCTGTTAATTTTTTGAAAAAACTACAAAAAAATGAAAAACTAGCTGCCATTTTTTTCTCTTTTGGTATAGGTTTCATCATTTACTTGTTGCTATTAGGCGTTGGTTTAGTTGGTTGATAATAATTGTTTTATTTTTCTAATTTTTATTTTGGCTATAGCTTAGAAAGTTGGATTCACAAAATTAGCTATGTTTAGAATTGATTCAAAAAAAAAATACTCTTTTAAAAAGTTAAGTTTATTGTTATTTGGTCTACCTTTGTATTCAATAGAAAGTACTTTTTACTGTCGAAAAATAACTATCTTTAATAAGTTTATTATTAAATCTAAGCTTTATTCTGATTATCCCTTTTACGATAATGAATTCACTTCTTTTCATAGCTTTTCAGATTTTCTAACAAATACAGCTAATGGTTCTTTAAAGCCTGTTCTTCTTTGGATCGATCAAGGTTTAGGAGGAGGTACACAGAGTTACTGTTTAAACAAGTTTAAAGAATATAAAAATAGTTTCTTCATTGTAAGATTGCAGTATTTTCATCAATATGATAGTTTTGCCATTTCTTGTCCAAATGGAGAATCCTATACAGGGTTCACTTTATCATTTGACGAGGTAACTGAATTATTAGACAAAATTCTTTTTGCAAAGATTGTAATAAATAGTCTTGTAACATATAGAAATGTCAAAGATGTGTTAAGTTATATTCATCAACTATGCATCAAAAATATCTCTTTGAAGATAATCTATAATGTTCATGATTTCTTCTTTATCTGTCCAAATTGTAATTTAGTTGATTCTTCCGATAAGTTCTGTGGTTTTACAACAGATCATGATTGTTTATCCTGCATTAACTTTTATAAAAGCAAACAACCTGATTATGAGAACCATCTATTTTATGGAGAATATGATAATCCTTCACAATGGCGCTCAATGTGGCAAAAGTTCTTGCTTGAAGATGCTGAAGAAGTTGTTTGTTTCTCTAAATCATCATGTGAATTGGTAAGTCGCTTTTATCCAAATATATCAGCAAAGCTAAGGTTGATACCTCATTTAGTAAGACCTTTAAGAGCTGTTAACATTGAACCTCACAATTGCGTAAATTTAGCTGTATTAGGCAAGGTTGATTCTATTCCTAAGGGAAAGGCTGTAGTTGAGCAATTGTCTATTTCAATTGATAAATTGAATAAAGAATCTGCCAATCAAGAGAATGATTCCGATCAAGCTTCATTAATTTGTATTTATGAGAAGAACGCTTCTTCATCGCTAGAATATGTTCGTCATAAAAAAGTGAATTTACTCTGTATTGGTGACTATATGAATGCACCTCAAAATATGGTTGTGACAGGAACATATAAAAGAGAAAATCTTCCAGATCTTCTTGAGAAGAATCAAATTGATTTAATTTTAATACCTTCAATTTGTGCAGAAACTTTCTCTTATACTACAAGTGAAGCAATATCAATGAATGTTCCTGTTGCTTGCTTTAATCTTGGAGGTCAGGCAGACCAAGTCTCAGTGTATCCTAAGGGGCTCATTTTAGAATTATCTGATAGTGCAGATATTGTATTAGATAAGATCTTAGATTTTCTAAGTAAGTTAAGCTGATTATTGGTATAATTCATTAAATTTCAGAGTTAGTTAAGATCTTACAGAATACCTAAAACATTTAAATGAAGAAATTCCTTGTCATAGCTCATGTCTACTACCACGAAATGTGGAGTTTACTAGATAGCTGTATTCAAAATCTGCCTAAAGATTCATTTGATCTTATTGTTACTACAACAAGTAACATTGATGAGCTCTCATCTAAAGTAAAAGAACACTATCCAAATGCTCAGGTCAAGCTATGTGAAAATAGAGGTTATGACATTTGGCCTTTTATTAAAGCATTAAAGACAGTAAATCTTGATGAATACGAGTTTTTAATTAAGGTTCATACTAAAAGAGATATGGGCAAGATTGTTGCCATTATTGATAATAAATATTTCTTTAGAGGTCAGTACTGGAGAAATATGCTGCTATCATTCATATCTTCTAAAGAGAATTTTCATAAATGTCTAGTAGCATTTAAAGACCCTGCAGTAGGTATGATTAACAATCATAGACTCTTTGACAGAACAAGAGAAACTACAGATAACCCACACTTAGTTTATTGCCTTAATGAGTCAAGAAAACTCTTGTCTGAAGTTGGAATTTCGGCAAAGCCCTGTGGTGAAGTAAAATACGTCGCAGGTACCATGTTTATTTGTAGAGCGGCTATCTTTAAGCCTCTTCAAGAAATGAATTTTGATGTAAATCAATTTGCGGTTGTAAACAGAAAAAATGAGAATGATTTAGCTCATGTCATGGAAAGAGTCTTTGGATGGTTAGTAACTTCACAAGGATATTCAATTGCAGATCCTTACAGTAGATTCAACGAGTCATTTAGATTTTTCTTCCATTCTTCATACTGTAGATTTCTTATGTTTAAATTAAGACATCGCTGGTTCTCTAAGTTTGTAAGGTTCTTTTCTAGGATTGAAGATAAATCAGATAACCGTTACTTAGTCCTGTGTAAATGTTTGAAAATAAGATTACCAAAGCCAAATAATAAGTAATCAAGAGAATGATGTTATTGTAATCTAGATTGTTTGGTCTATGAACTTAGGCTTTAGCTTAAGTAAAAAGAATTCTTGATATTGGAGATTTATGCTTTCAATTATTATTCCTACAATGCAAAAAGATCTTGAAGTTCTAAATAAATTGTTGTTAGAACTTGATGGTGATGATTCTGTAGGGGAAATTCTAGTTATTGATAATTCATGCAAAGGTTTTAAGACTGATTTAAAAAAGGTAAAAGTTTTTGCTCAAAAGGAAAATCTTTTTGTAAATCCTGCCTGGAATTTAGGTATTAAGTTATCTTCAAAAGAAATTCCTTTCTTTGGCATTTTAAATGACGATATTATTTTTCCTAAGAATCTTTTTATAGCTGTTGATAAATTCTTATCTACATCAGATGAAACTGTAGGTTTTGCCGGTATCGACTGTGCTACAAATACCCCTAAGAGTGAATTTGATTCTTACCCAGAAGATACAGATATTAAGTTTGAAAAGTCAGATAAGATGGCTGGCTTTTGGGGCTCAGCTTACTTTGGTAAAAAAGAGAACTATTTTGAAATACCAAATGAAATAAAGGTATTCTATGGTGATCATTTCCTTTTTAGAAGAAATCAGCAGGCAGGAAGACAAAACTATTTAATCACTAACCTTAAGGTTAAACATTTAGAGTCTTTGACCTCACACAGTTCAACGTTTATTAAAAAGCTGTTTAAGTCAGATAGAAAATACTGCATTAAGTATGATGGAGTTGAGCATCAGCATCTGACATTCTTACAAAGACTTTTCTCTTTAACTTATTACCATGAGCATTATGTGCTATGTCTTTTAGGTTTAAAGATGAAGTTTAAATGTAAGCAATAAACTATGTGGACTTGAAACTTATTACTCATGAAAGGGTAGTACCGCTAAGTCTCAGTTCTATTGTTTTTATACAGTTATATGGTTCATCTGTGAGTTTTCAAATTCGATTAAGCATGATGTACAGTTACTGATATTTTAGTTGAACTAAAATTGAACATATCTCCTATTGAAGAGAATTTACATAAAAGCGTTGAATTGTAATTGATACACAGTAAATAGCATGAAGTACCATTTTTTACCTTTTAAAAATAAAGTTAATAAAATAGTTTATCTTGTGATGATTTTTATATTGTCACTTTTGGTTGTTATTAACTTTAATTCAATTTATGCAACCCACTGTGTTGAAGTTAATATTGAGTTAGCATCTAGTGATGAGGTACAGTTAGTTGTAAAAGGTTCTTCAATTGCAAATACAACAGATAGCAACTTTTCATCTATAAAAGTTTCAACAAGTAACCTTATCAAATTAAATAAGGGAAAGAACCATCTTCAATTTGAACTTCCTGTCCCTGCTTTAACCAAATTAAGATATTTCAAATTCGAGTTTGAATCTCCAAAAGATGGAGTTAAAACAGGTTCTAACAAAATAACTCACACATCTACAGATAACAGCAGTACATCTGTAAATCTTCAGGTTGTTTCTGTGTCCTTAAAGGGGATGAAAGACACTGTATTATCTAATGTACCTGTTTATATCAAGGTAAATAATAACCAGTCAAAAGGCAGTTCTTTAGATAAGAAGAGTATCAATTCAGATTTTATCTCTTTACATCTAGATGATTATTTTTCAATAACTAATAAAGATAAGCTTGAAATTAAGCCAATACATTTTTATAGAATTAATTATCTGGCTTTAATTGCTTTCAGTATCTTTATCTATTTATTATTCTATCTTTTCTTAAGAGTTTTTATTTCTGAAAAGCAAAGGAATAACATTAAGACTCCAGATCTTTTGATGATTTTAATCCTTATATTTGTACTTCTGGTGCCTTTAGTCGGTCTTAATTATTCAAAAGATCTTGATAGAACTGAAAATCGAATCTTGGCAAAGTTACCTTCAATTTTAACTTCTGATAATAAGTTAAATCTAAATTTTGGTACTGAGCTTGATACTTACTTTAATGATAGATTTGGTCAGCGCCATTTATTCATCAGAATTAAAGATTTTATCTACTCTTTCAATAAAGTAGGAGTTGCGCCTTCAGCTGAAGGTAAAATTTACGGTGTAAATGATGACTGGTACTTTGTTGATGGTTTGCTAAAGTTAAAAGCAGATGAAAAGCTATTAAGAAAAGAAAAGCAGAATTTGATTGAAGTTTCAAAGCATTATAACTGTCCTGTATATGTGCTTATTTATCCTTTCAAGTCCTACATTTACAATGAGGCAATAACTTCAATTTATAAAAATCCTGAACTTGTTATCTTAAATGAGTCAGACAAAATCGCTCAATATTTTAATGACAGTGGTTTTGATAATTTAAAAGCTATTGATTTGGCACCAATATTTGTTAAAAGCAAACAAGAGTATCCTAATAGATTGCTTTATTACAAAGATGATCATCATCAAACTGAATGGGCTGCATATTTAGCAGCAAAATCTTTCGCTTCATCTGTAACAGGTAAGCCTTTAAATACTATAACCGATCCTACCTTTGAAAAAAGACATGGCTTTATGGATATTTACTCAATTGAGCCTATGTTCATGAGAGGTGTCTCTTATCAAAGATTAGCTATTCGCTCAAAAGGTGAAATTAGTAAATTAAAGGATTTTTACTATTACTTATCTACAACATTGCAATATACAAAGCAAATTGAGCATAAGCAAAAACGTTTTAGAGTATATGAATACGATAATAAATCACCTTTGATTGAAAAGACTGTGCTAACTGTAGGTAATTCATATGTGGCTAACACAGGAAGAATGATAGCTTATTTTGCCAAAGATACTTGGCAATATAATTTCTATGCTGGTAACAGTATAGAAACATCTTTGTACGATGTAGATAAAGATCTTAATGGTAAAAAAGTCGATTATGTTGTAGTTGCTTATTTTACTAACGCAGTGATGAGCGAAATTGTAAAGAAATAAGTACGTTGTAAATAAAAGTATTCGATGCTTAACAAATAAAACAGGAAAAGATTAAATGTTGTTTTCATCTATGACATTTATATATGTCTTCATGCCGATTCTTTGTGTAATTTACTTTGTTTTACCAAAGAAGTTTAATAATACTGTTTTATTGATTGCCTCACTTACCTTTTATGCCTGGGGAGAACCAAGATTCTTATTGGTAATGTTATTTACCATTCTAATTAACTATGTCGTTGGTATCCTGATTGAAAGCTCTTGCAATCGCTCATCCTTTCAAAATAAATTTGTATTAACAGTAGGAATATTATTAAATCTATCTATACTTGGTTATTTTAAGTATTTCAATTTTATTATTGAAAATATTGGCTATGTTTTTAAAGTTAATTTTGATCTCGTAAAAGTAGTTCTTCCTTTAGGTATTTCTTTTTACACTTTCCAATCACTGTCTTATCTAGTCGATATCTACAGGGGAGAAGCTAAAGCTCAAAAGAACATATTTAAGTTAGCACTTTTTATTACCTTATTCCCACAGTTAATTGCTGGTCCTATTGTTAAGTATCAGGAAATTTGTGACAAACTTGATAATCGAAAAGTTTATTTTGAAGATCTGATCTATGGAGTCAAAAGATTCATTATTGGTCTTTCTAAGAAGATGCTGATTGCAAATACATGTGGTGAAATTGCAGATAAGATCTTTATTCAGAATCCTGAGAATTTTTCAACATCTGTTGCATGGATAGGTGCAATTTCATATACCTTGCAGATCTATTTTGACTTTTCTGGTTATTCAGACATGGCCATAGGCTTAGGTCATATCTTTGGATTTAAGTTTAAAGAAAACTTCAATTATCCATATATCTCCAAAACAATTACTGAATTTTGGCGTCGTTGGCATATTTCTTTATCAACATGGTTTAAACAGTACTTATATATCCCTTTAGGCGGTAATAGGATCAGCGCTAGAAGAACATATATAAACTTGTTCATTGTATTCCTTGCAACCGGTGTATGGCATGGAGCTAGTTGGAACTTTGTGGTTTGGGGATTATGGAATGCTTTCTTTATTATTACTGAAAGATACTTTGGTCTTAATAAAGACAGTAAAAGAGCAGTGTATAAGAATGTAATTCTACATATTTATTGCATCCTAGCTTTTATCTTTGGATGGGTTTTATTTAGAGCCGATGATTTGACTTATGCAGTGCTGTATATGCAGAATATGTTAGGTTTAATTGATGTAAAGAATGAACTGTACACACTGCTGTACTACGTTGATACAATACCTTTAGTAGCTATTATTGCAGGTATTGTATTATCTACTCCAGTTTGTTCAAGAATGATTGATAGAACATCTTCAGGTAAGGCAATTTTACTATACGGCTACGATTTTATCTTATTAGTGCTGTTCTTTGTGTGCACTGCTTTCATTGCGTCATCAACTTATAACCCTTTCATCTACTTTAGGTTTTAAAAATAAAGTTAGAAAAAGTATAATTACAAGGAATATATTGTTTCTTGAATCGTACGTTTCAATCCAGATTTAGAACTGATAGTTGTAGAAAATTATTCAAATAATTTGAGAAAATAGATGGTTTTTGCAAGTTTACCTTTTATCTTTTTTATATTTCCTCTTTTTTTAGTAATAGACTTCTTATCGCAAAAAAAGAATATTATTAGAAACTGTTCTCTTATTGGTGTCAGCCTTTTCTTTTACTCATTTGACGGTGATAACAGTTCCTTTACAGTACTTATTTGTTACGGTCTTCTAAACTATCTATTTGGATATATCCTTGAAGTATCTAAATCTAAAAGTGAAGTTTGCAGACGATTATTACTAATAATTTTTGTTGTAATAAATATTTTAGCTCTTGTTTTTTATAAATATGCCTATTGGATAGTATCTCTTTTTCAAGAAAGTGGAATTGTTGAGAACATAAACTTTAAGCACAGAGCTTTGCCTTTAGGAATCAGTTTCTTTACCTTCCATGCTGTAAGCTACCTTATTGATATAAGCCGCGGTGAGTTAAACGGTAAAAGTAAGTTTATAAACTTTTTAACTTACTTTTTTATGTTTCCACATCTAATTGCAGGTCCTATTGTTAGATTTAAGCAGGTAACTGATGATTTAGATAATCGAAACTATGATTCAAATTTATTTAACTATGGATTATATAGATTTATCCTAGGTGTAAATAAAAAGATCCTGATAGCTAATTCTGTAGCTCCAATGGCTGATCTTGCTTTTGCTTATAACATTACCGATATTTCAATGTTAGATGCTTGGGTTGGAGCAATTGCCTATATGCTACAGATCTACTTTGATTTTTCTGCATATTCAGATATGGCAATTGGACTTGCTGCTATGGCTGGGTTTAGATTCTCTGAAAACTTCATGAGTCCATATAAAAGTAGATCCATTAAAGAGTTTTGGAGAAGATGGCATATCTCGTTATCATCATGGTTAAGAGATTATGTATATATACCATTAGGTGGCTCTAGAGTAAGAACAAGTCGTATTTACTTTAATCTAATTACAGTATTCTTCTTGTGCGGTTTATGGCACGGAGCTAATTTTACCTTTGTGGTGTGGGGCCTTTATAACGGTCTTTTCTTAATCTTAGAAAGACTTTTTTTAGGAAAAGTTCTAGAGAGAATTCCTTCTATATTGACTCATTTATATGCTGTATTTGTAGTCTTAATAGGTTGGGTAATCTTTAGGTCAGATAATCTTACACAGGCTGTAGATTACTTGTCTGTAATGTTTGGATTTAACAATTTTGGTAATGTAAGCATCTGCTCATACAAAGTACTTAACTATATTGCATTTGTAGCAGGTATAATAATTTCATTTATTACTATTAAGAAATTTGATTCCTCAAATTCAAAAGAAGCATCTATAAGCACTCTTACATATAGTTTTAACTCGGTGCTGTTTATTCTGTCAATTCTTGTAATGTATTTTGGTGCTCAAAATCCATTCATTTATTTTAATTTCTAGGTTTGAAACAAGATGAAGATAATTAGAATTTTTCTACTTTTAATAATCTTTTTTGTTCCTGTTGCAGGAATGATTACAACACCTAGTGATTTGGTTTTAAAAGGTGAGAATCGAAACATTACAGCTTTTCCTGAGTTTGGAAAAGCTCACTTCTTTTCAAATTTACAAAAGTATGTAACTGACAGAATATTTTACAAAGTTAAATTCGAAGAAGAGTTTTTCCCTGTATTTAATAATTACTTTTCTTTTTTTAAGTTTGATAAGAGTGAAATTTCAATTGCAGGTCTTGATGGATGGTTATTCTTCTTGGATGCTTCGCTTACTAATGTATATAAACAGCACACATTTCCTGTTGATGAAAAGCCCTATGAAAAGTATGTAAATGAAAAGGAAATTCCTTTTTTAAGACAGTTAACTCAATTATCTAATGCACCTCTGTACGTGATTGTAGGTCCAGATAAACACGGGATTTATCCAGAATATATGGATCCTAATTTTGGAAAACCAGGTCAATACAGATTGTTTTCTAAATTTAAAGCGGTATTTGAAGATAATGGTTTTACGCTTGTTGATCCTTATGATGCTTTAAGAAATGCTAAATCTTCTCTTAAAGGAAAAGCTCTGTATTATACAGACGATACTCATTGGAATTTAGCAGGTGCAAAGGTTGCGTTTGATTACTTTATGCCATATTTGGTTGATAATTATGAGCCTTATGATTATCACCTTTCATTTTCAAAACATGAAAATGGCGATCTTGTCAGAAATATCGCACAGCCTAAAACAGGTTATCTAGATGAGGTGAAAGTTACTAGAGATAACTTGCCTGTTGTTGAAGTTTACGATTTCAATACTGATAAGCTTTTATCCAATACCAATTTAAACTTTGAAGAACCATATTTTGGTACTTTAATCGTTAATAAAAAAGCTAAAGATAAAAGAACTGTTTTGCTTTTATCTGATTCATACGGATACGCTTTAAAGAGCTACCTGTCAGATTACTTTTATAAAGTAATTCATGTTCCTGGTTTTAGTAAGTATACTCATCCTTTAAAACCTGTTTTTGATAAAGCAAAGCCTGATATTGTTCTGTTAGTTAATGTAGAAAGAAATCTAACCTTGTAGTAAGTTATTGCAAAGTTGAAGAGACTGAAGAGTCAATTGAAGAAATTGAGTTAAGAAATATCATATTGTTGAGTAAGACTAACATACGAAATAATAAATTTGGAAAAGTGTATATGCCTAAAATTCTACGTCATGATGTTGATTTACTAAAAGCTGTTGCCATTATGGCTGTAGTTTTGTATCACTTCTTTGACCTTACTAATGCAAGTATGTTGACATCAGTATCTTTATTTAGCGGTGGATATGTCGGTGTTGATATATTTTTAGTGATTTCAGGCTATTTGATAACATCTGGCATTTTTTACAAGTTAACTAAATCTGATTTTTCATTTAAAGATTTTTATATTAGACGCTTTCAAAGAATCGTGCCTCCGCTAGCTGTAATGATGATTGTGGTTGCCGCTATCGGATATTTCTTAGTTTTTCCTGAAATCTATAAAGAACTGGGACTTGAGATCAAAAAGTGTTTGACTCTTTTAGGAAATTACAGATTTTCTAAAGATGGTGGTTATTTTTCTTTAGATTCATCTGGAAAGTTACTTCTTCATACTTGGTATCTGTGTATTACTTTCCAGTTCTATATTGTATGGCCATTAGTTATTGTCTTGTTTAATAAGCTGTTTGGTACTAATAATCTAAAGTACAGTTTTCTTGTCTTATTTATAATTTCTTTGATTTATCCTTTTTATAGCTCAAAGAATGGTTATTTATTAACTGAATTTAGATTATGGGAACTGCTAGCAGGAGCAACTTTATGCCTGTTTTCATCGAATTTATCTAGAGTTGTAAGTAAGATTACCAGTGCATCTTTGTTGCAGCTTTTCTCCTTTTTAGTTGTCATAGTTTCAGTATTTTTAGTTCCTCTTTATAGCGTGAATTCTTGGACTCCATACGTTTCACTTTTAACTGTTATTGCTACATTATTAGTTTTAGCACTAAATACAAATAACTCAATCTTAAAGTTATCTTACTTTGAATGCATTGGTAAGTCTTCTTATTCAATTTATCTTTGGCACTGGCCTTTAATTATCTTTGCTTTAAGACTTGATTTGTCTATTTCCTTATCTAATCTTCTTGTATTGCTTTTAGTGCTTACATTTGTTTCTTTTGTAAGCTATAGATATGTTGAGAAGGTAAGGTTTAACTTTAAATTTGCTTTACTCTTATTCGTACTAGCATATCTTTCAGGTTTAGGAATCACTAAAACAGATGGTAGTAATTACTTGAAAAAGTACATGGTAAAAGAACTTTCGATGATGGTAAATGAAAGTTTAGAACTGCCAAAAGAGTATCAACCATCTATTTTTATGCAAGAAAATAATGTTCATGTGATGCATTATGGCTTACAGACAGAAACTCCTCACATCTTTTTTATAGGTGACAGCCATAATGAGCATTACAACTATTATTTAGAAAATATCAATAAAGTTCCTGTTTATTCTATGGTGTCTGAAGCTACAATCGGTTATGGAAAACACTTTGCTAATAACAAGGTAAAATCAATTATTGGTTTGAAAGAAAGACAAACATTTTATGATTTGTATAAAAAAATGTTGAACAAGCTCAAGCCTGGAGATAAGGTGGTTTTAGCAAATAGATGGGACCTTTACTATACAGAATATTTATTAGATAACAATCTTAGAAATAAGGATTATAACTTTCCAAAGTATGTAAAAATCTTGGTTGAGGATATTACAGAACAAATTGCACTACATCCTGAATTAGAATTTTACATTGTAGGTGAAGGTATTTTAGTAAGTAATCAGGTTGTAGCTTGTCTGAAAATTGATTTAAAAGACAGTTTCTTAAAGAACTTGCTCAACACAGATAAGTGTAAATCAACAAAGAATTATTTTGATGATAAGGTAAATTCTTTGAATGATACCTTCAAAGAATTAACAAAGAAGTATAAAAACCTGCATTTTATTGAAAGAAACAAACCTCTTGAGTTAAATAATGGTTTCTACAGAACTTATTCAGATAAAGGAATTCCTCTGTTCTTTGATGAAGCTCATTTCTCTTCTGAAGGTGGTGTTTTAGTTGGTAAATATTTAATGGATGAGATTGAAAAAGAGTAGCTATGTTTGTTCTATTAAAAAATACAGAATCTTTGTATTCAAACAAATATTTTCAAAAAACAGTTAAAACTCTATTACTTGTTTTAACTGTAATCTCCTTTGCTTTTTTAATCTCATACTTTTGGAAGTCAGAGTTATCTGGTGATGATCTTGCTTATTTTAAGACAGTTAATGTTACCTGGTCTTGGATTATAAATACACGTTATTTAGCATGGTCTAGCAGAGTCTTTATTGACGTTCTAATTCCATTCTTTGTGGACCACTCATTATTGCTAAAAATAACATGTATAGCATTTCTGTTTGTATCCCCATTTATTCTATTAAAGCTGTTAAAAGGAAATTCTCTAATACACTTGCTATTTTGTTTTGCTGTTATTTCCTTGCTACCTTACTATGAAATGAAAACAGCTGGTTTTGCTGCTACTGTTTTGAATTACTACTTTCCAATTGTTCTTGCATTGTTTTTATGTGCAGCAATCTACAGTAATTGTAAACTTAATTTGTTATTGTCTTTTGTAATTCTTATTATTGGAATTTTTGCCTGTAACCATGAACAATGTGTTGTTGTTATCTTCACATTCTCTGTACTTGCTCTTATTAAATCAATACCGAATCTCAATTCTATAGCTTTAGAGGCACTGGTAATTTCAATATTAAGTCTTGTTTTCATACTTATGTCTCCAGGAAACTCTGTAAGAATGTCTTTGGAAATGCACAATTGGATGCCAGAGTTTGCTGAATTTTCAGTTTTTGAAAAAATGTATATGGGCGTAACCACGACTTTTTTCAATCTTTGTTATCATAATAATCTACCATTTGTGTTTTGTCTGGTAGTTCTAGTTCTTTGTCTTACTAATAAGTTAAGATGGGCAATTACATCATTGATTGTTTTAAGTCTCTGTCAAGAAATCTTAAGAAAGGTATTTAAGTCAACTGATTTATTAGAAAATGCAACCTGGCTTAATAGCTTTCCATCATTTACAGTAATCATATTTTTTGCTTATGTAATAGCCTTACTAGTGATTGCTTTAAAGTTAAATCTCTCTATTCAAAATCGAGTTGTAATTATAGTGATGATCCTTTTAGCATTTGCTTTAAGGGGAGTTATTGGTCTGTCTCCAACTGTGTTTGCTTCAGGAGTTAGAACTTCTATATTCTCTCAAAGTTTATTTATCATATGTGCAGGCTATGCTTTAATGCAAAGCAATGTAAATCGTAGCAAAATATCTATTTTGTTATCGTATTTTGTTTATGTAAATTTACATAAGTTCATTTTAAACTATATAAGTTTTTAAAAAGTAATTTGAATCATGTAGTGACGAGAACAGTCACACTCAATCATAAAACAATTATCAGAGTAAATTTAATTGAATACTGATCTTTTTCTAAATAAGAACACAGATGTCTTTCTAGGTAACGTAGTTAGACTAATGGCAATTTTGTCTGTAGTAATTGCTTTATCCTTTTTCATTTTTGTCCCTTTGAGTAACGATGACGTAACTTATTTTAAAGAACAGTCATTTTCATTAAATTGGCTGATAAATGAAAGATATATGACTTGGTCTAGCAGAGTCTTATTAGAAAGCGTTTTGCCATTTTTATGCAAGCATGATTATGTCTTTAGATTGGTGTCAGTTGCCTTTGTTTTATTAAATGTCTACTCATTAAAACTGATTTTTAAAGACTTGTCTTTATCTTTGGTATTGCTGTTCTTATCTCTTTTCCCTTTTTACAATTTTGAATCAGCTGGTTTAGTTGCAACAACTGTAAATTACTACTATCCTGCTGTGTTAGGGATCTTTATTGTTGGAGTTTTGTTAGAAGATGAAAGAGCTTCATTGTTCATTGCAATAGCATTAGTTATCTGCAGCATTATTGCCTCAAATCATGAGCAAATGTCTTTGATATTGGTTATTTTTTCATCTTTATTAGTAATTAAAAATAAGCATAAGTCTTTAGCTTTTGTAGTTCTATTTCTATCAATTCTCGGACTTTTAAACTGTGCCTTGTGTCCTGGCAATCACTTAAGATTGGTTGCAGAAACAGCTAAATGGATGCCTGAGTTTTCTGACTATAGCTTTTTTAATAAGGTATACTTGGGGATATCTTCAACTTTATACTTTTTAAATTTTTCTGAACCTTTCTTTCTTGTCCTTTTAACGGCAATTCTGTTTTTCTTATACAAAAAGAAATTGTGGATGGTAATGGCAATTCTCGTCATTATTTATTTGATTTTAAGATTGCCAGTCAGAATGAATATGAAAGCTGCTGGGGTGTTGTTAGATGGAACGTTTATCTATGATTTTCCTTTAGTGTCTTTGCTACTTTTACTGTCTTTTGATTTTTTAATTTTATTTCTTATTGTAAAAGCCGGATTTAACTACAAAGTCAAGACAGTCCTTATTTGCTTATTTGTTTTAGCTAATATGTTAAGGGCAAGTGTTGGATTTTCTCCAACAGTGTTTGCATCTTTAAGTAGACCTTCTATCTTCAGTGAAATCATCATTGTTGTATCATGTATGATAATTTTTGAAAATAGAAGATCTGTTTGTAATAAACAAAATTTGAATAAGCTCATTTCACTGCTGTGTTGTTTTTCGCTTTATTCGAATATCAGAACCTTGTTAACAATATGAACTAACAAGATCAGACCTACAGCATCAAGCAAAATCGTTACTATTTCTTTTCGTTGATAGTCTTCATAATGTACTCACCTATAACTTCGCCACCGTGTGAAGATAGGTGATTCTGGTCAAAGAATAATGGCACATTGTTATCAACCGTTCTGTAAAAGCCATTGCCAAGCTCTATTGCTTTGTTTCTATCGATAATTGTTACGTTTCTATTATTCTTTTCTAAATCATATAGAGCATGATCTATAGTAATTCTGGTTTTAGCTTGATAGTCTTTACTTACTTTACATTCGTTACTGTCTAGAACTTTATTCAAAATGGAGTCATTTAGGTTAATTTTAAGGCAATTTAGGATCTTGTCATTGAGAGTGATGCCTTGACTTAATACGTAAAACTTTAGATTAGGATGATTTCTGACAACTTGCTGAAGATCAGAAATCATAGCTGCAATAAACTTTTTAAAGTTAGCATCATTTGACTCTAGATTATGTTCTTTGTTGTAGAACATGGCATATCCATCCCAGCGATTAGACAACACTACTGTGTCACCATCTTTAAGTCTAGATAACACTTGAGTAAATAATGAATTGAAAGTTTTTCTTTCTTTAGGCCCCATGATTATCTGGGCTTTTAAATTTGCAAATTCATCACCATAAGCAAGTACACCTCTCATATAGAGAACATAGATTGGAGTCTTGTTGATATTTTTTAAGAAATAAACAAAGTGCTCCAGGTGAGAATCGCCAGCAAAAAATATATGAGGAGTCTCTTTCTGATCTCCCATTTGTTCAACAGAGGTTCCATTTAATGAAAGAAAGTTGTGAGGTGTATATCTTTCATCAAGCTTAGGTCCATCCTTAACCATTATCTTAATTTCATTGTTCATGAATTTGGAAAGATAATTAGCTCCATCATTATGGCTCATTAACCATGCAGATGTTAACACCAAAACATATAATGGAATATACATGTAGTGATTAACCAAAATATTGTTGGTAATTTTAGATGTCTCTATAAATTTATATGACAAATATGAAAACAATGTCACTACCACAGCGATTGTTAATATAAGAGCAACATCGTTAGTGTATTTACACTTTAAAATAAAAATGATTAAGGGCCAATGCCACAAATATAAAGAGTAAGAGGATTTGCCCAATATTGCAAAAGGAGTTACCAATTTAGTGTTTATGTCTACGTTACATAAAATTATAAGCATTGTACCAATAACAGTTGCAAAAGATGTTGATACCAACCACTGACCATTTGTAAGACTTGTGGAAAAAATAGATACAATTATTAAGATAAGACCTAATGTAAACAGAGAATTATGGATAATCTTTCCATTTTTTAATTTTAGAGAATTTGTTAGTCTTTCGTTGTTACTGTAAAAACTTAAACTGGCTCCAAAAAACAGTTCCCAAATTCTAGTTTGAGTTAATAGGTAGCTACTATTTTTATTTTGAAGCACTATTGCAAGTATAAATAAAGCTAGAGAAAGCAAGGTTACAGCAATTTTGCTTTTACTATTTCCAAAAAACTTGTTAAAAAAAGAGTAGATAACAGGATAAAGAATGTAAAATTGTATAAGAATACTGATGTACCAAATATGCAACAATATCTTATCTGATGAGCTTAATGAAAAATAACCGCCATTATGAGCAAAATATAAATTAACTTTGAATAAGAGTGAATTGATAATTTCTTTTGATAGTTCTTTATATACTTCTGGAAAAACAAGAAAATATCCCAATGCTAAAGAAAATATGCAAACTATCAAGAAAGGAGGCAGAATTCTGGCTACTCTCTTTTTGTAGAATCCAATTAGAGAAAATGTTCCTTGATCGAATTGTGAATTTAGACCTTTAGCAACTAAAAATCCTGAAATAACAAAAAAAACGTCAACTCCTAAAAATCCACCATCAAAAAGGTGAATATTCGTTACGTAGTCAGCATTCAACAATGAAAAAAAATGGTAGAGAACTACACTAATAATTGCAATTCCTTTGAGTAAATCCAAATCTACTCTGTACTTTTTTTGTTGCATTTTTTTAAGGATCCAATTTATATTCATTGATTTTGAGTTTAATTGTTGTGAGCAATAGTTCTTTGGTTTACTTCTCTATTTGCTCCATAATGTATTTAGCAATGAATGCTCCTCCTAATTGGGTGTAATGTGCAGGATCATGAAAAAGACTTACATTGCCACTACAAAGCAATAACCCATCTTTTGTTACAAGAGGAACATTTCTATCGATAAATTTGGCATTCGGTGTAGATTCACAGAACTCTGAAAGCTTGTTATTTATCAGCTCTATTTTTCTATCTTTGTAATTTTGTAATATTTTTGCATTTTTGCTGTTTATAAGGTATTTAACTTTAGAATCACTAATCTCAATATTAGTTAAAATAATTGAAGGAAAATTAGGAGCGTATGATGTACCAACAATATAGAAGCTTAGCTTTGGATGCAGTTGAATTTGTTCTTTTAATTCTGTTATAACTTCGTTTACATATTTTTCTAATGAATTGTCATCTTTTGGTAGTTTATTATTAGTACAGTATATTTCATAAAAGATCTCCCAACGATTGCAAAAAATAACTTTGTCGCCATCCTTCAACATATTGAGAGTTGATTTGTACAAATCATAGTAATTAGATTTTTCTTCTAATGAATCTGAATCCAATGTTTGTAGGTATGTAAAGTATTTTCCGTAAGCTAATGTGCCAGCACGAGCTAGAGTGTACACGGCGGTCTTATTTTCGTTTCTTAAGTACCATATATAATGACCTAAATTAGAATCTCCAACAAAGAAGAGCTTAGGTGTTTCTGTTTGCAGTCCATAATGCCATACTGCTTGGTTACCTTTTTGAAAGGCAATTGATGGTGTATATTGCTTTTCTAAAACCAAATCTTGAGGAACAGGGGCAATGTATTTTGAAAGATAGTTCTTGCCATCTACGTGATGGAAATAAAAGTAAGAAATTGCACATAACAAAAATATAGCAATTGTTACCTTGTAGTCAATATTTCTCTTCTCAGTAAAGATGTAGGATATAGCTGTAAAGATAAGAATAACAAGGATAACTATAGAGCAGCTTAATACTGTATCTGTATAACCACATCTTAGAGCAAAGACAAATAAAGGCCAGTGCCATAAATACAGAGAGTAAGAGCATCTTCCTAATAGAGTTAAAGGAGGGAGTCTTAGTACAGAGTTCTTATTGTGAGACAAGATAACTAGAGCTGTACCTAACATAGTAGGTAGAGAGGTAGTTACAGTCCAGACACCATTTTGAAGTTCTACAGTAAAGATAGAGGCAATGATAATAACAATACCTAGTACTTCACCTAATAGTGGTAAATAGGTATTTAGAGAGAATACTCTCTTATAGACAATATCTTTATAGAAGAATAATACAGAGCCAAAGAATAACTCAAAGATACGGCATTGAGTTAAAAGGTAACCTTTACCATTACGAGAAACTAGTACTGATGTAACAGTAAGTAAGATAAAAACAACAGTTACAGCTAAAGGTAATCTCTTTAATGAAAAGACTTTCTTTAATAAAA
>OLSQ01001215.1_pt1 | contig 22087 bp, 19 predicted proteins | sample 1672561 | NCBI WGS metagenome assembly OLSQ01 (sample SAMEA3136699, study PRJEB25190) | human gut metagenome | biome: human gut; feature: human-associated habitat; material: faeces | place: Austria | collected 2013 | reverse complement strand
CCAATCAAACGTCATTAAATAAAATTCAAGTGTTATAGTGGGAGCCAAAGCTTGGGCGCCATAATCATTTCTTACTGAACTGTAACCGTACCAATAGAAAAATATACCAAACTCTTGTTTTTGCATTTGAAATATAGTATAATGTTTTGGGGGTAAATTTATGAATGATAAAATAATAATAAAAGGTGCAAAAGAACACAACCTAAAAAATATAAATTTAGAGATTCCAAGAGATAAAATGGTAGTAATAACAGGACTTTCTGGGTCTGGAAAATCATCACTAGCATTTGATACATTATATGCAGAAGGACAAAGAAGATATGTAGAAAGTCTATCTTCATATGCAAGGCAATTTCTAGGATTAATGGAAAAACCAGATGTAGAGAGAATTGATGGACTTTCACCAGCAATTTCAATAGATCAAAAGACAACTTCAAAAAATCCACGTTCAACAGTAGGTACAGTAACCGAAATATATGATTATATTCGTTTATTATATGCTCGTATAGGAGTACCATATTGCCCAAATTGTCATAAAAAAATTGAAAAACAAACCATTGATCAAATCGTTGACAATATTATGAGTTTAGATGAAGGAACAAAAATACAGGTTTTGGCACCAGTAGTAAGAGGGCGTAAAGGTGAATATACAAAGCAATTAGAAGGATATCAAAAAGAAGGATTTGTAAGAGTTAGAATAGATGGAGAAAATTATGAACTTTCAGATGATATAGAAATAGATAGAAAAAAGAAGCATGAAATTGAATTAGTAGTTGATAGATTAGTAATAAGAGATGATATCACAAGTAGATTAACTGAATCAGTAGAAGTAGCACTAAAACATGCGGATAATCTTGTACTTATTGATATAGTTGGAAAAAATCCTATTTTATATAGTTGTAATTATGCTTGCCCAGACTGTGGATTTAGTTTTCCGGAATTAACTCCAAGAATGTTTTCATTTAATAATCCATTTGGTGCTTGTCCAGAATGTACAGGAATAGGATATTTAATGAAAATGGATGAAGATTTAATAGTTCCTGATAAAAATAAGACTTTATATGATGGAATTAAAGCTTTTGGCTCTAGCACAATGAAAAAAGGCGATACTATGGCTAAAATGTATTTTGAAAGCATAGGAAAACACTATGGAATAAATATAAAAAATAAAAAAATTAAAGATTTGCCTAGATGGTTTATGGAAAAGATACTTTATGGAACCGGAGATGAAGAAATTGAATTTGAGTATACTTCATATGCTGGAACAAGAAATTTTACAGCACCATTTGAAGGAGTGTTGCCAACATTAGATAGACGTCATAATGAAACAAAGTCACAAGGAATGAGAGATTTTTATGAAATGTATATGACAAATTCTCATTGCCCTGCTTGTAATGGAGCAAGATTAAAACCAGAGATATTATCTATAAAAGTTGGAGATAAAAATATTAATGAATTAACAGAAATGTCAATCAGAAAAATAAAAGAATATTTAAATGGATTAAAATTAAATAAAACTCAAGCTATGATTTCAGAATTAATATTAAAAGAAATTGATCAAAGATTACAATTTTTAATAGATGTTGGATTAGAATATTTAACATTATCAAGAAATGCAGGAAGTTTATCTGGAGGAGAATCTCAAAGAATTCGTTTAGCAACACAAATTGGTTCAGGGCTAACAGGAGTATTATATATTTTAGATGAACCAAGTATAGGGTTACATCAAAGAGATAACGAAAAATTACTTGCGACATTAAAAAAATTGAGAGATTTAGGAAATACATTACTTGTTGTAGAACATGATGAAGATACTATGTATGCAGCAGACCAAATTATAGATATTGGACCAGGTGCAGGAGTGCATGGTGGACAGGTTATGGCACAACGGAACAGCAGAAGAGATAAAACAAATAAAAGATTCTATTACAGGGCAGTACTTAAGTGGAAGAAAAAAGATAGAAGTGCCTAAAAAAAGAAGAAAACATCTAAAAACAAAAGTGATAGAAGTACAAGGAGCAACAGAAAACAATTTAAAAAATATAAGCGTAAAATTTCCATTAGGAGTATTTAATTGTGTAACAGGAGTATCAGGTTCACGGAAAGTCAACATTAGTAAATGAAGTACTATATAAAACAATAGCAAAAGAATTAAATGGAGCAAATGAGAAACCAGGTAAATGTAAAGCAGTAAAAGGATTACAGAATATTGACAAAATTATTAATATTGACCAATCTCCAATTGGAAGAACACCACGTTCAAATCCAGCAACATATACAGGAGTATTTGATTTAATTCGTGACATTTTTGCATCAACAGAAGAAGCAAAAATTAGAGGATATCAAAAAGGAAGATTTAGTTTTAATGTCGCAGGAGGAAGATGTGAAAGCTGTAATGGGGATGGTGTGCATAAAATAGAAATGCATTTTTTACCAGACATATATGTACCATGCGAAGTATGTAAAGGAAAAAGATATAATAGAGAAACATTGGAAGTAAAATATAAAGGAAAAAACATAGCAGATGTATTAAATATGACAGTTGAAGAATCATTAGAATTTTTTGATAAAATACCAAAAATAAAACAAAAAATGCAAACTTTGTATGATGTAGGATTAGGATATATAAAACTTCGGACAACCATCTACTACATTATCAGGAGGGGAAGCACAAAGAGTAAAACTTGCAACAGAGTTATCAAAAAGAGCAACTGGAAAAACATTGTATATATTAGATGAGCCAACAACAGGACTTCATATAGCAGATGTTCATAAATTGATAGATATTTTACAAAGATTAGTTGATACAGGAAATACAATAATAGTTATTGAACATAATTTAGATTTGATAAAAACTTGTGATCATATTATAGATTTAGGACCAGAAGGTGGAGATAATGGAGGAGAAGTGGTTGCTATAGGTACACCTGAACAAATTTGTAAAAACGAGAGAAGTTATACAGGAAAATTTTTAAAAAAATATATTAATGATGAAACTTAGAATATAATATTAAGGTAGATGGAGATTATAATACATTATTTGGAATTTCTCCAAGCAAGGTGTATGAAAAATTAAAAGAACTAGGCTATAAAATATCAGATTTTGAATTAGAAGAATTATGAAATAATTATAAAGAAGATATAATTAATATCTTCTTTTTTTGCCCTTTTTAATTTTATATATCCATTTTAAATAAAACTAAAAAATTCATATAATATTAACTACGAATCAGGCTAATTGAATAAAAATAATAAACAATGCAAATAATTAAAAATAGGAGTTGATTAATAATATGTATAATTTTAGAACAGATTTAGCATCTGAAAGAAGAGATATTTATAAAAAAGCAAACAAATTAGAAAACGAAATTGATGGAATTGAAAGTACAAAAGAAGAAAAAGATGAAAATATAAAAATAGAAAGAGTAAAAATAGTAAATGAAAGCGGAGAAAAAGCAATTGGAAAGCCAATTGGAAACTATATTACAATAGACATAAAAAAATTAAAAATAGCACGGAGAAGATGAAATCCAGAAAGCATCAGAAACATTAACAGAAGAATTAAGAAAAATCATAGACTTACATGTTGATAAACAAGGAGAAATTCTGGTAGTTGGCTTAGGAAATATATATGTTACACCAGATGCATTAGGTCCAAAAGTAATTAATGAAATTGACGTAACAAGACATTTAATTAATTATTTACCACAATATGTAGAAGAAGGAACAAGAATGGTAAGTGCAATAGCACCAGGAGTATTAGGAACTACAGGGATTGAAACAGTAGAAATCTTAAAAGGAATCGTAGAAAATATAAAGCCAAAACTATTAATAGTTATAGATGCACTTGCTTCAAGAAGCATTGAAAGAATTAGCAGTACAGTACAATTATCAGATACAGGAATTGTACCAGGTGCAGGAGTGGGAAACACACGCAGTGAAATAAGTAAAAACACACTAGGAATACCAGTAATAGCAATTGGAATTCCAACTGTTGTAGAAACAGCAGTATTAGTAAATGATTGCCTAGACGTATTTATTCAAAAATTACAAGACGAAGCAAAATCAAATGACTATTTAAACAAATTAAAAGAAGAAGATAACTATGAAGAAATTAAAGAAGCATTACTTCCAAAAGAGTATAATTTAATTGTAACCCCAAAAGAAATAGATGACTTAATAGAAAATATGAAAGATGTAGTAGCAAGAGGAATAAATTTTGCTATAAATTAAAATGAGACATGGGGGACAGGTCAAGAGTGTATCAAATGTAAAGATAAAAAAAGTAAAAAAATATTGCAAAATAAGAAAAGATAATATATAATCAAGATGTAATAATAAAAATGTAGAAGGAGAGGATTCTAATGAGCGAAAAAGAAAATAAAGAAAATCAAGTAAAAGAAACAGCAGGAACAAAAAAAGAAGAAAAAGTAATAAAGGAAGTTAAAAAAGAAACAATAAAAGAACCAGAAGCTGTAGAAGTAAAAAAAGAAAATAAAACAGGAGTTAAACAAGAAGAAAAAAAAGAAGATAAAAAAACAGAAAATGATAATAATAAACAAGATAAAAAGAAATTTGAAGTAAAAACAACAAAACAACAGAACAATAAAACAGGAGATACTAAGAAAGCCTCTTGGATTGCACCAACAATAACAATTCTATTAGTATTAGTGGTAGTAGCACTATTAACAGTTATGATAGTTACATCAAGCGACCCTAAAAAAACAGTAGATGGATTTTTAACAAATTTAAAATCTGGAGATTTTACAAAAGCACAAGAATTTGTTAGTGAAAATAAAGATATATTAAGTGATGAGAAATTTGATCAAGAAACAGAAGCATTATTATTTGATAAGATGTCTTGGAAAATTACAAAAATAACAAAAGAAGATGACAAAGCGAATGTTGAAATAGAAATTACAAACAAGAATTTTGACACAATTATATCAAATTGCATGAAAAAATTATTAGGAGATTTTAAATCTGTTTTAAGTGGTAGTTCAGTAGAGAAAAATATGGAAAAATATCTAACAGAGGAATTAAAAAATGAACAACCAGAAATGAAAACTGTTACTAAAACAATAGAATTAGTGAAAGAAGATAAAAAATGGAAAGTTGTTTCAAATGATGAATTAATAGATTCATTATTACCAGGATTTCAAGAAGCAATCAATGAATTAGGTTAATGGAACAAGAGCAAATATTAATAATATTTAATATAAAAAGTCCAAATACTATATTAGTAAATAGTATTCGGACTTTTGCTTTTTATAGAGTTTTTATATAATTTACAAATATTACAATCTGTACAAATATGAATTCTATTTTCAAAAACGGTTTGTAAAGTGTTAATAAATTCGTCAATATTATTATCAATTAGATGAATATATATTTTCTTTGGAAGAAGTGAAAGTAAAGAATTTAAAGTATAATCATTAGAAGAAAATGTTATATCACTTAAATATTTTGCTTTAAATTTTTCATTTGAAATAGAAATAATTTCTTTATTTTCGTCTAACAATATAGATTCGCTGTTAGAATAAATTATATGAACAATTTTACAGTTACTTTCTTGAGAGTTGATATATAATTTTAATAAAGATACAAATTCTAAATATTCTTTTTCAATGATAAAATTATTTACAGCTTCATTTACAATATCATCTAAAATTTCTAAATAAGATTTTATTCTAAAATTAATAAAACCGTTTAATACTAAAGATTTGTTATAATATAAAAAGTCATAGAAACTATTAGAAAGTGACTTAAATTTTTTATCAAATATGATTGAAAAATCATTAGCCATTATATCAAAGCATAAATTTAATATTTGTTCTCTTTCTGCATTATCAAAATAAAAGTAATTTTGGAGAATTATTTTTTTTAGAAAAGTTTCTTCTAATTCATCTAATATCAAAAGTGATAAAATAGAACAGATTTTATTTAAAAATAAATTATTATCGAGACCTTTATAATGAATTATAATATTATTATAATGTTTAAATTTACGACAAGAGAAGTAAACTTGTTCTAGTTCTAAATCATTCAATTCATTTAGCAGATATTGGATTAAATCAGAATTGTTTGTTTTAATACATATTGATTTCATTTAAAAATCTCCTTTCCAATAAAAATAGTATCTACTAAATGTTAAAAACTTATACACTATACTATGCTAATTTTATTAATTAGAAAATTGTCCTAAAAATGAAATATTGCGAAATTTTAATAATTCACATAATAAAAAAGATATAATAATATTTTTTAATATTATTATATCTTTTTTGAAATTAAGAATATATTTTATAATCAATATCAGGAAATATACAATCTTTTTTCATAATATCTTTTAAAAATAATTCATCTATTGAATCTTCTTTTATTTGATAATACAATTTTGTGAATCTTCCGATATGATCTTTAATTCTTTTTTTAGCATAATCAACCATAGTTCCATTAGTAATAATAAATAGCCAATCACTACTTTGAGCAAGTAACAGTTCTCTAGCACATTGATTTAGAGCTTTTTTCTTTAAGCCTTTTGCATTTGGAAAAAGATTAGCTAGTTCACACATTCTATCACCAGCAACATGTAAATGTCTGTGTACATAATCATTAGAAGGATTTAACCAAACTTCACTATATCCATTAGCTCCCCAGCTAGAACGACAAGGAGATGCAACTTGCATATTTGGATATTTATCAATATATTCTGAAGGAGTAATTAGCTTAAAATTACAATCATCATAATAAATTTTTTTAAATAAAATATATAACCAATAAGGACCTTCATACCACCAATGCCCATAAAGTTCAGCATCATAAGGACAAAGTATAATAGGGGGCGTATCCATATATTGAGATAAATTATTAATTTGGTTTGTTCTAGAATCCAAGAAATGACCAGCTTGTCTTTCAGCTGAATCTTTTGCCCATTGAATATTATAATAATCTTTAAAATCAGTCTTTCCAGTAATTCTATAATATTTAATTCCAGTATGAACTCTTACTCCATTATGAGCAATATAAGGTTTTATATATTCATAGTCAGCTTCATATCCAATATCACGATAAAACTCTCTATAATTAAAATCTCCAGGATAACCATCTATAGAACTCCAGACTTGTTGAGATGATTCGATATCTCTACCAAAAGCTATAACACCTTTAGGAGAAACAATAGGAGCAAAAGTACCATAAATAGGAGTAGGGTCAGCATATAAAATTCCATGTGATTCAGTAATAATATAATCAATACCAAATTCTTTTAAATATTTATCTGCTTCTGGGACATATCCACACTCAGGTAACCAAATGCCACGAGGCTTTTTACCAAAATATCTTTCATAAGTTTGAACTCCAACTGCTATTTGAGCTTTAACAGTCTTTTCATTAACATATAAAATTGGAAAATATCCATGAGTTGCTCCACAAGTAATAATTTCTAAAACTCCAACGTCTTGAAAATGTTTAAAAGCATCGATTAGATTACAATTATAAACATCTTTAAATAAATGTAGGTCATTTGAATAACGGTCAAAATAATAATGAGAAAGTTTATTTAGTCTTTCATCTCCGGCAGTTCTTTTAATTTCTTTCTCAGACAATTCGATTAATCTTTTTAAATATTTAATATATTTTCTTTGTAATAATTTATTATCTAACATAGAAAGTAGAGGAGGAGTCATAGACATTGTAATTCTAAAATCGACCCCTTCATCTACTAATTTTTGAAAATTAGTAAGTAATGGTATATACGTTTCCGAAATAGCTTCATATAGCCAAGATTCCTCTAAATAATCATCGCTCTCAGGATGATGAATAAAAGGAAGATGAGCATGAAGAACAAAACTTACATATCCTTTTTTCTCTTGCATCATAAAACTCCTTTGTTTGAGACAATAGGGACAGGTCTAAATTGTCTCATAATATTGTTATAATTTATTGAATTTACATTATGAAGAAGGATTAGATGAATCATAAATTCCTTCTACATTTTCAGATTTATATAATCCTTTATATAAATCGTATATATCGTAAATTTTTCCCATATTTGTAATAAAAGATAGATTGTTAATACTTTTTTCTGTTTGAGAACCTGTTTTAACATTTTTAAAATATACCATTTTTTGATGTTTATCAAATAATATATGATCGTTAGGGGATTCAATTTCATTTGATGTTGAAACATAGATATAATCAGAATCTAATTTCTCAGTTTTTCTAATAGGCTTTCTACCTAGTTCTACTCGATAGTCACATTTACTATCTGCAACATGTAGGTACCAGCTATTTGCAAAATCATTTATTTTTACTTCAAACTGATAATTTAATGTATCATTATAAATAATTAAAACTGGCTCAGTTTTCTCAAAAAAATCATTCCCGTACTTTTCTTTAAATTTCTCTATGTCATTATCTGATATATCCCAATAAATAAATAGAGTGGTAGGGGTTTGAGCCAAAACTTTTACAACAGTTTGATTATATCGATAAGGCAAATCATAATATTCTACTGTTTCCATCATTCGTTTAGAAGTATTTGTAGTAGTGCTTTTTTTTGTAGCAACTTTTTTTACACTTTTTGATGAAGATTTCTTTTTTGTAGTTGTGTTTTTTGATTTTGATTTTGATTTTGATTTCGTTGCTGGTTTTTTTTCAGTGTTAGATGTTTTTTTGGTATTGGTAGTAGAAGTTTTTACATTATTTTCTTTATTTTTTAAATCTTTTTGTTCTTTTGTTTTTCTTGGCATTTGTATCCTCCTATGTAATCTCTTTTTTATCTTTTATATATTATACTAAATACAAAATAAATTCAAGTAGATTATAAAAGTTTTTTAAAAAATTAAGTATAACCATAAAACGAAAAGAGAATATGTTGAAAAATGTCGATGAAAAAAATAAAAAAAGTAATTAAAAGTATTGAAATTATCTTTTTGATATGTTAATATAATTTTACGTATTAATACTACTAATTAATATTTTTTAGTTCATATTTTAATTCAAATATTTTTAAATAGCAACTTAGAAAAAGACATAAATTGTATTAATTCATATAGTTTGTATTGCGTAAAAAATAAGAGACAGGGGGTGAACAAAATGGAAGAAAAAATTTTAACAATTCTTTTAGACATGCAAGTAGATATAAAAGATCTAAAGAAGAGAGTTATTAATATTGAAGAAAACGAGATACCAAGTATGAAAGCTTCGATAAAAAATATTGAGGAAAATGAAATACCAAGTATGAAAGCTTCAATAAAAAATATTGAGGAAAACGAGATACCAAGTATGAAAGCTTCGATAAAAAATATTGAGGAAAACGAAATACCAAGTATGAGAGAATCAATAAAAAATATTGAGGAAAATGAAATACCAAGTATGAGAGAATCAATAAAGAATATTGAAGAAAATGAAATACCAAGTATGAGAGAATCAATAAAGAATATTGAAGGAAATGAAATACCAAGTATAAGAGCATCAATAAAAAACATTGAAAAAAAGGAAATACCAGGTATAAAGAAATCAATTAAAAATATAGCATCTTCGGTCTATAATATAGAAAATAATGAATTACCAGCAATTAGACAACAAAGACTAATAGATAGCAACAATATAGCAAAAATTTTAAACAATCAAACAAATTTAATTCAAACATTAAAAAAAAGAAATTTTAAATATATAAGTAATTTATAATGCATGTAAAAAATACAACTATTTGAACAATTTTATAATAGTTGTATTTTCATATTTAATAGAAAAATCTAATAAAATGCAATGAAACTCTTTTAAAAAAAACTAAAATGTTATACAATAATAAAAAATGAAAATTAGGAGAGGAAAATGAATAAAAAGTGGCAAATATTTGAACCAGATAAAAATAAGATAGAAGAGATAAAAAATAAATATAAAGTTAACCAATTATTAGCTACAATATTAGCTAATAGAAACATTTTAAAAGAAGAAGATATTAGACTATTTTTAAATCCAACAAGAAACGATTTTTATAATCCTTTTTTAATAACGGATATGGATATTGCAGTAAATAGAATAATAAAAGCTATAGAAAATAAAGAAAACATTACTATTTATGGTGACTATGATGTAGATGGAATAACAAGTATAACAGTATTAAAGAGTTTTTTAAATGATATTGGAGTAGAAACCAATACATATATACCAAACAGGTTAATAGAAGGATATGGATTGAACAAAGAAGCAATTGACAAAATTTCAAAAAAAGGATGCAATTTAATGATTACAGTTGATTGTGGTATATCTGCTATAGAAGAAATAGAATATGCAAACTCTCTAGGAATTGAGACCATAATAACAGACCATCATGAAGCAGGAAATGAAATACCAAAAGCAATTGCAGTAATAGACAATAAAAGAAAAGATAGTAAATATCCTTTCAGAGAATTAGCAGGAGTTGGAGTGGTTTTTAAATTAATTCAAGCAATAGGAATTACATTAAAACTAAAAGAAGAATCATATTTGAAATATTTAGACATCGTATGTATAGGAACAATATCTGATATAGTTCCGTTAGTAGATGAAAATAGAGTAATTGCAAAATTAGGGTTATTATTAGTGGCACAAACAAAAAATATAGGATTAAGATCAATTATTAATTCATCAGGATATAATAAAATAGACTCAAATACTATTTCATTTGGTGTAGCACCTAGAATTAATGCATGTGGAAGAATGGGAAAAGCAGAAGAAGCATTAGAACTATTCTTATCAAAAGATAAAAACGAGGTAAATGAATTAACTAATAAATTAAATGAACATAATAGAAAAAGGCAAGAAACAGAAAAAGCAATTTTTGAAAATGCATTAGAAAAAATAAAAGCAGAGCACTTAGATGAAAATAAAGCTATTATTGTTGGTGGAGAAAACTGGCATCATGGTGTAATCGGAATAGTTTCGTCTAAAATTACAGAAATGTATTTTAAACCAAGCATTTTATTAAGTTTTGAAGAAGATGGAATAGGAAAAGGTTCTGGAAGAAGTATTCCTGGATTTGATTTACATGAAGCTCTAATGAAATGTTCAGACACTATTGAAAAATTTGGTGGACATAGTATGGCAGTAGGAATTACAGTAAAAAAAGATAATCTAGAAAAGTTTAAAAAAGAATTTGAACAAATAGCAACACAAAGCAAAATTGATGAAATTATACCAATTATTAATATTGATGCAAAAGTAGATTTGAGTGATATTGATAAAGAAATGGTAGAAAGTTTAAAACAATTAGAACCATTTGGAGAAGCTAACAAAATGCCAGTATTTGCATTTAAAAATTTAAAAATAGATTCAATAAGAGCTCTATCAGAAGGAAAACATCTAAAATTAACATTAAAAGATAATAATTATATTATAAATGCAATTGGATTTAATATTGGATACTTAGCAAATGAATATAGAATAGGGGATAAAATAGATGTTGCTGGTGTATTAGAAATAAATACATTTAATGGCGTAGATAACTTACAAATTAACATTAAAGACATAATGAAATCAATATAATAATTATATAAGATATAAAACCAAAAAGGGGAAAGTGATATAATGAAAGAAGAAAAAGAGAAAACAATTCAAGACGTAATATCTAGAAGAAAGCAACATGCAAGAAGAGTAGATAGTAAATTAATAATGAAAGCATATAATTATGCATATAGTTATCATGGCGACCAATGTAGAAAATCAGGAGAACCATATATTATACATCCATTAAATGTTGCTTATATTTTAGCTGATATAGGATTGGATGATAGTACTATTTGTGCTGCTCTTTTACATGATGTGGTAGAAGATACAGAAGTAACTCAAGAAGATATAACAAGAGAATTTGGAAAAGAAATATCTGACATGGTAGCTGGAGTTACAAAACTTAGCAATATTCAATTTAGCTCAGTAGAAGAGCAACAAGTAGAAGATTACAGAAAAATGTTTCTTGCAATGGGAAAAGACATAAGGGTAATAATTATAAAATTAGCTGATAGACTTCATAACATGAGAACCTTAAAATACTTAAAAAGAGATAGACAAATAGCAAATGCAAAGGAAACAATGGAATTATATGCACCTCTTGCTAATAGATTAGGACTGTATTCTTTAAAGTGGGAATTAGAAGATTTAGGATTTAAATATTTATATCCAGAAGAATATCATGAATTAGTAGAAGGAATTAACAAAAAAAGAGATGAAAGATTAAAATTCATAGAAAAGATAATGAGTGATATAAGAGTTGAATTAAAAAAACAAAGAATTGATGCAGAAGTTACAGGAAGAGCAAAACATTTATATAGTATTTATCGAAAAATGAAAAGAGACAATAAGACATTAGATCAAATATATGATTTATTTGCACTTAGAATTTTAGTTAACTCTGTAAAAGATTGTTATGCAGCATTAGGAGTTGTACATGAATTATATAGTCCTATGCCGGGAAGATTTAAAGACTATATAGCAGTGCCTAAACCAAACATGTATCAATCAATACATACCACACTTTTAGGAGAAAAAGGAACACCATTTGAAGTTCAAATTCGTACATGGGAAATGCATAGAATTGCTGAATATGGTATTGCAGCACACTGGGCATATAAAGAAGCAAGTTATTTTGGAAAAAAACAAGCAGTAAAAGTAGAAGAAGACAAATTAGCATGGCTTCGTGAAACATTAGAATGGCAAAAAGATATGCAAGATCCACAAGAATTTTTGGATACATTAAAAACAGAACTTTTTGAAGATGAAGTATATGTATTTACACCAAAAGGAGCAATAAAAGTACTTCCGAGAGGAGCTACGCCAATTGATTTTGCTTATAGTGTACATGAAGAAATTGGACATCATATGACAGGATGTAAAATTAATAGTAAAATGATGCCAATAATAACACCTTTAAAAAGTGGAGATATCATAGAGATAATTACGTCAGATAATTCAAAAGGGCCAAGCAGAGATTGGCTTAAATTTGTAAAAAGTTCTAGTGCAAAAAATAAGATAAAAGGATGGTTTAAAAAAGCTCAGAAAGCTGAGAATATTGAAAAAGGAAAAGAACTAATAGAAAAAGAATTAAAAAGAATAGGATTTACATATGCAGATTTATTTAAAAATGAATATCTTGAACCAATGCTTGAAAAATACAAATATAAAAATTTAGACGAAATGTATGCTGCAGTTGGATTTGGTGCTAATTCTCCTGTAAAAGTAATAGCGAGAATGTTACAAGAATATAGAAAAGAACATCAAGAAGAAGACATAGAAGAAAAAATTCAGGAATTAGCTAAAGAAAAAAATAGGAAACCAAGACCTTCAAATTCAGGAATTATTGTAAAAGGCATAGATAACTGTTTGGTTAAGCTCTCAAAATGTTGTAATCCACTTCCGGGAGATGAAATCGTAGGGTATATAACAAAAGGAAGAGGAGTATCCGTACATAGAAAAGATTGTACAAATATCAAAGACTTAATATCAGAAGAGAACAGAATGATAGATGTAGAATGGTATAAAGAAGAAAATAAAGTATCGTATCAAACAGACATAGAAATAAACTCAAATGATAGAGCTGGATTATTAGTAGATATTTTAAAAGAAATTGGTTCAACAAAAGCTCAAATAAGAGGAGTTAACACAAAAGTAACTAAAGAAAAAATTGCAATTATTGATATGACACTAGAAGTAGAAAATTTAGAAGAATTAAATAAAGCTATTAAGGTTATTAGAAAAGTAGATAGTGTATATGAAGTTAAAAGAAAAAAATAAATAAGAAGAAAACGTATATAATGAAAGGGAAAAATATGATTTTAAAAGAACTAAAGATAGATACATGGATAGGAGATCCAACTAATTGTTATATTATATTAGATGAAAAATCTAAAGAATTGATGGTAATAGATCCAGCTGGTGACGTGGATAAAATACAAGAAATGATAAAAATATTAGATGGAAAATTAAAATATATATATTTAACTCATTGTCACGGTGACCATATATTTGGAGTAACAGAATTGAAGAAAAATTGCGGAGGAAAAATATTAATACATCGTATGGACGCAGAAGGTTTGAATGATGCTGCAATTAATTTAACGCCATATATTAGAGAAGAAAATATAGAATTAGAAGCGGATTCTAGGATAGACGATGAAGATTTGATTCATTTGGGAAATTTAGAATTTAAAGTTATTCATACTCCAGGACATACTAAAGGTGGAACATGCCTATACTGTAAAGAGGAAAATTGTCTGTTCTCTGGAGATACTCTATTTAGAGGTACATGGGGAAGAACTGATGTACCAACAGGAAGTTTAGAAGATATAATGGATTCTATTACTAAAAAATTAATGGTGTTGCCAAATGAAACAATAGTATATCCAGGACATGGATTAAGTACAAGAATAAAAGATGAAAAACCAATTTATTTAGAATTAAAACCAAAATTAATATAAAATTTGTTATAATAGAAATGAAAGGAATGATTAATATGGCAAAAACAGAACCAAGAACATTATCAGGATTTATGGAATTATTACCAAATGAACAAATTCTATTTAATCAAATGAGAGAAACAATAGAAGATACTTATAAAAAATTTGGATTTTTACCATTAGATACGCCAGTAATAGAATTATCTGAAGTTTTACTTGCTAAAGCAGGAGGAGAAACAGAAAAACAGATTTATCGTTTTAATAAAGGAGATAAAGACTTATCTTTAAGATTTGACTTAACAGTTCCTCTTTCAAAATATGTAGCTAAAAATTATGGAAATTTGAGTTTCCCTTTTAGAAGATATCAAATTGGAAAAGTATATAGAGGAGAACGTACACAAAAAGGAAGATTTCGTGAATTTTATCAATGCGATATAGATGTCATAGGTGATGGAGAGCTTGATTTAATAAATGATGCAGAACTTCCAAGTGTTATTTATACGATATTTAAAAATTTAGGATTTAATAATTTTACTATTAGAGTGAATAATAGAAAAATATTAAATGGATTATTTGAAGAAATAGGTCAAGAAGAAAAATCAGTAGAAGTATTAAGAATAATAGATAAAATAGATAAAATAGGAAAAGAAGCGGTAATAGAAGAATTAGAAAAAATAGAAGTATCAAAAGATTCAATAAAGAAAATAATAGATTTTATAGAAATAGAAGGAACATCTGAAGAAAAAATAGAAAAACTAAAAAAATTAGAAATAAAAAACGAAACATTTATTACAGGTGTAAATGAATTAGAATTTGTCATAAAAAATATGGGAACATTTGGAATACCAAAAGAAAATTATAAAGTTGATTTAACAATAGCTAGAGGATTAGATTATTATACTGGTACAGTATATGAGACATTTTTAAATGAATACAGAGAACTTGGAAGTGTGTGTTCAGGTGGAAGATATGAAAATTTAGCCGAATATTATACAGATAAAAAATTACCAGGAGTAGGAGTTTCAATAGGTTTAACAAGATTATTTTACAAGCTAAATGAATTAAATTTAATAAAAGCAAAGAAAAAATCGATATCAGATGTTTTAATAATACCAATGATAGAAGATTTAACAGTTCCAATAGAAATAGCAAGTGAATTAAGAAAAAGTGATATAAAAACAGAGATATATTTAAACAATAAGAAATTAAAAGCAAAATTCAAATATGCAGATAAATTAGAAATACCTTATGTAGTTGTTATCGGAGAAGATGAAATAGAAGAGAATAAATATAAATTGAAAGATATGAAAACAGGAAATGAACAATTAGTAGATATTTCACAGATGATTAGAATTTTAAAACAATAATTCTATAAAATACAAAAATTAGAGTTTTTTATAAAACTCTAATTTTTATTGATATTTTAAAGTTATTTTATTACCATTTTTTTCAATAAAACCTTCATCTCTTAAAAGCTTTAATTCTCTCATCATAGCACTTCTGTCAACACTTAAGTAATCAGCTAAATCAGTAAGGGAAAATGGTAATATAAAACTTTTATTGAAATTTCTAGTTGACAAAATTGAGAAATATCCAAGTAGTTTATCACGTATGGATCTTTGAGTAAGTAGTTCAATTCTAGTGTTTAAAGAGGTTACTTTACTTAGTATAAGTTCTGGTAAATATTCAGAAAGAACTTGATGAAATTTGCAGTTGTTTTTACATTTCGTATGAATGTCATCATATGTGTAAAATAACACTTCACATTGTTTTTTAGCCTCAACTAATAGTTCGTTATTAGTTGTTATTGTATAAAAAACTTCTCCGAAAATATCATTTTTAGAAAAATGTTCAACAATTGTTTTGTTTCCATTAAAGTCATAGCGTACTAAGTCTGCATTCCCTTTTATTAACATACAAAATTGATTTCTTTTTTGTATATAAGAAGTGATTACTTGATTTTTTTGAAAGACTTTTTTTTGTACTTTTGTGCAATTTTTGCTAAAGTTATTTATAAAATTATCTATATTAAAGTCATTAAACATAGCAATATCAATCCTTTAATTTAAAAATTCAACTATATTATACAAAAAAAGTGTGATAAATGCAACAAGTAGTGAAATATAACTTTAAATTATGAATATATTTAGTTACAGTTCAGTAAGAATGATTATCCGTTATAACACTTAAATTTTATTTAATGTCTTTTCATTTCATTCAAAAAGAAAATCTAATACAAGAAAACAAGGCACTTTCACTCAGGCTCAAAATTATTATTATATAATAATTTTGCCCGTGAACATTACTCATTTTCTTGTAAAATATTTTCTATTTTTCATTCCAATCAAACGTTATTAAATAAAATTTAAGTGTTATAATGGGAACCAAAGCTTGGACAAAATAAATTTCTTGAAACATTCTTGTAATATTTTTGTAATATAATTGTAATAAACGACAAAATCTTACAACAAAGCATGGATTAAAATTCAAAAAATAGAAAAAAGATAATTTGTTGCTTTTGCAACAGAAAAACAAATTTCTTAGTATATAATAAACCCATATTAAATTTGAGGGGGAAATGTAAGATGAAAGTTATCAAAAGAGACGGACGAGCAGTAGATTATGATAGAGAAAAAATCAGAATTGCTATTGATAAAGCAAATCAAGAAGTTAGACCAAGAGAAAGAGCAACAAAAGAAGAAGTAAAAGAAATTATTAATTATATTGAAGAGTTAGGAAAAAAGAGAATTTTAGTAGAAGATATTCAAGACATTATAGAAGAAAAATTAATGGAAGTACAAAAATATGAATTAGCTAAAAAATACATTGTATACAGATATACAAGAGCTTTAGTTAGAAAACAAAATACAACTGATGAGTCAATACTAGGACTAATTCGTAATGAAAATAAAGAATTAGCAGAAGAAAATTCTAACAAAAACACAATGCTTGCTTCTACTCAAAGAGACTACATTGCAGGAGAAGTTTCAAGAGATTTAACTAAAAGAATGTTATTACCAGAAAAAATTTCTAAAGCACATGAAGAAGGAATTTTACATTTCCACGATGCAGATTATTTCATACAACCAATTTTTAACTGTTGTTTAATTGATATAGGAAATATGCTAGATAATGGAACAGTTATGAATGGAAAAATGATCGAATCACCAAAAAGTTTCCAAGTTGCATGTACAGTTACAACACAAATTATTGCAGCAGTTGCAAGCAACCAATACGGTGGACAATCAGTTGATATGATTCATTTAGGTAAATATTTAAGAAAGAGTTATAATAAGTTCAAAAAAGAAATAGAAGAAAAATATGGAGATAAATTAAAATCAGATATTATAGAAGATTTAGTTCAAACTAGATTAAAGGCAGAATTAAAAGCTGGAGTACAAACAATTCAATATCAAATAAATACATTAATGACAACAAACGGACAATCTCCATTTGTAACATTATTCTTACATTTGGAAAAAGATGATCCATATATAAAAGAAAACGCGATGATTATTGAAGAAATTTTAAGACAAAGATATCAAGGAATAAAAAACGAAGCAGGAGTATATGTAACACCAGCATTTCCAAAATTAGTATATGTATTAGATGAATTCAACAGCCTAAAAGGTGGAGAATATGATTATTTAACAAAACTAGCAGTAAAATGTTCAGCAAAAAGAATGTATCCAGATTATATTTCTGCCAAGAAAATGCGTGAAAATTATGAAGGAAATGTATTTAGTCCAATGGGATGTAGAAGTTTCTTGTCACCATGGAAAGATGAAAATGGAAACTATAAATTTGAAGGAAGATTTAATCAAGGTGTAGTAAGTATTAATTTACCTCAAATAGGAATTATTGCAGACGGTGATGAAGAAAAATTCTGGAAGTTATTAGATGAAAGACTAGAACTTTGTAAAGAAGCTTTAATGTGCAGACATTATGCATTGTTAGGTACTCACTCAGATATTAGCCCAATACATTGGCAATATGGAGCTTTAGCTAGATTAAAGAAAGGTGAAACAATAGACAAATTATTATATGGTGGATATTCTACTATATCACTTGGATATATTGGTATTTACGAATTAACAAAATTAATGAAGGGTGTATCTCAAACAGAACCAGAGGGTCATGATTTTGCACTTAAGGTTATGAAACATTTAAACGAAGCTACACAAAGATGGAAAAAAGAAACAAATATAGGATTTGCTTTATATGGTACTCCAGCAGAAAGTTTATGCTATAGATTTGCAAGGATTGATAAAGAAAGATTTGGTACTATTAAAGATGTTACAGATAAAGGATATTATACAAATTCATATCATGTTGATGTAAGAGAAAAAATAGACGCTTTTGAAAAATTAAAATTTGAAAGTGAATTCCAAAATATTTCTACAGGAGGAGCAATTTCTTATATAGAAATACCAAATATGAGTAAAAACATAGATGCATTAGAATCAGTTGTTAAATTCATTTATGACAATATTCAATATGCAGAATTTAATACAAAATCAGATTATTGCCATGTATGTGGATTTGATGGAGAAATTATTATAAATAAAGATAATGAATGGGAATGTCCAAATTGTGGAAATAAAGACCATAATAAAATGTCAGTTGTTAGAAGAACATGCGGATACTTAGGAGAAAACTTCTGGAATGTAGGAAAGACAAAGGAAATAAAACAAAGAGTTTTACATTTGTAAAAATAAAACAAAGAATTTATATCAAGAAAAAATGGATATAAACTTTAATGGTTACAGTAATTATTAAATGCATAAAATAAAAGAGAAGCTATTATTTAAAAATAAATTTAGATAATAGCTCTCTTTTTTTAGTCTCTTTCCAAAAATACTTTTTGGACATAAAGCTTGTTTGCAAAAGATTGAACAGCATTACGCAAAAGATATTGTTCTTTAGAAAGACGATTATTATTAATATAGTTTTCACCTGTAAAAGTCATTTTTATTGCCTTTTCTAATTCAGAGCAAAAGCGATTATAAGATTGATCAATAGGCGAAGTTTTTATTGCTAAATCAAGCATTTTTTTTATTTCGTCTATACTATAAATTTGTTTTAAAATAAATATAACAAACAAATATGCCATATGTTCTTTATTATATTTTTTGTTAACAGGAGGATTAATAATATTATGTTTAACATAATTATTAATCATTGTTTTTGTTACAATTTTGTCCTCTTTATTATTTTCTCCTTTTATATAATTTGATAAATAAGTTTCAAGCAGAGATACTACTTGATCAATATATAAATCAATATTTGGAATTTCATCCCATCTAGGAAGATGAAATTTTTTTATATCTTCTTCATTATAAAGTTTCTTTTCTTCCATGAAATCACCTCATATCAACAATAATACCATTTTTAGAAAGATTAGTCAACTACTTGACAGGTTATTAAATATGTGCTAATTTAGTATTCAATACTAGATAAAGGAGAAAAGAATGAAAAAAGAGAGATATTTTGAAGCAACTGAATTTGAAAATATAAAGGAAATTATATATAATTCCGCAGAAAAATACGGAGAAAATACAGCTTTTATTTTAAAACATAAAAAAGACAAAGAAGTAGAATATGAAAATATATCATATAAAAGATTATTAAAAGAAATAAACTATTTAGGAACAAAATTATTTGATTTAGGATATCAAAACAAAAGGATAGCTATTGTAGGAAGAAACCGTTATGAATGGGTATTAACGCATTTAGCAAATTTATTAGGAGGAATGGTATCAATACCATTAGATAAAGAACTACAAGTGGACGAACTAGAAAGTTGCATAAAAAGAAGTAGAGCTGATATAGTAGTTTTTGATGAGAAATATATAGATAATATAGAAAAAATAAAAGAAAGAAATAACACATATGTACAAGAATATATTTGTATGAGCAAGCAAGATAATTACATTGATATAGAAACATTAAAAAAAGAGGGTAAAGAATTATTAGACAAAGGAAATCAGAATTATATAAATAAAGAAATAGACTCTTATAAAATGAATATATTATTATTCACATCTGGAACAACATCAAAATCAAAAGCAGTTATGTTATCACAAAACAATATAGCTTCAAATGTATATGCTATGCAATTAGTAGAAAATTTTTATGAAACAGATGTAAACTTAGCATTTTTACCATTTCATCATATCTTTGGTTCAACAGAAATGATTGTAATGTTAGCTTGTGGATTAGCAACTGCATTTCCAGATGGATTAAGATATGTTGCACAAAATTTAAAAGAATATAAAGTATCGGTTTTTGTAGGAGTACCACTATTAATAGAAGCAATTTATAAAAAAATAGAACAAGGAATTGAAAAGCAAGGAAAAGCTAAATTGGTGAATTCAACAATAAAACTAAGTAATTTTTTATTAAAAGTATTCCATATAGACATTAGAAGAAAGCTATTTAAAACTATTTTAAATGAGCTAGGAGGGCACATGAGATTTATTATATCAGGAGGAGCGCCACTAGATAAAAAAGTAGCAAAGAGATTTAATGAATTAGGAATAGATTTAGTACAAGGATATGGTTTAACAGAAACATCTCCTGTTATAGCAGCAGAGAACTATAAAAAAGTAAAATATGGTTCTATAGGAGTTCCAATGGACAATGTAGATATAGAATTTGAAAATAAAGACGAAAATGGAATTGGAGAATTAAAAGTAAAAGGACCTAATGTAATGTTGGGGTATTATGAAAATCCAGAAGCAACAAAAGAAGTGTTGAAAAATGGATGGTTTTATACAGGAGATTTAGGATATATAGATAAACAAGGATATATATTTATAACAGGAAGAAAAAAAGACATGATAGTATTAAAAAATGGAAAAAAAGTATTTCCAGAAGAACTAGAAGTATTAATCAATAGATTAGAAGAAGTAAAAGAATGTATGGTATTTGGAATGCCAGACAACAAAGACAAAAACGATGTAAAACTTACAGTTAAAGTAGTATATGATACAAATATAATAGAAACAAAATATCCTAACATAGAAAAAGAAGAATTAGAAAAAATATTTTTTAATTATGGTGAAGAAAAATATTCTAGATCTATTGCAAGTGCAATAGTAAGAGAAAGAGAAAATAAAAAAATAGAAACTACATTAGAACTTACTGAAATAATAAGAGAAAGTGTTCCAGAAAAATATAGAAGAACGCATCATCCAGCAAGAAAAGTATTTCAAGCAATAAGAATTGAAGTAAATAAAGAATTAGATGTATTTACAAAAGCATTAAATGATGCGATTGATATGCTTAATCCTGGTGGAAGAATATGTGTTATTACATTCCATTCTCTTGAAGATAGAATATGTAAAAAAATATTTAAAGAAAAAAGTGAAATTGATAGTGTATTTAAGGGATTACCTGATAAAGATATTCCTTTAGAATATAGACCAGAGTTAAAATTAATTACAAAAGTAAAACCAAGTAAAAAAGAACTTGCTGATAATAATAGATCAAGAAGTTCAATACTTAGAGTAGCAGAAAAAATGTAAAAGGGATGATAATATGAAAAAGAATAAAAAGTTTCTATTCTGGTTAATACCGGTAGTTGCTTTTGCCGCATTCTATTTTATAGGCGCGATTATTAACGCTAATAAATTTTGGGGCAATACTTA
>OLSQ01001214.1_pt1 | contig 22089 bp, 20 predicted proteins | sample 1672561 | NCBI WGS metagenome assembly OLSQ01 (sample SAMEA3136699, study PRJEB25190) | human gut metagenome | biome: human gut; feature: human-associated habitat; material: faeces | place: Austria | collected 2013 | reverse complement strand
GGCACCGTCGGCACCCGCGCCGGCCGCGCAGCCCACGGCGAGCGACAATTCGCTGTCGCCGCGCCTGAACTCGCTGATCAACGCGGCCGTGGCCGACGGCGAGATCAGCGACCTGGAGCGGCAGGGGCTTATCCGCAACGCCCAGCAGGAGGGGGTGTCGATGGATGAATTCGTGATGGTGCTCGAGGCACGTCTCTTCGAGCAGCAGCAGGTGCTTCGCTCACAGCAGCAGGAAGCCGCCAACAAGCAGAAGGCGGCGGATGCTGCCGCAGTGACGGCTGCAGCGGCCGTAAGAGCCGCTACCGCTCCGGCACGACCCTCGCGGCCCGAAGTACGCAAGTGTCCGGCCTGCGGCGAAATCATCAATGATGTGCTTGCGACTAAATGTAAGCAATGTGGCTATGAGTTCGATCATCCTGCCGAAAAATCTTCAGAATCGTCATGGGAGCGGCTCGGTGCAAAAATTGCAGCGGAACGTGCAAAGAGCGGGAATGTCTTTAAAGAAATGTTTTCTTCGACCGGGCCGAAGCTTGCGTCGATAGTCTCGTCTTTCCCTGTCCCGTCCGGAAAACAGGATATGTTCGATTTCTTTACATCCTGTGCTCCGCTGGCTAAACCGTCGGGTATTTTCAGCCAGAAAGACACAATTGACAAGGCCCTTGAGAAGGCTTATTATGCTAAGGCACAGCAGGTGCTGATCAAGGCGCGCATCGTCATGAAGGATGACAGGGATCTGCTCGAGCAGATGGAAGCGATAGCAAAGCGATACAAAATCAAAGCGTAACCCATGGGAATTTTCGGAAAAGGAAAAGGCGGCGGACTGATGAATGTGATCCGCTGCGACGAACAGGAATATCTGGTATGGAAATGGCGCCCGCTGGGCCAGGACGTGAACTCGACCTCGCGCGAGAACGCTATCCGCTACGGATCGTCGCTGCGTGTGAAGGACGGCGAGGTGGCCGTGTTCGTGTACCGGCAGAAGGACGGTACGATGCAGGACTTCATCGAAGGTCCGTATGACGATACGATCAAGACGGCCAACTTCCCGGTACTGACCTCGCTGGTGGGCATGGCTTTCGGGGGCGAATCGCCCTTCCAGGCCGAGATCTACTTCATCAATCTGTCGGGAGTGATCAAGCTTAATTTCGCCATCCCGTACTTCGACGTGTTTGATCCGCGCTTTCTCGACTTCGCCGTGCCTGTGTCGGTGGGCGGCAGCCTTACGTTCCGCATCGCCGACGTGAAGGCGTTCATCAAGGCCCACCGTCTGATCAACTTCTCGCTCGACGATCTGAAGGAGCAGATCAGGGACGCGGTGGTGCGACGCATCAAGAGCGAGGTGAGCAACGCGCCCGACAACCACGGGCTGCCTGTGCTGCAGCTCACTCGCCGCATCGACGAGATCAACGACATAGTGAAGCCGCGTCTGACCGAGGACATGGAGGACTTTGCCATAGAACTCAGGCGCCTTGACATATCGCGCCTGGACGTGGACAAGGACTCGGAAGGCTACCGCGAACTGCGGTCGGTAACCGCCGATCAGCAGCAAGCGACAATCAACGCGCAGACGGCGGTCAACATCAAGAACATGAGCGACATGCAGGACATCAACGCCCGCAACCTCGACGCCACCATGCGCATACAGCGCGAGGAGGCTCAGCGCGCCCAGCGCCTGCAGACGGAGACCCAGTTCATCGGCGCGCACGCGCTTGACCGTCAGTCGGACGTGATGCAGACGGCTGCGTCGAACATGAATGCCGGCGGCTTCGGCGGCGCTACAGGTTCGAGCGGCATCAATCCGGCCGCCTTCATGACCTCGATGGCTGTCGGCGGAGCCCTTGGCGGCCAGATGGCCGGCATGGTCAACAATATGGGCCAGCAGATGAACAACCAGTGGCAGCAGGCCGCCGGCATGCAGGGGGCAACCCCGCCGCCTATGCCGGGAGCGCCTATGCCGGGCGCCCCGGTCAGCAACGTTCAGTACATGGTGTCTATCAACGGCCAGCAGTGGGGCCCGTATCCGATGCCACAGCTCCAGCAGCTCGTGCAGCAGGGTCAGCTCACGCCGCAGACGTATGTGTGGGCGCAGGGAATGTCGCAGTGGATGCCGGCCGGGCAGGTGCCTGAGCTTGCATCGCTCTTCCAGCCTGCCGGAGCTCCGGTACCTCCGCCGATGCCTCCCATGCCTTAACTTTAAAAACTTACGATAATGACAGATTTCAGCAGTATCGACCGACTGGTCGAATTCGGAATGGGCATGGGCCTGGCCACGCAGATGGTCAACACCATGAACCAGACCATGAACTCAATGCAGGTGGCCGGTGTCAATGCCGGCACAACCGGCCAGCAGGGACGCACATGTGCGCCGGCTGCCGGCCGCACGTGGTATGTGGTGGCGGAAGGGCGCCAGGCCGGTCCGCTTACCGACCATGAGCTGAGTCAGCTGATCGGGCGCGGCAAGATAGAGGACGACACCCTGATGTGGTCGCCCGGCATGACGGGCTGGCAGCTGGCCTGCAACATACCGGAAGTGAACAAACTGATGCTTCTGCAGTCATGAGCGGTACGGACAGATACACATCGGGTCCGAAGCCGATGGAAAACTACAGCGTGTTCCGTTTCAACGTAACTGGCACGGTGATCGCGGTGCTTGCCGGGTTGCTGATCGGGTGGGGTGTGAGCCTGGTTCCCGATGCGGCCCGCATGCAGCTTGTGGCCGGTGTGTGGGCCGGTGTGATGGCGGCAGTGTTTCTGACCGTCTCGGCCAACGCATCGGGGTCGCGCGCTTCGGTCGTGATCCGTGCGGTGGCGTGGACATCGCTGGCACTGAGTGTCATAGTGAGTCTGTGCATGGCTGCATGGTGCGCGGACTACCGCTACTATATCCTTGTGAACGGTCTGTGGCTGCTTGCTTTCGCCGGCATCGTCTGCCGCGTGGCCTCAAGCGGACAGTGACGGGCGCATAGGTTGTTATGGCCGGCGGGCGGGGGACTCTTGGTCCTCCGCCCGCTGTGATATGAGTGATGCCAGGTCGCAGGCGTGTACGCCTGCTGCCCCTTGTGGTCAGCTTTCGGGCTTTTTGTCGGGGTCGGCGTTGCGTTCCATGACGGCCTGGTAGTTGTTGATTATGGCGCCGGTGACGAGGTTGAGCAGCATGAACGCGGCTATTATGAACCAGATGATGTGAAACATGTTGGTCACTGCGGGCGGAGTCTTGATGACGCCCAGTTCGTAGGCGGTGATGTGGTTGTAGCGCAGATCGGTCCAGTCTTCTCCGGTAAGTTCGCGGAAGAGCGTGAACATGGCTTCGCCGAGGGTGCCGAAGGGGTCGGGTGAGTTGGACGGCGAGTGGGGCGCGATCTCCATCAGTTTTTCGTACCGGGCCTTTTCCTCGCCTTCGAGAACGGCGGGATCGGGGAGCTTGAACAGCCCGACGCCGATGATGGAGAACAGATAGATGAATATGCCGAACAGCAGCACATTGTAGAACATGGCACTGGTGCTCTTGAGCAGTACGCTGACTATGACCTTGATTTCCTTTGCGGCTCTGAGCAGGCGCAGCACGCGGAATACGCGGAGGACACGCAGTGCCATCAGGGCGGAGGCATTCTCGAACAGGGATTCGGGAACGTAACCTACGAGTACGAGCGAGAGGTCGAATATGTTCCATCCGTCGGAGAAGAAGGCCCTGACGCTGTCGGAGGCGATGAACCTGAGAGCTATCTCGACGGTGAAGACATAGAGGATGAGATTCTGGATGTTTGTGATGATGTCGCTTGTGTGGTAGGTCTCGACGCCGATCAGGAGCGAGTTGGCGAGGATCACCGCGGTGATGCCGAACTCGAACCATCGGTTAGTGGTAATCGAGCGGCATGCCATGCGCGCCGACGGGCGTGCGGCTGCGGTGTCGTAATTCGGATTGTTCATAGTGTGACAGTTGGATCGGGTATTTGAAGTGCAGGGCAAAATTACAAGATTTAAGGGTCACGGCGGCGACCGCGCGTGTTTTTAACATTCCGGCGTGTGTGACGGATTACTGCACACCCCGGCATAAGAATGAGGAGAGTGTTTCATCTCTCTCGACGAGTTCGAGCTTCGAAGGCCGGAAGCGTCTCTACAGAGTATTGATGGGCGGAAGGTTGAGGTCGGAAAAAGGAAAGTCCATAACTTGTGGTTGTTTTCCACAAAGTTATGGAGCATATGATGTGCGCGAAAAGACGCTTATTTTATGAGAAAATCGTAAAATGGAGCGTAGTAAAAATTATTTGGCTGTAAATAGAGCAGATTATTCTTAAAGTCAATAAACATATTGAAGCGTTTAAGGAAATTGTTACCAATCATACCATCTATATCTTCTTTGCTCTGCATTCCAGATGTAAGTGTGGAAAATGCACCGGCCACTCTTGGCATTATGTAAGGTCCTACAACTACTTCATCGAAAAATACATTTTTCAATTCACCACTACCTCCGTCTGAACTTGCAATGCGAGAAATCGCAAAAGGTTTCTGCGTTTCAAGAAGATTGTTTTTATTTACGAAGGGGGTATTCAAGTCTATTATGCGGTCAGAACCAGTATCAACTTCAAGGAGAAGATTATGAATTATACCATTCAGTTTAACCGGCAGATTTATAAACGGTACATCATATTTATATACAAAAGGAATTGACACGTTAGAATTCTCAAAGTTCAAATTATCTTTTGGATAGCAGTAAATTTTGAAATCATCATAATTGATTTCTATATTAAATGCAGCTAAACCGTTGAGTCCAAAAACGCCGTCCCAGTATTCAGGAGGATAAGGTATATGTGCGCACCCGGCTTTGTCGTACTGTATCGAACCGACTTTAACGGAATTGTCGTTGCTATATGTTACGGTATTTACTCCGGAAGTCCCTAAATTATCGGCGATTTCTCCATCGTGAATATAGTCTTTGAGTTTTGGAGAGTTGGTGTTAAGCACTATTGAAGATGCGCCGGTATCAACAAGAAAACGGAGCGAATCAGAACCATTTACAAAAGCAGTGACGTATATACGACTATCTCCGGCTATGGCAAAAGGTATTTCTCCAACAGGAGCCTCTTTTATCATTCTTGCGCTTGCGTTGAATGACATCAATAAGAAAATGAATACCGCGAAGATGTGTTTTATTTGTGATTTCATGGCGCAAAGTTACGTATTTTCAGCGGAATGTCAGCGGAATATCAAAGGAATATTACGCAGTTGTTCACGCGGGGAGATGCAGCTTTCTCGGATTTTGCGACACTTGTCGGATGAAAGCTACGGGACTCGAAACCCGGAAGTGTTTCGACGGAGTTAAAATTGAGGTCGGAAAAAGAAAAGAGGCTGTGTCAATTACGACACAGCCTCTGTATAATAAGACTGACGGGCGAATTATTCGCCGAAGATGTCTTCGGTGGTGAGCATTACGACACGGCCGATTTTCGACAGGGCGTCGAGGTCGAGGTCGGCGGGATCGCCGAGAATGCCGTAGTAGTAAGTACCGTTCTTGACGTGGTTCTGCTGGTAGTTGACAACATCCTCGAGTGTGATCGAGGGCAGGGCGTTGTAGACGGTCTCGCGCTCTTCGCGGTCGAGGCCGAGGCGCTTGGCTGCCAGATATGCCCATGCGATGTCGTCCTTGATGACTCGTTCGGAGCGCTGGCGGGCTTCAAGACCGTTCTTTGCCAGGTCGAAGGCAGCCTGCGACTGAGGCATGTCGTTGATGATGAGCAGGAATGCGTCGATTGCGTCGATCATCTTGTCGTTCTGCGTGGCGATCTGGGTGCGGTAGGAGTACGGACGGGTGAGTTCCGAAGGCTCGAGTTCGAAGGCGAATGCCGAGTAAGCGAGCGAGCGGCTCTCGCGCATCTCCTGGAATGCGATGCTGTTCATGCCACCGCCGAAGTACTCGTTGTACATCTCGACCATGGGGGCGAGGGCGATGTCGAAACGGCCGCCCTGGTTGGCGAACATCGTCATGTAGAGCTGCTTGGCATCGTAGGGAGCGACGAAGATGACAGTTTCTTCGGGCTTGACCTGGGTGAAGCGGTCGGCAGTCGGGACGGGGCGGAGCGTGCCGGGTGTGGGGTGGATGCGGTTGATGACGTCGACGATTTCCTTTTCGGAGAGGTTGCCGTAGTAGATGACTTCCTGCTCGTAGCTGTAGAGGTCGCGGACGGCTGCGATGATATCGGCGGGATCGATGCCGCGGAGCTCATCCATGGTAAAGCGGTTGGTGGTGGGGTTCTCGGGACCGTACATCACGTAGTTGACCAGGGCCGAGAAGTTGGAGCGCTGGTTCTTCTTGGCGTTGTCGCGGCTCTGTCCGATCTGTTCTACGAGGCGGTTCCAGGCCTCTGTGTCGACAGTGGCGCTGGCCAGGAAATTCTCGAATAGTTCGGCGGCCTTGGGCAGGTTCTCGCTCAGGCCGGTGATGACGATGAATGAGCGGTCGCCGCCCAGCGACAGACGCCACGAGCAGGCGAGGTTGTAGAACTCGCGCTTGAGGTCGTCGGCGGTCATGTCGGGAGTGCCGAGGAGGTCGAAGTAGCCGGAAGCGACGGAGAGACGGCGGTCGTCGTTGGTGCCGAAGTCAACGACGTAGATGAGCGTGGATATGTCGTTGGTTGTGTTGCGGGTGTAGTAGACGGGGATGTCGTTCTTGGCCTTGAGTATGGTAAGGTCGCGGTCGAAGTCGACGAACACCGGTTCGATGGGCTCAACCTCGGAGGCGGCCACGCGGCGGAGAAACTCGCTGGAGGCGTCGCGGTTGGTGGCGATGGGTGTCAGCTCGGGCTTGGGCATCTTGACGATAGTGGTGTCCTGGCCCTGGAGTTTGTAGATGGCGGCGTAGTTTTCGGGACCGAAGTACTTGCGGGCGACGCGTACGACGTCGTCCTTGGTAATGGAGTCGAGACGGTGGAAGTCGGCTACGCGGTCGGCCCAGTCCTCGCCGTTGACAAAGGCGTCGACGTAGTAGTCGGCACGCGAGCTGTTGCTTTCGAGCGACTGCTGGAGATAGAGCTTGGTGTTGTTGACGATGGCGGGCAGGAGGTCGTCGGCGAACTGGCCCTGGCGGAGCAGTTCCATCTGCTCGAGAAGCAGGGCGCGGACTTCGTCGAGGGTCTGACCGGCGTTGGGCATGCCGATGAGCAGGAATGCGCCCTGGTCGGCGAGGTCGTAGGAGCCGGCGCCTGCGCCGAGGACTTTCTGCGAATTGTTGAGGTTGACGTCGATGATGCCGCAGTCGCCGTTGTTGAGGACCTCGCTGATGATGTCGATCACGAGCTTGTCGGGGTCCTTGGCGGCGGGCATGCGCCAGGCGAGGTAGATGCGTTCGGCGTCGGTGCCGAGGACTTCGACCTTGACGGGCTCAGTGAGCGGTTCCTCGGCGGGGAACTGCAGCACGGGCAGGCTGGGGTTGGGCTCCATGTCGCCGAAGTACTTGGCGATTATGTCGACCATCTCGTCGGGATCGAAGTCGCCGGAGAGGCAGATCGCCATGTTGTTGGGCACGTACCACTGCTTGTGGTAGTTCTTGACGTTGGTAATGGAGGGGTTCTTGAGGTTCTCCTGTGTGCCGAGTACGGTCTGTGTGCCGTAGGGGTGGTGAGGGAAGAGGGTGCGGAGCATGGCCTCGTTCATCTTGCGGTTGTCCTGCGTGAGTGACATGTTCTTCTCTTCGTAGATTGTCTCAAGCTCGGTGTGGAAGCCGCGGAGCACGGGGTGGCGGAAGCGGTCGGCCTGGATCATGGCCCAGTTCTCGATCTGGTTGGAGGGAATGTCCTCGACGTAGCAAGTGACGTCCTGCGATGTGTATGCGTTGGTACCCTCGGCGCCGATCAGTGCCATGAGCTTGTCGTACTCGTTGGGGATGGCGATGAGCGATGCCTGGTAGCTGATGGAGTCGATCTGGCGGTAGAGGTCGCGGCGTGTGGCCGAGTCGGTGGTGACGCGGTACACCTCGAAAAGCTGCTCGATCTGGTCGAGGAGCGGTTTCTCGGCTGCGTAGTCGGAGGTGCCGAACTGCTCGGTGCCCTTGAACATCAGGTGTTCGAAATAGTGGGCGAGGCCGGTTGTCTCGGCGGGGTCGTTCTTGCCGCCGACGCGCACGGCGATGTAGGTCTGGATGCGTGGCTTGTCGCGGTTGACGGTCATGAAAATCTTCAGACCGTTGGGCAGAGTGTACATTTTCGTGTCGAGCGGGTCGCCTTCGACAGTGGTATACTGGTACTTGCCTGCAAAGGCGGCCGAAAAGCCGGCAAACAGCAAGAGCATACCCCAGAGAAATCTTTTCATACGGATATGGATTGGTTATTAATTGGTTTTCGTCTTCGTCATAGTAAATATGACGCAAATATATCGAATTTGTGACAAAGAACAAGCGTTTTTTCGCGAAAAAAACAGATTTTCAGTAAAAAACGCCGCGGTCGGGCGGTTCATCCGGTTCACTTTGCGGCGAAAATGCTCCGGGGCAGGAAAAAAGTATTAACTTTGCGGCAAGATCACAGATAATCACGTTAATGCCATGTTGCCGAGAGCAGTATTGAACAAGATAGAGGAGACGTTCGGCGAGCGCATCGTCGCGTCGGGTCAGTGTGCGGCGGTAGCCGAGGATATTTTTCAGAAGACCAAGGAGGTTGTGGGCGAGACGTCGGTACAGCGGTGGTTCGGGCTGGTGAGCGACCACGACCGGCGGCAGCTGCGCAGCACGCTCGACATCATAGCCCGCTACGTCGGCTACGGCTCGTGGGAACTGCTTCACAGCGATATAGAACACGACGTGGAGATCTCGCAGTTCGCGGCCCTGCAGTGTGTGACGACCGACTCGCTTACGGCCGGCACGCAGATCCGCATCACCTACCAGCCCGGACGGCTGGTGCTGATGACTTATCTCGGCGGCGGCACGTTCATCGTCAACGAGGCCGAGCGCTGCAAGCTGCGCCGGGGCGACAGGCTGCGCATCTCGCAGCTGGCGATAGGTTTCGAACTGATCGTGACCGACGTTGAGCGCGACGGCCTGAGTCTGGGCCCCTACGAGGCCGCGAAGCTCGGCGGCCTGACATCCATCGAGCAGACTCTTGCCGGAACCGCCGGCAAGTGAAGCGGGCGCGGCCATGTGCCTTCGCGATCGGGCGGATGCCTGTCCGGCGGCCTTTTACATATTGGTGCGGTACTGCTTGGGACTTGTGCCAACCATTTTCTTGAAATATTTGCCGAAGGCCGACTGTGTGGGGAAATTCAGGGAGTAGGCTATTTCCTGCACCGACATGTCGGTGTAGCGCAACATCATTTCGGCTTCAAGGCTGACGTATTCATTAATCCAGTTTAGGGCACTTTTGCCGCTGAAGGTTTTTATGGCCGCGGACACGTATTTGGGGGTGAGGCACATCTTGTCGGCGTAGAACTGCAGACTCCTCTCCTTGGCATGGTATGTGCCGAGGAGATTCATGAATTTGTTGAAGATATGTTCGATGCGGGGAGTGTCCTTTTCGGTACCGTGTGAAGATGGCTGATACTTGTGGAGCAGAGAGGTGATTGTGTACGAAAGGGCTAAGGTGAGGCCTTTTATGACTTCGGTGTTGCCTTCCTCCATGTTTTTTTTCAGGAGATCGTAGTATGGCTTAAGGTAGGCGAGCTCGTCATGCGGTACGGCGATGGGACCGTTGTCGCGGAGATTAAGATAGCTCTGGGCGCGGAAACGGAAGTCGAGCTGGATCCGCTGAAGGAATTCCTCGGAAATTATAATGGCATATCCGACAATGTTCTCGGCTTTGTTGAGGTGTATGATGTCGCCGGCGAAGTTAATGAGCATGTGGTCCCTTGTGATGAGAAATCTGTGCAGATTGATATTGCAGTCGATGACACCCTTGAGACAGACCAGGACAGTGGTGGCCTTAAGCCGTACAGGATGAGAGAAGAGGCTCATGTCGCTGAAATTATTCACCATCACAATATCTTTGTGAAAGCGTACAAGTTCGGGAATGTCCTGCTCGAGCAAGCGTTCCACAGAGATTACATTGGGGATCCGTTCCATAGCTAAACTTTGAAAAAAAACTTCGCAAATATAACAATAATCCGTCTGCTTTCATGGCAAGTGGTGTCGAAAATGCGAGTTTTGCTCCAATCGGTCCGAAAAATCGGCCTTTCGCGACGTGTCAATTCTACCGAACTTTGCACCTGAATAAAGCAGAAATGAAAATGAACAGACACAAACTGACGCTCATAGCGGTCATATCGCTCGGTATGCAGGCAGCCCAGGCCTCGGACCGTGTCGTGACGCTGGACAGTTGCCGCATCATGGCAGTCGAGAACAATAAGGAACTGCGTGCGGCCGAGATGGAGAGAAGGACGGCCTATTATAACCGCCGGTCGGCGCAGACCTCGTATCTGCCGCATATATCGGCGACGGGTCTGTACATGCATACGGGCAGGGAACTCTCGTTGCTGAGTGATGAACAGAAGGTGGCGCTGCCGCATATCGGCGACGCTCTCTCGTCGCCGGGGCTTAATGCGGCGGGACAGAGTCTCGTGGATGCCCTGCGCACCGATACACGCAATATCGGCGGAGCGGCCGTGATCCTGACCCAGCCGATCTATATGGGCGGAAAAATCAGGGCCTACAACAATATCACCCGCTATGCCGAACAGATTGCCGGAGACAGATACGATATCAAGTATCAGGATCTGATAGTGACGGTCGATGAGACATACTGGAATATCGTCGAGCTCACGGCCCGCAAGAAGCTTGCCGAGAGCTATCTCGAACTGGTGAGCAGGCTCGACTCGGATGTGACGCAGATGATTGCGGAGGGCTTCGCGACCAAAGCCGACGGCCTCAGTGTCAAGGTTAAGGTAAATGAGGCGAATGTGTCGATCATACAGATCGACAACGGCATAGAAGTGCTGAAAATGAAATTGTGCCAGTTATGCGGGCTGCCGCTCGCGTCGCAGTTGACCTTAGCCGACGAGAGTACCGGCTGCGAGGTCACGGCCGAAAACTATGACGAAGCAGACGAAGCCGGTCCGGAGAACCGGCCGGAGCTTTCCGCACTGGGAACCTCCATCCGGATCTATGACGAGAAGGTGAAACTGGCCCGTGCGGAGTTCCTGCCGAGTGTGGTGCTGACGGGCGGATATTTCGCAAGCTACCCTTCTGTGTTCAATAGCTTTGAAAGAAAATTCAAAGGCACATGGAACGTGGGCATAGCGGTCAGTATCCCGATACTCACGTGGGGCGACCGCGGATATAAGGTGAGGGCTGCGCAGGCCGAAGCGGCGGCGGCCCGGTTTCAGTTCGATGAGACCCGCGAGATGATCGAGCTGCAGATATCGCAGTGTCGGCGGAAAGTACGCGAGGCCCGGGAACGCTACGGAGCGTCGCTGAGCAGCCAGGCCGAGGCCGACGAGAACATGAGATACGCCGAACTTGGCCTGCGGGAAGGCGTGATACCGCTGAGCGATGTACTCCAGGCTCAGACGGCGTGGCTGTCGGCCAGGACCACCCTCATATCGGCCGGCATCGACCTGCGCCTGGCGCATTTATATCTAAAGAAATCATTAGGACAAATCAAATAAAAAACAGCAATGAAAAAGAATCTGAATATAATCCTTGTCACGGCCTCTGTCATCACCGTAGTGATAGTTGCGGTAATATTGGTAGGCATATGTCTGCCCGAACCCAGGGAAACCGTCCAGGGGCAGGCGGAGGCGACCGACTATCGCCTGTCGAGCAAGATTCCGGGGCGTATCCTTGAAATCCGGGTGAAGAAGGGCGACACGGTGTCGAAAGGTGATACACTGGTCATTCTTGACGCGCCGGACATAGAGGCGAAGCTGTCGCAGGCGTACGCCGCATTCGACGCGGCCCGTGCGGTTGAGCAGAAGGCCGTCAACGGCGCCCGCGACGAACAGATCCAGGGGGCTTACGCCACATGGCAGAAAGCCATAGCCGGAAGGGAAGTGGCCGAAAAGACATATGAGCGTGTGAACCGCCTGTACGAGAGCGGCGTGATGCCGGCCCAGAAGCGCGACGAGGCTTACGCGCAGTATCAGGCTGCGGCGGCTACCGAAAATGCCGCAAAGTCGCAGTATGACATGGCGGTAAACGGGTCGAGACATGAGGACGTGTCGGCTGCCCGCGCACAGGTCGACCGTGCGCGCGGAGCCATAAATGAAGTAAGCTCATATATATCGGAAACGGCTCTGACGGCTACTGCCGACGGAGTAGTGACCGACATCTTTCCCGAGGTAGGCGAGCTGGTGGGCAGCGGCGCCCCGATAATGAATGTGTCGGTCATCGATGACATGTGGTTCACTTTCAACGTGCGGGAGGACATGCTGCCCGGACTGACCGTGGGTACGGAGTTCGACGTCTATGTGCCGGCGTTCGACCGTACGGCCAGGGTGAGGATAACCCGCATCAAGGACGTGGGCAGTTTCGCTACATGGAAAGCGACCAAGGCACTTGACAGATATGACCTGAAAACATTCGAGGTAGAGGCTTATCCGGTGAATCCGGAGGATCTTGCCGGGCTGCGCGCCGGCATGACGGCAGTATTTGAAAAATGACATCATGACCCGCATCCCTCTATACAAGCGTATATTTGCCATCAGCCGCAGAGAAGTGGGCATCTACTCCCGCAGGCCGCTGTTTCTGTTCTGTCTGCTGGTAGCGCCGGTCATCTGCGTGGTATTCCTGGTGAGTCTGATGAAAAACGGGCTTCCGACGGAACTGCCTGCCGGAGTCGTGGATGAGGATGACACAAAAATCACCCGGATAATCATACGCACGATCGATGCGATGGAGGAAACAGACATCCGCTATTCGTATCCGAGTTTCAGCGCTGCCCGCAAGGCCATGCAGCGGGGCGACATATGTGCTTTTTTCTACATACCGGAAGGAACGACGGAGAAGGCCATTTCAAACCGGCAGCCGAAAATCTCATTCTACACCAACGAATCATATCTTGTGCCGGGATCGTTGCTGATGAAGGACATGCGCACGGCATCCGAGCTTTCGGGCCTGGCGCTCACACGCGAGAATCTTTACGGCCACGGAGCGACCGAAGAGCGTGCGATGGGCATAATTCAGCCGATAGTGATAGAGACGCATCCGATGAACAATCCCGAACTTGATTATTCGGTCTATCTTAACAACATTCTGGTGCCCGGTATACTGATCCTTCTGATAATGCTTTCGACGGCCTATACGATAGGCCTGGAGTGGAAGCAGGGAACGCAGCGACAGCTGTATGCCATGGCGGGCAACTCGTCGGGGGTAGCCCTGGCGGGGAAGCTGCTGCCCCAGACGGTGATTTTCTGCCTTATGTTCTGTCTGTATGACATATACTTCTACAAGATAATGCAGTTCCCGTGCAACAGCGGCCTGTGGCCGATGATCGGCCTGGGCGTACTGACCGTGTTTGCCTCGCAGGGATTCGGAGTATTCTTTTTCGGAGTATTCTCGGGTCAGATGCGCCTGGCCATGTGCCTTTGCTCGCTATGGGGCATACTCTCGTTCTCGCTGGCCGGCTTCACTTATCCGGTACTTGCGATGTCGCCGGTACTTAGGACAGCGTCATGGCTGTTCCCTCTGCGGGAGTATTATCTGATTTATGTCAATCAGGCGCTTAACGGCTATCCGATATCCTGTGTCTGGACTTCAGTGATCGCACTTGTATGTTTCGCATTGTTGCCGGTGGCTATATTGTGGAAGTACCGCCGGGCGTTTCTTAAATACAAATATCAGGCCTGAAAGTTATGAAAACACTGCTGAATATAGTTCAGATATGGTACAACGAGATGCTTGGGCTGGTAAAGGACAAGGGAATACTGATATTCATACTGTTTGTCCCGCTGGCTTATCCGTTGCTTTATTCATATGTCTATACCGGGGAGGTGGTGCGCGATGTGCCGGTCGCGGTAGTCAATGACTGCGACAATGCTATGAGCCGTGATCTGCTGCGCAAGATTGACGCCTCACCCGATGTGAAGATTATCGCGGACTGCAACGACATGGAAGAGGCCATGCAGCTGATCAGGGAGCAGAAGGCCTACGGTGTGATCCGAATACCGGAATCTTTTTCGCGCGATATCGCGCACGGCGACCAGACGTATATAGGCGTCTACTGTGACATGTCGAGTCTGCTGTATTATAAGGCGATTCTGCTCACGGCGACAAACGTGTCGCTGGAACTCAATAAGGACATCAAGGTGGAGCACCATCTGTCGGGCGCTTCCGAACGGCAGGACGAGGTTACGAAAATGCCGATAGAGTACGATTACGTGGCGCTGTACAATCCGCAGAGCGGCTTTGCGGCCTTCCTTATTCCGCCGGTGCTCATGCTTATCATCCAGCAGACACTTTTTCTGGGTATAGGCATGTCGGCGGGTAATTCGCGCGAGAGATACCGGGGCAGTGTCATTCCGTTCAACAGGTTGTATAAGAGTCCGGTCAATATAGTAGCCGGGAAGGCTCTGCCGTATTTCTTCCTGTATGTGCTGCTGGCTGTCTACATGTTCGCGGTGGTGACGGATATGTTCGGGCTGCCGCGCCTGGGTGATTATCCTACATTCATTGTGTTCATCGTGCCCTATCTCCTCTCGTGTATTTTCATGGGCATGGTGCTGTCGGCGTTTGTCTACCGCCGGGAAGACTGTATAATGCTCTTCGTGTTTATGTCGGTGCCGATGCTTTTCCTGTCGGGTCTGTCGTATCCGCGGCCTTCGATGCCCGAATTCTGGAAGTATGTGTCCTGTGTGTTCCCGTCGACTTTCGGCATGAACGGATATGTGAAAATAACCGCCATGGGTGCGTCGCTGCAGGACATCAGGACGGAGTTCGGTGCATTGTGGATTCAGGCGGGTACATACTTCATAATGGCGTGTCTGTATTACAGACACCAGATACTCGGCCTGGTCCGTAAAACAAGATCCAATGAAATCTGACATGAGCGGCATGGCCGGTCTGTGCCTGTTGCTGGCCATGCTGATGCCGGTAACGATGCATGCGGAGGACGTGACAGGCAGCTGCCAGGGCATAGTGATGAACATGGATTTGAACAACAGTGTCTCAAGCCCGGCAGTCGATGCGGATGCTAAGGTGAGGACTGCTCCGGTGTCGCCCTACGCATTGCCGTACACCATGACGGGCAACACCTTCGACTGGCACAGGCTGTGGATAAACACGGCCACGCTGAGCGGCGCTTTCGTGGGAACGCTGCTTGTGCTGGAATGTCTGCCGGAGGATGCTACGTCATGGAACCGTGCCGAGCTGCAGGATGTGCCGCTGCTCAAGCGGTGGCATAAGCATGTGATAAAGAAAGGTCCCGAATGGGATCACGACAAGTTTTACTTCAATTATGTGCTGCATCCTTATGCCGGTGCGGTGTATTTCATGTCGGCACGGTCGTGCGGATTCAATTTCTGGAGGTCGGCTCTGTACGGATCGATCGTATCGACGGTGGGATGGGAGTTCGGTATAGAGGCTTTCATGGAGCGGCCTTCCATTCAGGATATTTTCGTGACGCCTGTTGTGGGCAGTTGCATCGGCGAGGGTTTCTACCGCGTCAAGCGCTGGCTGGTAGGCAAGGACTATCGTCTGCTGGGGTCGCCGGTCCTCGGTGGCATCCTGGCTTTCCTCGTGGATCCGGTGAATGAGTTTACAGGCTTGTGGCTCGGTAATCCGGCGCGCAGAACCGCACATGAAAGAGCCGGCAGCAAGACGACTGCGCAGCTCTCTCTGATGCCGTTCATAATGAATGGCCGCAGAGGATTTTCATTGGTCGGGTATTTCTGAAAGAACGCTTACGGGAAAACCGACTGCACGCTGACAATTATCCATATACAAAAAAGAAGCACGGCCGACCGGTGACGGCTGTGCTGCAATGCTGTGTCTGTTGTTTACAGGTGTGCGGGTGAGGAGCGGTTAATCTCCGTCGCGACGGAAGACGCCGCGCAGGCGGTCTGACAGAGAGGGGCTGACCGGCTTGAGGTGGACCGATACGGTGGGCTTTAGGCGGTTGAGGAAGATGATCGACGAATGAAGCACGATCGCGGTCCATTCCTCGAAGGGTACGAATGCGTGGACGTGCGACAGGGGGATGGTGTGGAAGATCGATTTGGGGTCGATGCTGCCGACGGTGAGAGTGTTTGTGTCGATGTCGATGTTGATGTTGTGCATTTCGCCGACGGTCTCGAAGAGCATGGCGATGTCGAGATCATCGATGCTGCGGGCCCGGCGGGGATATTTTTTATATAGATTTTTTATGACTTCTTTGGTTATCATCGTGACAAGGATGTAAAGATTGGCACTCTTTAAGCATTATCATGATTAAAACACGCGGAGATGCCGATTTGTTTTTGGCGGCGGTATTATATTATATGAATCCCGTCCGCGGCGTGAAGCTTGCGGACGGGATTCGATATTGCGGTCAGCGCATGGCGGGCAATCAGGCGAGGAAGCCGAGCAGGACGCCTGCGGCGACAGCCGATCCGATCACGCCGGCAACGTTCGGGCCCATGGCATGCATGAGCAGGTAGTTGCTGGGATCGTATTCCAGACCGAGATTGTTCGATATGCGGGCCGACATCGGCACGGCCGACACGCCGGCGTTGCCGATGAGGGGATTGATCTTTTTCTCTTTGGGAAGCACCAGGTTGAAGAGCTTGACGAACAGCACGCCCGACGACGATGCGATGACGAATGCCATGAAGCCCAGGAAGAAGATGAAGATCGTCTGCGGGGTGAGGAACTGCGATGCCTGGGTGGAGGCGCCGACGGTCATGCCCAGCAGAATGGTGACGATGTCGGTCAGGGCGTTCGAGGCGGTCTTGGCCAGTCGGTTGGTGACGCCGCATTCGCGCAGGAGGTTGCCGAAGAAGAGCATGCCCAGCAGCGGAATGCCGGAGGGCACCACGAAGCAGGTGAGCAGCATGCCGACGATGGGGAAGATAATCTTCTCGTTCTGCGACACGGCGCGGGCGGGTTTCATCTTGATCAGACGCTCCTTCTTAGTCGTGAACAGGCGCATCAGCGGGGGCTGGATCACGGGAACGAGAGCCATGTAGGAGTAGGCCGACACGGCGATGGCGCCCATGAGGTTGGGGGCGAGTTTCGACGACAGGAAGATGGCGGTGGGGCCGTCGGCGCCGCCGATGATGGCGATAGCGCCGGCCTGGTCGGGAGCGAAGCCGATGGCCAGGGCCACCATGTATGCGCCGAAGATGCCGAACTGGGCGGCCGCACCGATGAGCATCAGCTTGGGGTTGGCGATCAGGGCCGAGAAGTCGGTCATGGCGCCGATGCCGAGGAAGATCAGCGGGGGATACCATCCGGCGCTCACACCGTTGTAGAGGATGTTGAGCACGGATCCCTGCTCGTAGATGCCAACTTCAAGTCCCGCCTCGGTGTTGAAGGGGATGTTGCCGATGAGGATACCGAAGCCGATCGGTACCAGAAGCATAGGCTCAAAGTTCTTCTTGATGGCCAGCCAGATAAAGAACAGGCCTACAAGGAGCATGACAATGTTGCCTATCTCGGCGTTGGCAAAACCTGTCAGTTCCCAGAACTGGCGCAGGTTTTTCAACAGAAAATCACCGAAATCCATAAGGGCGCGATTATTCGATGACGATTAGGGGATTGCCTTCGAGGACTGAGTCGCCTGCGTTGACGAGGATTTCCTTGACGGTGCCGTCGGCTCCGGCATGGATGGCGTTCTCCATCTTCATGGCCTCGAGCAGGAGGACCGTGTCGGATGCCTTGACCTGCTGGCCGACCTTGACGGGTATCGAGAGGACTACGCCGGGCAGGGGAGCCTTGACGGCCTTGGATGCGCCGGCCACGGCGGGCTTGGCGATGACTTTCTCGCCGGTGGCTGTGCGGGGAGCGGCGCTGGGGCGCGGAGCCTGCACCGACTTGACGGCAGCGGCCTTGGAGGCCTCGATCTCGACGCGGTAGGCCACGCCGTTGACTTCGACTTTGGCAACGTTGTCCTCGATATCGCCGATGGCTACCTTGTAGGGGTTGCCGTTGATTTTATATTTGTACTCTTTCATTGTAATCGATAGGTTAGTGGATTAGCGGTTTTGACGGTGAGAGGGCGTGGGCGGCACTTCGCGCAGGGAGTAGATCTTTGAGCTCCACGGCGAGTAGGCTTTCTTGACCTTGTTGATCGTGAGGACGGTGTTCTCGCGGTCGTGGGCGTCGAGGTGCTCGTGGAGGGCCATGGCGATGGCGGCGATCACGTCGCCGGTGTCATGGTCGACGTCGCGGGCCTTGAGGCTGGCGTCGCTGGTTGCTGTAGCGGTGCGGGCCTTGTTGGCGCGGGATACGAACGAGCCGATCTTGCCGATAGCATAGAAGCTGAGACACAGGACGAGCAGTGCGGTGAATACGATGGCCATGGCCATAACGGTCATGCCGAATCCGTTGGCGTCGCGCTCGGCGAAGTCTTCGATCTTCTTGTTGGTGTCGCGGATGACGTTGGCACCCGAAGGTGTGATATAGCTCGAATCGGAGCCGTCGCGCACGGCCCATTCGCCGGCGCCGTCGATGCTGCGGGCGAAGGTCTGGCCGGGAAGTACGGATGCGGGAACTACGACTTCATCGATCACCGAGCCGTCGGCGTCGAGGATAGCGATGTAGTTGTCCTGTCCGGGCACGAGGGTGAAGTTGGTGTGGAATGTACCCTTGTTGGGTTCACCGTCGGCAAAGAATACCACGTGCTGGCGCTTGGGGATGCGTGTGTTGACATCGCCGAGCGGCACGGGGTACTTGGCCTTGTGCGCGGTGTCGGTGGTGAGGTAGATGCTCGAGATTTCGATCGGGGCGAAGTTGGCGTTGAACAGCTCGATCCAGGCTGAGTAGCGGCCGTATTCGTCGGCGATACTGCTCGAATCGTTCTGTACCATCACTTCGTTGATGCGGACGGCCTTGCGCGACTGCGCCTGAGCGAGTCCGAACACACCCACCAGAGCCACGAGTATCAGAATTATTCGTTTATTCATTTGTTCTGAAAGTTGTCGTTGTGGTGGATGATTACAGAGGAATGTTGCCGTGCTTCTTGGCGGGGTTGACCACTTTCTTGGTGGCGAGCTGCTGCAGGGCGCGGATTACGCGGAAGCGGGTGTTGCGGGGTTCGATGACATCGTCGATGTAGCCGTAGCGTGCGGCGTTGTAGGGGTTGCAGAAGAGTTTGTTGTACTCCTGTTCCTTCTCGGCCAGCACTGCCTTGGGATCCTCGGCTGCCTTCGCTTCCTTGGCGTAGAGGACTTCGACGGCACCGGCACCGCCCATTACGGCGATCTCGGCTGTAGGCCATGCGTAGTTCATGTCGCCGCGGAGCTGCTTGCAGCTCATCACGATGTGCGAGCCGCCGTACGACTTGCGCAGGGTCACTGTCACCTTGGGCACGGTGGCTTCGCCGAAAGCGTAGAGCAGTTTTGCGCCGTGGAGGATGACGCCGTTGTATTCCTGGCCGGTACCGGGCAGGAAGCCGGGCACGTCGACGAGGGTGACCAGAGGAATGTTGAACGCGTCGCAGAAGCGGACGAAGCGCGCACCCTTGCGCGAGGCGTTGGAGTCAAGGACGCCTGCGAGGTATTTGGGCTGGTTGGCCACGATGCCGACCGACTGGCCGTTGAAGCGTGCGAAGCCCACGATGAGGTTCTTGGCGTAGTCGCGCTGCACTTCGAGGAATTCGCCGTTGTCGACGATGGCACCGATGACCTCGTACATGTCGTAGGGGCGGGTAGCCGAGTCGGGGATTATCTCGTTGAGCGAGTCTTCGAGGCGGTCGATGGGGTCGGTGCACTCAACCATCGGCGGCTCCTCGAGATTGTTCTGCGGGATGTAGGTGAAGAGTTTGCGGATGATCTTGATGGCGTCCTCGCCGTCCTCAGCCGCGAAGTGGCATACACCGCTCTTGCTGGAGTGGACTTCGGCGCCGCCGAGAGCGTCCTGGGTCACGTCTTCGCCGGTGACGGTCTTCACGACTTTCGGACCGGTGAGGAACATGTATGAGATCCCCTTGGCCATGATGGTGAAGTCCGTCAGGGCCGGAGAGTATACGGCGCCGCCGGCGCAGGGGCCGAGGATGGCCGAGATCTGGGGTATCACACCCGAGGCGAGGATGTTGCGCTGGAAGATTTCGGCGTAGCCGGCCAGTGCGTTGATGCCTTCCTGGATGCGTGCGCCGCCCGAGTCGTTGAGGCCGATGACGGGCGCGCCCATCTTCATGGCCATGTCCATGATCTTGCAGATCTTCAGGGCCATTGTCTCGGAGAGCGAACCGCCGAATACGGTGAAGTCCTGTGCGAATACATAGACGAGACGTCCGTCGATGGTGCCGTAGCCGGTTACGACGCCGTCGCCGAGGAATGATTTCTTTTCCTGGCCGAAGTTGTGGCAGCGGTGACGCACGAACATGTCGAGTTCTTCGAAAGAACCTTCGTCAAGGAGTTGTGCGATACGTTCGCGGGCGGTGTATTTGCCGCGTTCGTGCTGCTTGTCAATTGCTTTCTGGCCGCCTCCGAGGCGCGCTTCGTTGCGTAGCTCGATGAGCTCTTTTACTTTTTCGAGTTGGTTACTCATGATTGAATGCAGTGTGTTATTCAGAGGGCGGGGCTACGGCCGGAAGATCCGGCGGAGTCCCGCCCGGGAATTCTGTTTTATTTGTTGGGGTCCTCGCAAAGCTCGATCAGGGTGCCTACGGTCGACTTGGGGTGGAGGAAGGCGATGTTGAGGCCTTCGGCACCGCGGCGGGGAGCCTTGTCGATCAGACGGCAGCCTTTGGCTTCGACTTCGTCGAGGGCGTTCTGCACGCCGTCCTGGATGGCGAATGCCATGTGCTGGATGCCGCCGCGACCGCCGTTGTTGGCGATGAATTTGGAGATGGCGCTTTCGGGAGCTGTGCCTTCGAGGAGCTCGATCTTGGTCTGGCCCACCTTGAAGAAGGCTGTGCGTACTTTCTGGTCTTCTACTTCTTCGATAGCGAAGCATTTGAGGCCTAACATGTTTTCATAGAAAGGAATAGCTTCCTCAAGCGAGGGAACTGCTATGCCGATGTGCTCGATATGGGAGATTTCCATAGCTGTGGTATTAAATGATTTTTATTCAGTTGTTTCGAATTCGCGGATGCGCGCGGGCGCGCACTTGTCGGCAAAGGTACATAAATTTTCTTAAACGGCCAATCTTTTTTCACGGCGGTTCACATTTATTATAAGAGGCGTAACGGCCGGAGCCGGAAGGGAGGCCCGGTGTGTCGAGCAGATCTGATTTTGCACTTATTGTGTGAAAAGTGTTAAATAACCAAAACCGTTGAACATTTTTCTTGCCGTTTCAAAATATTGTCGTACTTTTGCAAAGGTAATGAATAAAAACCGACACACACTGAATTATTAACAATAAAATCCCTTCAGCCTATAGCAAAACTCTACTCTAAGAAATTAAAGAATAGATAGTTATAAAATGCAACAATTAGCACTTCTCTCCGACGACAAGTTGGTGCAAGCTTATGCTAAGGGCGACAACGACGCATTCGACACGCTGCTGGAGCGTTACCAGACACGTCTGCTGAGCTACATACTGCAGCTCACGTCGAACCGTCAGCTTGCCGAGGATATCTTTCAGGAGACGTTCGTCAAGGCCATCATGACGATCCGCCAGGGCAATTACACCGAGAGCGGAAAATTCGGCGCATGGCTTTCGCGGATAGCCCGCAACCTGGTCATCGATCATTTCCGTCAGGAAAAGAGCGAGCCTACGGTGTCGACCGACAATGCCGACGTGGATATCCTGAACCGCAAGGACCTCAGCGACGCCACGGTGGAGGATGATATGATCGATCTCCAGATCCGTGACGACGTACGCCACCTGATCAGGCAGCTGCCTTACTCGCAGCGCCAGGTGCTGGTGATGCGTTACTACCGCAACCTTAGCTTCAAGGAAATAGCTGAAAAGACCAACGTAAGCATCAATACTGCACTGGGCCGCATGCGCTACGCCATACTGAACATGCGCCGCATGGCCCGCGAACGAAACATAGCTCTCTCGCGCTGATTCCCGACCGGAACGGGCGCACGGCA
>OLSQ01001212.1_pt1 | contig 22111 bp, 24 predicted proteins | sample 1672561 | NCBI WGS metagenome assembly OLSQ01 (sample SAMEA3136699, study PRJEB25190) | human gut metagenome | biome: human gut; feature: human-associated habitat; material: faeces | place: Austria | collected 2013 | reverse complement strand
TCGGACGGTTCACGCAGGAAGATGTGATCTATAATGATGGACTGAATCTGTATGCATACTGTGGAAGTAATCCGGTGATGTATGAGGATCCGAGTGGGTATGCTGGGGGATCGGTAAAGCAAAAAACATGTGGGTCTAAAGAGAGTGGTAGTAAGACCGTCAATCCTAATGCATTAAAATATAATGGAGATGGAACATGGACTAGCAATGAAGGCTTAATATACGGTCAAGGTTCAATACATGGAAATAGAGTTAAACATGTAATTGCACACACTCAACCTGATCCAAGTAAACCTACCCATACTATGTATAATGTAGATAAATCGCAGGTTATTGGATTAATAGATGAGGCTTGGGTAAATAAAGGACAAGGAATAATGCAAAGAAATGGTAATGTTAAATACGAAATTGATATGGGAAGAGTAGTAGGTGCCAATGGAGAAACTTCTATTAGAATTATTACAAATGGTTATTCTAATAATATTGTGACTGCATTTCCTGTACAATAGAGATGGAGGTGGAAGTAGATGTTATGTCCATATTGTGAATATGGTATGGTGTTAAGAGCAAAAATTAAGGATTTAGATAAGAAAATATACATTTGCGAGGAATGTGATACTGTATGGGAAGAGGTAATTAATGACGAAACAGGAGTTGGATTTACTGAGTATATGAAAAAAATGGGAAGGTGTGGAAGTTGGGATGAAATTGAGATCATATCGTAAATGGAAAATACTTTTTGCTTATGTAAGTAATATAAAACCGTTTTAACATGCCTCAACGGATATTACTTTAGAGACAATAGGGCAAAATTTGCCATTTGAGTGAATTTGAGGACATTCGAAATCAAAACTGAATATTGTTCCGGCAAAGATGCAGACGCATTGTTATCACTTTATAGGAAAGTTCTAACTTTGGGATAGCTAGAAATGAAAAGAGCCCGCAATTTAGCGGGCACGACAAGTAAACGATAGGTTTTAGAAGATATAGAAACCTTCAGGTCCAGGAAAGTCTTTGCCAAACTCATCGTCTTCATTTAAGAAGTAATCCATATCAAGCAAATCATCCTCACTCATGTGGCGGATGTCATCAGCAGTCATGCCTTCAGGTGGATTCTGTATGTACTTGTTTCTAATTTCATCTGAACGTTTCGCCACAGCAAGGACATATAAGGGGGTCATATCCAAAGGAAGATAATATACAATTGCGCCAGCGATTGAAAGAGAGAATGATTTTGTGTTTTTCTTTGGCTATGGCACGAGACACTTTTTTATTTTATGGTGCTTGCGAGCACCGGAAAAATTTTGCATAGCTGTTATTTGCACCATTGATAAGAACAGGTTTTAAAGATATCTTGTCTTCTTGTAATAAATGTTATATATTAAAAATTATGGATTAGTACAAAAGGACTACTTACATTTATACAGATATATGATTTAGTAAGCTTGGTATAGAACATAAGAGGAAAAATATAGGTAGATGAGCAATACGAAAAGAAAAATAATCGTTCCTTTAATGGTATTTCTGATTGGAATTGGCATTTTGGGAGGGGTGATCTGTAATATACGAAAGCATCAGCAGGAGCAGGAAAGGGCAAGTGCAAAATTGAATGCCATGACTTATGCAGATCGGATGAAAATGGATATTATGGAGGGCATCGGTGTTACGGACACATTAGAGCAGGTAATTATAAGTGAAGATGGAAAGATTAATAAATTTTCTGAGATTGCAGAGAATATGATGACAGACAGTATCCAGAGTATTCAGGTTGCACCTGATGGTGTTGTGACAGATATTTATCCGAAGGAAGGAAATGAAGCAGGAAAAATCGATCTTTTGAATGACAAAGACCGTGGAGAAATATCGCGATATGCAAGAGATTATCATGTACCGGTAATGCAGGGACCATTTTCATTAAAACAGGGCGGCGATGGAATTGCAGTCAGAAATCCGGTATATTTGGAAAATACGGATGGTCAGGAATATTTCTGGGGATTTACAATTGCTATTATTCGTGTGCCGGATATTTTTGTAGAGTCATTAGAGGCTTTATCAAATTTCGGCTATGATTACAAACTATCAAAGACAGTGACACCGTGGTCAACTACATATAAAGAAGTGTATAGCTCAAAAGAAAATATTCAAAATCCGGTTTTATATAATTTTGCGATTGGTGGAGATCAATGGACATTGGAAGTCGGGCCTAAATATGGATGGTATAATAACGACTACATAAGTTCTGTTTTTATCGGCGGGATATTGATAGTATTGCTTTTAACCAGTCTCACAGCTGTGCTTATGCTATTGGAAGAGCGCAGAAAAAAATTAAAAAGGATTGCCGTGACAGACAGTCTGACCGGAATATACAATCGGCATGGGTTTGACGAGTTGATGAAAAAATATTTAAAACAGTATCCAATGAAAAAATATGTGGGTGCAGAGTTTGATATTGATGATTTCAAATTTATCAATGACTTGTATGGACATTCTTCCGGTGATAAAGCGTTGCAGATTCTTTCGGAACAGATGCAGAGTTTTTTTCCAGATAATGCAGTGCTTGGAAGAAATGGTGGTGATGAGTTCTGTATCTTTATTCCAAATTATACCTGTGAAGAAATTTCACAGAAAATGGAAATGTTTGCAAAAATGGAGCGTTCGTTCGAGTATGAGGGGAAACAATACCCATTTACAATTTCTCTTGGGTATGCAGAATATCCAATGCATGCAAAAAATTATTCCAAACTGATGCGCTGTGCAGACGCGGCTTTGTATGAAGTAAAGCTGCGTGGAAAAAATGGCTGTCTGGCCTATCATGCGAGTATTCGTCTCGGAAACCGCACGAGGCTTGGATTTGCACTTAAAGATGTTTCGGAAAACCTTCCGGGAGCATTTATCATTTACAAAGCAGATAAAAAAGATGATGAAATTTTATTTGCAAATCGTGAATTCACGCGACTCGCTGGTTGTAAAAGTATGAATGATTTGTTGAGATATACGCAGGGAAGTTTTCGGAATCTGATACATGAAGATGAGAGAAATGATGTGGAGCAGAGTATCTGGCAACAGGTTGAGGGAGGTCACTCAAATGATTATATACATTTCCATATGAAAAAACAGGACGGAACCTATCTACAGGTATTGGATCATGGCAGAATCGTTCAAAAGGGCCGTTACGGTAAGGTATTTTATGTTTTGATCATGGATTGTAAATCTATGAAAAGGCATTATGGTGATTTTATTTAACAATAGAGGTCTGCGTCGATGAAGAAATCCGTTCTTTCCGATATTGTTTTGGTGTAATTCCATGCTTTTGTTTAAACGCTTTGATAAAATGGCTGCAATCTGCAAAACCGGTTTCCTGACTGATATAGTTTAAGTCCAGTTTTGTAGAAATCAGCAGTTCTTCTGCTTTGCACATGCGGATAAAAGCAATGTATTTTTTGCAGGATTGTCCATACAGTTCACGAAAACATTTGGCAAAGTAAGGATAGCTCATATGGCACCGTTCAGCGAGTTCTTCCACTTTCAGGTTGTCCTGCATATGGCTGTCAATGTATTCGGTAATATAATAAATACTGTCTTCATCATCAACATTTTGAAAATGTTCCGTGTCAAAACCGTTTTTCTGCCACTCGCGCAGAATCATAATAAGAAGGGTGCTGATATAAGACTGCACCATATCCTGATAGCGGTATTGCTGGCCGTACATTTCTTCATGGCTTTTTTCAAAAATCCATTTTACCTGGGAGCCATCGAGTTCATCAGCGTGGAAACAAAGAGAGGCGCTTTTTTCCCCTTTGGCACTTCGGAAAAGCGACTGAAAATGGATTCCGGCACCTGCACTTAATTTTCCCATATCAAATTTCAAAACATAATATTTCAGAGTCTGATTCGATACACCGTAGATGGCATGCACCTGATAGGGAAGAAAAAGCATCATATCGCCCGGTTCGGTCACAAAAGTATTGTCATCACAGTTCATGATGGCTGTGCCTTCGACCATATAGATAATTTCCATAAAATAATGCCAATGTGGGTGGATCGGAAAATTTTCAACCGCGGTATCGAAAAGAAAGCATTCATAAGGCGTCTGAAGAGAATCCGAATATTCAAAAAGTGAGTTCATAAAATATTCTCCCGATAGGTTTTTACAATTTTTAGATATTTTTATTATATCTGCATTCAGGAGAAAATGCTATATTGGCTATACAAAAAATACGAGATTGTAAAGGAGAACTTTTTATGAATAACATTCCTTATATTTGTGGAGTAACATTTGCACCGTTTGTACCGGCAGGAAGCTTTTCGCAGGAGCGTGCACGTCAGAGTCTGCGGACAATGAAGGAAAATACCAATGCAAATTTTATTATTCTTGTACCGAACGGCTTACAGGAGACCCCGCAGTCAGAAGAGATTTGTTATACTTCTGCAGCAACCATGACGGATGATGAATTAAAAGGTATGATTGAATATGCGCAGTCACTGGGACTTCGTGTTGCCTTAAAGCCGACAGCAAACTGCAAAAATGGAACATGGAGAGCACATATCAACTTCTTTGATGAAGATGTGCCATGCGAACCAAAGTGGGGCAACTGGTTTGCTTCCTACATGGAATTTCAGTCACATTATGCAAGAATTTCGCAGGAGATGGGATGTGAGATGCATATTGCCGGATGTGAGATGGTAATGTCCGAGCATCGGGAGAAAGAGTGGAGACAGACAATTGCTGAGATCCGGAAGGATTTCAAAGGTCTTGTTTCTTATAATACAGATAAATATCAGGAACACAATGTGCATTGGTGGGATTGTGTGGATGTGATTTCATCCAGCGGCTATTATCCGATTGATGATTGGGAAAATCAGTTGAACCGTATTGAAAAAGTTGTAAATCAGTTTCAGAAGCCATTTTTCTTTGCGGAAGCCGGTTGTATGTCGACTGCCGGATCAAAAAATGTGCCAAATGATTGGACCATTCGCGGAGGCATTGATCTGCAGGGACAGGCAGACTGGTACCAGACCATGTTTGATGCCTGCGAGAAACGAAGCTGGGTGAAAGGCTATGCGCTTTGGTCATGGACGGATCGTCTGTATGCGGCATCACAGGTTGAAAATCATTGTGATTATGAAATCTTTGCAAAGCCGGCAGAAGTTGTAGTAAAAAATCATTACCAGAAAAAAGCGCAGGCTTAATTTATACGATAAAGTATGTGGGAGAGATGGATGATATTGTAATAAATAATAAAATAATCTGACGAATCTTGTGATAATTGTGGAATTATGCTAAAATATGGAATAAATAAGAGCTCAGGGAAGGAGCACAGCATATGAAGAAAAAAGACACAAAAGCAAGGATGCAGATTATTTTTGGAGCACTGATATTAGCGCTTTTTTTCAGTGCAGAGCTTTATATGATGATCAACTATTCTGACAAATATCTGATTATTGCCGGAATTGCATTGGTCGAACTTATCTTTTTGTATGTAATTATTCAGGGGATTTTTACATTAAAGGACGAGAAAGAGGTAAGAAATGAGGAGCAGTACGATAATGTATTTAAATCCGAAAAAGCATCTTATCTCATGTTGAAAAAGTATTTTGAGGAATTTGAGGACAAGCTCAATTATCTTGAGAAAGCGTCAAAGATTCCTACAGAAGAGATTGTAAATGCACAAAAAGGCATTGCAAAAGTGATTATGAACCGTAATCGTGAAGGATCTGAGGCTATGATCAGCACGACGGAGCAGATTGCAGAGCAATTGACCGAAGTGCAGAAACAGTCAGAAGCGTTACAGTCATTATTGGCAAGCTGCAAAGACGAAATTATTGTTTCCCAGAAAGCAGCCGGTGATTCCAGTGAAAAATCTGTGCAGATGCAAATCCAGGATCTGGTGGTTCAGATGAAGGATATGGAACTTCGATTGAATGCAGCGCTTTCGCAGAATCAGAAAGTGATAGTGCAGTCAGCTCCAGTTTCATATGCCACTGCGCCGGAATCAATCTCGGAGCCAGAGCCAGTTGGAGCATCGGAACCAATTGCAGAACCGGAGCCAGCAGCAGTGTCTGAGTCAGTCGTAGAATCGGAATCAATTCCGGAACCTGAACCGGTGGTAGTGCCAGAATCAATGCCGGAGCCAATTGTGGAGCCGGAGCCAGTAGCAGTACCGGAGCCAATTGTGGAGCCGGAGCCGGTCGTAGCACCGGAACCAATCGTGGAGCCAGAGCCAGTCGTAGCACCGGAACCAATCGTGGAGCCGGAGCCAGTCGTAGCACCAGAACCAATCCCAGAGCCGGAGCCAGTAGCAGCACCGGAACCAATCCCGGCACCAGAGCCGATTCCAGCGCCAGAACCTGTCGCAGAAGCGGTACAGCCGGCAGCAGAACCTGCACCGGATCCGAATCGGAGTCTGAGTCCGGATGAAATTGCAGCGTTGTTTGCAAATATGGGAAATGATTCTGAGCCAGAAGCAAAAGAAGAATCTGTTCCGGAGCCTGAACCGGAAGCGATAGAGGAACCGGTAGCTGCCGAGACAACAGAAAATCCGGTCGATACCGCACCGCCGATGCCGGATTTATCAGATCCAAATAAAACATTAAGCCCGGATGAGATTGCAGCATTGTTTGCAAACATGGGAAATTAAAAGAGAGAATTATTTATTCGAAATCAAATACCTCCAAAGTGGACAGTACAGAAGCTGTTTCTTTGGAGGTATTTTTATGCCTGAATTATGCTTTTTTGACTGGGTGTGCGGCAATATATTTCAATATGCGCACAGTGGTCTGCATGCCTTCGACAGAGATATGTTCGTAAGGACCATGGAAACCGTAACCGCCGGTTCCGAGGTTTGGACAAGGCAGTCCCATAAAGGAGAGTCTGGCACCATCTGTACCGCCGCGGATCGGACGGGAGAGAGGTGTAAGACCTTCCGCAGAGATTGCCTGTTTTGCAAGGTCAACAATCTCCATCTGATTTTCAATAACAGAGAGCATATTTTCATAGGAGTATTCAATTTCCAAAGTAATGGTTTCTGCACCGTATTTCTGATTCAGGGATGTTGTGATATCTTTGAGTTTTTGTAAGCGGTTTTCAAATTGTGTTTTGTCATGATCACGTATGATAAAGGAGAGCGTTGCACTTGCAACATCTCCTGACATGTCGGTCAGATGGTAGAAACCTTCACGTCCACTCGTGTGTGCCGGCGTTTCGTCGGCAGGGAGCAGCGATACGATTTCACATCCGACCAATGCCGCGTTGATCATGATGTCCTTTGCTTCTCCAGGATGGACATTAACACCTTTGATATGAAACGTTGCGCTTGCCGCGTTGAAATTCTCGTAGGCAACTTCCCCTTCGTAATCGCCATCCACGGTGTAAGCATAATCTGCCTGAAATATGTTCAGGTCAAACAAGTCTGCTCCACAACCGATTTCCTCATCAGGAGTAAAACCAATCCACAAATCACCATGCGGAATCTGTTCTGTAATTATCTCTTCGATTGCTGTGAGAATTTCTGCGATACCGGCTTTGTCATCCGCACCAAGGAGGGTAGTTCCGTCCGTTGTAATAAGTGTGCGCCCTTTGAGCGTGGCAAGGGATGGAAAATCTTTTACCTTTAAATAGTTACCGCTTTCGGCAAGAAGGACATCTTTGCCATCGTAATCTGAAATCATCTGTGGCTTGATGTTTTCACCGGAAAAGTCAGGGGCTGTATCCATGTGGGAGATGAAGCCAATGGCTTTGTAATGTTCCATGCCAGGCGTAGCAGGAAGCTTGCCATACACATAGCAGTGTTCCGTCATGTGAATGTCGGTCAGACCGAGAGACTGCATCTCCAACCGCAGAATCTGGGCAAGAATAAATTCGCTGTCACTGCTTGGAATCGTACCGGACGCTTCATTTGATGTTGTACAATGGCTGATGTAATTAAGAAAACGTTCTTCTACTTTCATGTTAAATTGTTCCTTTCGCATGTGCTTTTTAAAAAAAATAAAAAAATTTGAAAAAAATTGAAAAAAGTGCTTGCATTTATTCTACACATACTATATAATAACTTTTGTCGCAAGGAAAGACAACAAAAACTTAAGACAAGCGCGATTAGCTCAGCTGGCAGAGCACCTGACTCTTAATCAGGGTGTCCAGGGTTCGAACCCCTGATCGCGCACTACAAAGTACCGGTTTTGTGGACATGAGAGCCACGGGGTTGGTGCTTTTTTTGTGCTTGAAAATAAAGTTATGGAAAAGGTGATGCCATAAGATGAAATATCTATGTGGTGTCACCTTTTTGTGTTAAGATATATTCATGTGGAATAAAAAGGAAACGAAAGACGAGGAGAGTATCTATGGCAAACTATGAAAATGAAATGAGAGAGGTTGCGGATTGGCTGAAACATCCGAATGAGCTTGGCAAAGCTCCTTTTAAAATGGAGTTTGTAAAGGAATTTCCGGATGGACAGATGGTATGAAACAATTTGGCTTTGATGAGATGGAAGTATTGGATTTCAAGCAGGAACCATCACAATTGCAGGGATTTATGATACTTATAATTGATTATTGTATAAATAATAATATTGGTTTTCACGATGGCGAGATTGTTGGCCTTGCAGCAGGTCTTCAGTTGAAGGTAGAAAAATCAAAGGGATGTAATGTTGATGAAGATGGGGAAACTTTAAAGCTTAGTTTCCTGTAAAAAGTACAATTGAAAAAGGAGGTAATCTTATATGAAAAAATTTAGAACAGTAGCATCTGTTATTATTATGTGCATGGCGGGAATTGTCGGTTTCTTTATTGGAGCGGCAGTAGAGGAGCCAATGAGTGGAGCAATTTTATTTTCTGTAATTGCAGGGATCGCTTGTATTATCTATACGATAGATAATAAGGATGAGGAATAGGAAAAAGTGTAACATGAAAGTCAAAATTGGGTTATAGATCTGATAGGTTATTTGAATATACCTTTTGAAATCAGTAATACTATGAAAACAAGGATTTTTATCCTAATAATTGCATTATCTCCTAAAAATATATAAAATTTAGGAGATAAATAAAGATTTAGGAGATATTTATGAGGGTATTTGATTATTCATTATTGAAAGAAAAGACATGGGATAGTGAGATAATCTCGCTTGTTGCACAAATTCATGAGTATAAGGGAAGACAGGAAGTATATCTTAAGCAGAAGCCGGAAACATTGGATAAACTTGTAGAAATAGCAAAACGTCAGAGTACAGAGGCATCGAATGCTATCGAAGGAATTCGGACCACCAGTACCAGATTAAAAGAATTGTGTGAGGAAAAGACAACACCGAAAAATCGTGATGAGGAAGAAATTCTTGGGTATAGGGATGTTCTTAATACAATTCATGAGAATTATGAGTATATTCCAATCAGAACAAATTATATTTTGCAGTTACATCGTGATTTGTACAAATATACAGAAAAAAGCATTGGTGGTAGTTTCAAGATATCACAAAATGTGATTGCGGCAACTGACGAGACAGGAAAAGAGTATGTGCTTTTTACCCCACTTGCACCATATGAAACACCATCCGCAATAGATGCTATTTGTGAGAATTACAATCGAATGATTGAGAATCAAGAATTGGATACCATTTTACTTATTCCTATTTTTATACATGATTTTTTATGCATACATCCATTTAGTGATGGAAATGGTAGGATGAGCCGTTTGCTTACAGCCTTACTTCTATATAGAAGTGGATATGTTGTTGGCAAGTATGTCTCTATTGAAAGCAAGATTGCTAAAAATAAAGATTTGTACTACAAAGCATTGGAGGATTGTCAGGGAGGTTGGCACGAAAATAAGGAGGATGTAACTCCTTTTGTAAAATATATGCTAAGAATTATTCTTGCTGCATACAGAGATTTTGAGGAAAGAGTAGAGCTTGTAAGTGAAAAGCTTCCGGCAAAAGAAATTGTTAGACGAGCAGTATATAGCAAAATGGGAAAGCTAAGTAAAAGTGATATTACAGAGTTATGTCCTTCAATAGGCGTAAAATCAGTAGAGTTGGCTATAAAACAATTGGTAGAAGAAGGAGTTCTTTTAAAAATGGGATCTGGAAGAGCTACATTCTATGTTCGTGGCGATTCAGAGTAGCAAATGTGAGGAGGATGGAATTTCAAGGAGATACGGACGAATCCATTTATATGGGAATCTGTCTGGTCAAAAGATTATGGTGAAACATAGCATATAGTAACTATAGTAGAAGCAAAAGGAAAGGAATCATAGCATGAAAAAAATATTGATTACAGGTGGAACCACGTTCGTCAGCAGGTATGCAGCGGAATATTTTGTTAAGCAGAATTATGAAGTTTATGTTCTCAATCGAAACTCCAGACCGCAGGTGAAAGGCGCGAAACTGATCGAGGGAGACCGGCATCATCTAGGTGCTGTATTAAAATCGATGCATTTTGATGTGGTGGCGGATATTACTGCATATGATGCGGCTGATATCATAGATCTTTATAATGCGCTTGGTTCGTTTGATCAGTATATCATGATCAGTTCCAGTGCGGTGTATCCGGAATATGGAACCCAGCCATTTTCTGAGGACAGCGAAAAAGCGGAAAATAAATTCTGGGGCGCATATGGAACGAATAAAATTGCGGCGGAAAATGCTCTGTTGGAAAGAATTCCGGATGCATATATCCTCCGTCCGCCGTATTTGTATGGTCCAATGAATAATGTATACAGGGAAGCCTTTGTATTTGATTGCGCAAAAGCAGACCGTAAATTTTATCTGCCAAAAGACGGTGGCATGAAGCTGCAGTTCTTTCATGTCAGGGATTTGTGTAGGCTGATGGAAGTAATCATGGATAAAAGACCGGCAGATCATATCTTAAATGTTGGAAATGTTGAGGCTGTTTCCATCAGGGACTGGGTGACAAAATGTTATGCATGTCTCGGAAAAAAGCCGGAATTTGTAAATGTCTGTGAGGATATCGAGCAGAGAAATTACTTTAGTTTTCATGATTATGAATATTATCTGGATGTGCAGCGTCAGAACCGGGTTTATGGAAAAACCATTCCTTTGGAGGAGGGCTTGCAGGAAGCGGCAGAGTGGTATCTGGCAAATGAGGCAGAGGTAAATAAAAAGCCATATTTTGAGTATATTGATGAAAATATTAGTGGAGAATAGCTATAGTCTTAAAAAGCGAAGGGAACCATGGATTACATAAAGTTTGATGAAGAACTGAAAAAATTAGCAGGCATATATCAAAAATTATTTGAGGATGTGGAGTGTTCTGTTGAAGCATGTGCAAAAGAAGATGAGGTCTGTGAACTTGAGAAAACACTTGATCTTAAGCTGCCACAACCGTTAAGACAATTTTTGTTAAATTACAGCAGTCATTTAAACCTAAGCGTATTTCTGTCCGATGATTTCTGTGAAGAATTACCAGAGGAATTGGATGAAATATTCAGCGCCTGTTTTGAACTTTCATTAGAAGAAATAGAGCGTGCGGAGACAAGCAGACGCGACTGGGTAGAAAACTGTTTTTCGGATGAGGAAGAAGAATATGACAGGATCTGGCACAACAAACTGGGGATTATGACGGTGGCAAATGGTGATGTTATAGCGTTGGATATAAAACAGGATAAAGAGAATCCTCCAGTTGTATATTTAAGCCATGATGATGGAGAGGGACATGGGGCAGTTCTGGGGAAAGATTTTGATACATTTTTGATGAATTTAGTAAAAATCGGGGGCTGTGGAAATGAAGACTGGCAGATGCTGCCGTTTATTACAGACCCGGTAAGCGGCATTGACCCTGATTGCGAGAATGCAGGAAAATACAGAGAGTTAATCGGATTTGAATTATAATCGGAAAATAAAAATTCCGGTGGAACCATGAAAGGAAAAGTATCTTATGGCATTACAAGATAAAAAAATCATGCCGCCGCCATGGCTGGCATTCCCGGAGATTGAGCGATACTCGATCGGCTGGCGCATGGGTTACGGGGAGGATTACATTGATCGTTTCAGCAAGTGGCTGGATGAACTTTCACAGGAGGAACAGGAGGAGTACCGCATGCTGTTTCCGGAACCGGTGACATGGAAGGGCTGGTGGGATGATGCGCACATCGGCGAAGTGTTAGAGAAAGGGGAGTTCTGGGTGGATGCCTGGCAGCCAAAAGGGCAGCCGAAATACACCAGCCAGTGGCTTTCACAGGAATTTATGGCGGGACGAAAACAAAAGATGTGTTTCTTCTGGGGACATTCTTCACAGGAAAAAAGTCGGACGAAAAGCTGTCTCAGCCAGTGGTGGAGAGAGGACTTTTTCGCTGTTGTCAATACGTATTTTTGTATGGAGCAGTATATGATGGCGGCAAAAGCCAAATTGTTTGAAAATCAGGAAATTCTTGAGCAGATTTTAAAATGCGATGATCCCAAGCAGATCAAGGCATTGGGGCGCAAGGTAAAAGGGTTTGACCAGAAGGTGTGGGATGACTTTAAATATGCTATTGTGCTCAACGGAAACTGGTATAAATTCAGCCAGAACCAGCCACTTCGGGAGTTTTTGCTCTCTACCGGGGATGATGTACTGGTAGAAGCAAGTCCATACGATGGCATCTGGGGCATTCGCCTTTCTGCCAGTGCACCTGAGGCAGAAGATCCACAGAAGTGGCGGGGACAAAATCTGTTGGGATTTGCGTTGATGGAGGTACGGGATGAACTTCGCCGCGTCACACAAAATGCAGATTTATGTGATTGGAACGCGGTGCAACATTAGTTTGTATTTGATGAGAGTGGAAATAGTATTTATGACAAATGATCACGAAAACAGGAATACGAGGAGGCGCACAACCGTGGGATTATCAAGGACAAGGATGCAGTAATGCAAAATAATATGCGATAGGAAGAAATAGAGAAAATCGAGAATTGTATTTTTGATCTTGCATTTGATCTGGAGTTGGAGTCAGGGTTTGTAATCAATCCGGTTTTGGAAAATGAAGCTCATTACAAATACTGGTTGGGAGCAGTGCCATTCTATAATAATGTGGAAAGGGAGGGTATTGTAATTGGATGAGAGATAAAAGGATTTAAGTAATTATCGAATTACAGAGGTTGAGGACAGCCTGAAAGTAGTGTTACACTGTCTGAATGAAGGATTGTATAAGGACTCGATTAACCGTTCTTATTATGCTGCATTTTATGCGGTAAAAGCGGTATTAGCATTGAGTACGGTTGATTTTAAACGGCATAAAGATGTTATGGGATACTTTAATAAGGAATATGTAGCTAAGGAAGTATTTGGAAAAGTATTAAAAATTAAGTTACTTTTCTTTTTAGATAGCAAGTATAATTATAGGTGTAATAGGTAAATATGAAAAAATATATATATTACACCTTATTTTATGACATGATAATAAGGTAGATACATCGGGATTTGCGGAGGTGAATTTTATGTGGTTTTGGTTGTTTATGTTAATATGTGATTTATTAATTCCAATTGTTATGGTTGTTGGTGGAAGAATGATGTGGAAACATTGCCTCAAGCATATAAATAGTATGGCTGGATATAGAACAACTCGTTCAATGAAAAATATGGATACCTGGAAATTTGCTCACGACTATTGTGGAAAACTTTGGTGGAAAATAGGATGGGTAATGATTATACCATCTGCTTTAATACATATTCCGTTATACCATAGTGATAAGAATACGATTGGATTTGCAGGGTTGATTCTTGTGGCAATTCAATGTTTTATTATGATTGTATCAATTTATCCGACAGAGAAAGCTTTGAAAAAACATTTTAATGATGACGGAACACGTAAATAACTTCAAGTTTGGAGCAAAGAGATTAGAAATATGATTAATAATATAGAGAAAGCATTAAGTATTATTGATGCAAACTATTGTGGTAAGCCCGATAGTTTGTTGGGTGAAATTAATGACCATTCGTTTTTTTGTAACGATAAGTTTTGGGAATTATATGATAGTATTTTGTTACTTGTAAAACAAAAATACTATGATGATGGAATAACGGTTCATATTAGTTTATGTTATCAGCGGTTATTAAAAGAAATTATATATCATTTCTCTGACAAAGATATGTCGAATATTGAGAATTTCCCAAATGATTACAATGGCTACTTGGAGAGAATGGATTATGTGATTCATGCATTATATCTGGAAAGCGAAGCGGCAATGAGTGAAGATTTATTTGAACTAAAAAGGGATGTATAAGTTTTTTGATGTGCTTGGAGATAAATGAAAAAAGGACAGATAACTAAATACCTATTTTCATGAAAAAATGGTAAAAATTATAGAGCACAATTTCAAGTTATAAAAATGCAGATGCAGGTTGGCAGTTATGGAGATCAATATGATAATTGTTAGCACGAGTAAAGGAGATTTTTCTTTTCAATCAGAAGATGAAGTATTAGAATTCATACAGACAACAGAAAAGGAGAACTATGAAATATGGATTAGTGGGAAAGACGCATACCCTTGTATGACAGTCTGTATCAATGGAAAATATGCAGCTGTCCATTACTTTCAAAACGATATAGGTGATATGTGGTTGTCTTATAATGAGGAAAATCAAGAAGAAGTGACGTTTATGGTGTCTGGGGAAAAATGGGAACCCGATATTCATGCAATCATTAGCGTAGAAAGAGCATTCGCATGTATTAGAGAATTTTGTACTACTTATGAAATTCCTTCATGTATTCAGTGGCAGGAGTTATGACTTTAAGCTTAAAATTGGGATTTGTGGAGATGAAATTTTATGATAGGTTTAATAGTAGCTCGTTCAAAAAATTATGTTATTGGAAAAAGGGAAAAATTCCATTTATCCTTCAAAAAGGTGGCATGAATGATAGATATTAGTATGTTAAGCAATAAACAAAATAAAAATCAGAATACTTCTTGGATATCGTTATGTGGTAAGCTTGAAGCATACATTGGTAATTATTTTTTGTCAGGAGCTTCGATTCCTGATAATAAAATTGAAACATTATATTATGATGCCTCGATTGATAAAGATGATAGTGTGGAATTGATTGAAAGAAACATTGTGGCATATTATATGGCAGATGAGAGTATTGCCTTTGTAAAAAAGGAAATAGCACAAAAACTAAAAAAAGAAACAGAAGAATATGGCATTACATATATAGAGGTGGATAATTTTTATCAAGAGTTGCTATGTGTGAGTACAGTAAATATTCCAGAATTTTTACAGGATATTATTTGGATAAATGATGATTTTATGTTGGATGAAAATATTCCATTTGATTTTGAAGCTTTTGAACTGATTGACAGTAAAGTTAATTACTTGAATCCAAAGCATTTTTCGGTATCACAGCTGGTATATGCTTTAAATCAATAGATTTGGAAAAAGAAACATACAAACATTTATAGTTCTTCATGAAACCTTAATTCGTTACCCCATTGAATCTTAATGAGCAAAACAATATGATAAAAAGCAAACAGGGGGATATGAGGATGCAATATTATATATATTCATTGGTTTGTTTTTTATTGCCGGGAACGGTATGGCTGGGTTGGAATAGAAGAATGATAGCAGATAAGGCGTACAAGGTACGACATATTATCTGGGTTTATATTTATATGTTTTATGGATATCTTGCAGTGCAGGAAGCCGCAGGAATCGGATCGATTTGGGATTTGATCACTTATGGAAAGCTGGATAACAGTATTAATCTGATTCCATTTTCTTCCGAAGGCGCGATGACATATATCTTAAATATTATTATGTTTATGCCGCTTGGATTTTTATTGCCGCTTATCTGGGAAAATTTCAGAAATGCAAAAAAAGTAGTTTTGATGGGATTTCTGATGTCATTGACAATAGAAATCTGTCAGTTATTTAACATAAGGACAACAGACATTGATGATTTAATGATGAATACACTGGGGGCTTTGGTTGGATATTGTTGTTGGAAGGTATTTTCGCTTGTATTTCGTAATGCGGGAACAAAATGTGTGGAAATAAAGAAAAGCGAACCTGTAATTTATATGTTTGGAGGAATACTGGGCTTGTTTCTTCTGTATAACTGGAGAGTATTTAATTAGCAGAAAAGGCGATATCATTAGATGAAATATCTATGTGGTATCGCTTTTTTATGTTAAGATAATAAAGAAACAAATACGGAGAAAGATAGGAGAAAATGTTATAAAAACAATCAAGTTTAAGGAAAATAAAAGACCATCTCATATTCTTATGTTAATATTTGCAATATGCATTCTAGGCGCAATGTCTACATGGGCAAAAGAAAAGGATTCTGACAGTTTAAATTATGAGCACGGGGGTTCTATATGGGAAGTTGATAATATTGCATTACTTGACAATGATATTAAGAATGAAATTGATTGTATTATAGAGGATATTATTACACCAGAAATGTCTGATTATGATAAAGTAAAAGCGGTACATGACTATATCGTTCTTAATTGCGAGTATGATTATGAAAACTATGTAAATGATACAATTCCACAAGATTCTTATAGCCCAAGAGGGGTGTTGATAAATAAAAAGGCCGTATGTGAGGGATACGCAGCTGCATTTAAAGCATTTATGGATGAACTGAATATTCCGTGTAGGTTAGTCTCCGGAGAAGCAACATCCAATGGTAATTTCACAGGTCGCGTCAATCATGCATGGAATCGTGTGGAAGTAGATGGCGTATGGTATCAAATCGATGTTACATGGGATGATCCGGTCCCTGACCAGAAAGGAAAAGTACGGTATAAATATTTTTTGCTTTCAGATGAGGAAATGAACAGAACACATTTACAAGTAACAAATTGAGGATGAGATATGAACAAACAGGAAGTATACCAATTTTTACAGGAGAAAAACATCTGGTTCGAGGTAACTGAACACAAGGCAGTCTACAATATGGAAGAGGTTGCAGAAATTGAAATTCCATATCCCGAAGCGGATGCAAAAACGCTTTTTATCCGGGATGACAAGAAGAAAAATTATTACCTGATTACAGTAAAAGGCAGTAAGAGAGTCAATTTGAAAGAATTCCGGAAACAATATCAGACACGTCCATTGAGTTTTGCTTCGGAGCAGGAGTTGTTGGAGAAACTCGGATTGAATGCTGGATCGGTGACACCGTTGGGAATATTGAATGACCAAGACAAAGAGGTAAAGGTGTTCTTTGATAGAGAACTTACAGAAAACGAAGGATTGATAGGTGTTCATCCGAATGAAAATACAGCGACGGTGTGGATGAAAACGCAGGATTTGATCGAAATCATCAGAGAGCATGGAAATGAAGTTGTTATTGTGGATCTTAAACAATAAAAATCACTCAGCAGTTGACAGAACCACCCCGAAAGCGTATGATTACACCATACAGGGAATGAAGTTCTCCCTTGGGAATACCAGAACTGCTTATTGAGCTGATGACTTCTACGATGAAAACATCGCAGAAACCATCAGCTTTTTTAGTGAAAAAAGGAGGAAAAATTATGTTAACATCATTGGCACTTATCTTTCTGGTCGGGTTGGCAATGGGTGCAATTTGCCAGAGACTGAAGCTTCCGAGAATCATAGGAATGCTTATTACAGGAATTGTGTTGGGACCGTATGTGTTGGATTTTCTGGATCCATCCATTCTGTCAATTTCTGCGGACCTGCGGAAGATGGCATTGATCATTATACTGCTGAAAGCCGGATTATCGCTGGATTTGAATGACTTGAAAAAGGTGGGAAGACCGGCAATTATGCTGTCATTTGTTCCGGCATCGTTTGAGATTATTGGCTATGTATTGCTTGCGCCATGGATTTTGGGAATTACCTGTGTAGAAGCGGCTGTCATGGGCGCTGTGCTGGCAGCAGTATCTCCGGCGGTAGTAGTTCCGCGTATGGTAAATCTGATGGAATCAAAATATGGCACCGGGAAAGCAATTCCGCAGATGATCATGGCGGGGGCATCCTGCGATGATATTTTTGTGATCGTATTGTTTACGACATTTTTGAGCATGGCACAAGGCGGAAATGCGGATGTATTGAATTTCGCAAATGTACCGGTTTCTATTGTGCTTGGAATTTTATTGGGTGCAGTCGTGGGATATGGGCTGTATCTGTTTTTTGAGACATCTTATGCACACAAGCATTGCGTGCGAAACAGCATGAAAGTTATCATTGTGCTTGGCGTCTCCTTTTTGCTTGTTGCAGTAGAAGGATGGATGGAAGGAAAAGTGGCTGTTTCCGGACTGCTGGCAGTCGTAAGCATGGCATGTGTGCTGAAGCTAAAAAGCACGGCATTTGTTTCAAAACGGTTGTCAGAAAAATTTGGAAAATTGTGGATTGCTGCGGAAGTCATTTTATTTGTGTTGGTCGGTGCAGCAGTGGATATCCGTTATACCTTGCAGGCGGGATTGGCTGCAATTGTTATGATTTTGCTTGCATTGCTTTTTCGTGCATGTGGTGTATTGCTTTGTGTTGCAAAGACCAATCTTTCATGGAAAGAGCGCGCATTTTGTGTGATCGCATATATGCCGAAAGCGACCGTGCAGGCCGCAATCGGCTCGGTTCCCTTAGCAGCAGGGCTGGCATGTGGAAAGATTGTGTTGTCGGTAGCGGTTATGGCGATCATCATTACGGCACCGCTTGGCGCGTTTGGAATGGATCAGACATACCGGAAGTTTTTACAGCACGAAAAATAATCAATTATTTACGAATCTGTTTGGCAGCTTCTACCATATTTCTTAAACTTGCATCGGTTTCCGGAACCCCGCGGGTCTTTAAACCACAATCCGGGTTTACCCACAGTTTCTCTTTGTCGATTTTGGTTAACATAAGGTTGAGTGCTTTGACAATTTCCTCTACAGATGGAACACGAGGAGAGTGGATGTCATACACGCCCGGTCCGACTTCCGTCTCGAAATGATGCTCACGCAGAGAATCGAGAATCTGCAGATCCGAACGGGAAGCTTCAAAGGTTATGACGTCGGCATCCATATCATCGATCGCAGGAATGATGTCTGTAAATTCACTGTAGCACATATGTGTGTGAATCTGTGTTTCCGGTTTCACACCACTGTGTGTCAGACGGAATGCAGGGATGGCGAAATCCAGATATTCGCTGTACCAGTCTGATTTGCGCAGCGGAAGCTTTTCGCGCAATGCTGCCTCATCAATCTGGATCATTTTGATGCCGTTTGCTTCCAGATCGAGAACTTCGTCACGGATTGCGAGAGCAATCTGGGAGATAGACTCCTTGATGGAGATATCTTCACGAGGAAAGGACCAGTTCAAAATGGTTACCGGTCCGGTAAGCATCCCCTTCATGATTTTCTTTGTAAGAGATTGTGCATAGACCGACCAGTCAACGGTCATAGGCTTTTCGCGGGATACATCACCCCAGATGATCGGTGGCTTTACACACCGGGTACCGTAAGACTGCACCCATGCTTTTTCCGTGAAAAGGAATCCGCCCAATGCTTCACCAAAATATTCGACCATATCATTTCTCTCATATTCACCGTGAACCAGTACATCCAGACCAATTTCTTCCTGCCATTTTACGCAGTCTGCAATTTTCTTTTTATTGAATGCTTCGTACTCCTGCTGCGTAATCTCACCTTTACGGAATGCGCTGCGGTTGGCTTTTACATCTTTGGTCTGTGGGAAGGACCCGATCGTAGTGGTCGGAAATTCCGGAAGACCAAATTCTTTTTTCTGTAATGCCTGTCGCTGGCTTCTCTTAGGCAGACGTACATAATCTGCTTCGGTTACATGGAACAGACGATCCTTTACAGCCTCATTATGACAATCTCTTGGCTGTGCGAAAAGTTTCTGATTATTCTGATATGCTGCATGTGCTGAATAGTCGGCAGTATCAGCAAGAATACTCAGCTCATGAAGTTCCTCTAATTTCTCTTCCGCAAAAGCAAAATAAGAAGTAAATGTTTGTGAAAGTTTATGCTCATGCTTTAAAGTATATGGAACATGAAGCAGAGAACATGAGGTTGATAATACAACGGAAATGCCTTTCTCCTGTAAGCCGGTAAGGGCTTTGAGTGTTTTATCGTAGTGGTTTTTCCAGATATTTTTTCCGTTAACGAGTCCTGCAAACAAGAGCTTTTCTTTTGGAAAACCGTAAGTTTCAATGAGAGAAATTGTCTGCTTTCCTTCGATAAAATCCAGACCGATGCCAGCAAAATCCATTTGGATCAGGTCTGCATAAATATCTCTTACATCTCCGAAATAGGTCTGTAAAAGAATTTTGCTTGTTTTCGCACAAGGCAGAATCGCATCATACAGTTTGTGGAAAAGCGCAATATCATCAGCGGTCATATCCTGTACCAGACCAGGCTCGTCAAACTGGACCCATGTAATTTCAAACTCTTCACATTTTTTAATAAAATCCTGATATGCCTTGATTGCTGCATCTACGAAATCCGTAAGCTTCTTCCCGCCGGTGTAGCGGCAGTGCTTCAGCAAGGTGTATGGTCCGATAATAATTGGTTTTGTTACAATACCGAGCGCTTTTGCTTCGGTGTATTCCTTCCATGGTTTTTCTCCGACAAGTTGAAGATTGGTGTCATCGTCAACTTCTGCAACAATGTAATGATAGTTGGTGTTGAACCATTTTTTCATAGCAAGCGCCTTTACATCACCGGACTCAGCCTGATAACCTCGTGCCATTGCAAAATAGGTGTCCAGTTCTGGAAGCTGCAGTTCTTTGTAACGCTTTGGAATAATGTTGAACAAAGCAGCGGTGTCAAGAAAGATATCATAAAAAGAAAAATCGTTGCTTGGAATGTAGTCGATTCCGGCGGACTTCTGTGTTGTCCAGTGGATTTTTCTTAAATTTTCTGCTGTGTTTAAAAGTTCCTGAGTATTAATTTCTTTACGAAAGTACTTTTCACATGCGAACTTTAACTCGCGTAAAGTTCCAATTCGTGGAAAGCCGATGACTGATGTCTGCATTGTTTCCTCCTCCAAAATATAAATCTAAAAGTTGCATTCATTATATTTTTTTTGAGAACGGATTGTATAATACTTAAAAATGCCGTTTGCTCATAGTTTGAAACTATGACAAATGATCTTCCAAAATCATTTTTCGGAACTGTCGGGCGGCTGCGTTCAGCGGATGCTGACAGTCGTATACCATGCATATATTTCGTTCTGGTATGTTTTCTTTCAGTGATATCTGAACAATTTCTCTTTTTTGAATAGAATCACGTGCCATTGCTTCCGGAAGAAAAGCCAGGCCCAGCTCACATTTGACAAGAGGGAGAATCTGATCGGTCGTGGCAGTTTCGGTATCGGGGGCAAGTTCGAGTCCGTGAGAGAGAAAGAATGCATGATAAAATTGGAATGTCGTTGTTTCACGCCCGAGCGAAATCAGCGGATAGTTTTTTAATTCTGCAAGCGACAGTTCCTGGCTGCCAAGGGCGGTAAAAGTTGTGCCACCGACAAGGATTTCCTGAAAAGGCTGCAGCATAATCTGTCTGAGCGGTGACTCCACGGAGGCAGGGGTTGAAACAACTGCAAAGTCGATTTTTCCGCTTTTTACAGCATCAATGGCCTGCGGGGTGGAGTGATTGTACAGTTTCAGGCGAATGCCGGGATAGGTCATATGAAACGCTTTGAGTTTATCAAAAAGAAAAATATTTAAGGCAGTCTCGCTGACGCCGATCGCAATGCTTCCGTGTGACAGCCCCATACTATCCGATAATTCTTCCTCTGCAGCAAAAATCTGTGACATCGCAGCGGAAATATGGGTATAAAGTTTTTCTCCTTCCGGGGTAAGCTGAATGCCACGGTTGGTGCGCACAAATAAAGTTGTATTGATCTGCTGCTCCAGACAGTTCATGGCGCGTGTTACGTTCGGCTGACTGCTGCCGAGTGCAAGTGCGGCTTTGGTAAAGTTGTGGTATTTTGCAACATAATAAAAAATCCGGTAGTATTCAAAATTTACATTCATTGTTTGAAATCCTCTGACATATCAAAATGTTATCTATAACATATCAATTATAGCTTTTACTTATTCCTAATGCAAAAGTATAATCATAGCGGATGAAAAAAGCAAGAAAGGAAGCGCATGAAGTATGAAGGAACAGACGATTTTTCCACGAGAGGAAAAGGCAGAGGTTTTGTTTCAGA
>OLSQ01001211.1_pt1 | contig 22149 bp, 16 predicted proteins | sample 1672561 | NCBI WGS metagenome assembly OLSQ01 (sample SAMEA3136699, study PRJEB25190) | human gut metagenome | biome: human gut; feature: human-associated habitat; material: faeces | place: Austria | collected 2013 | reverse complement strand
TTGAGATCGGGGATAACCAGAACGCACTGAACCTGTTGGATAAGCTGGAAAAATATTATGCTGAAGATATGAATCTTCAGAAATACAAGCTGTCTATGGCAGCCGACTGGCAGAAGGCATATGTGAAGCTGGCAGAAAATGCAGATTCAGAAATCCAGAAGGTACTTGGAGAGACCGAGGACGGTATCAATATATTAGATTCGTTCTATAAAAATATCAAACCAGACAGTATGCTGTTGTATGATGTCGATGAGGACGGTGTGCCGGAGGCATTTTTCTATAACAGTATGGAACGCAACGAGACCTATGTGAGCTGCTTTATCTTTACCTACCGGGATGGCGCGGTTTCTTACCTTGGCTATGCGAAGGTGCGGAGCTTCTGCAGCGACAGCAGCTTTGTCGCATTTCCTTGGCTATCGACACGGACTTCCGGGGATGAATATTGCCTGAAACGGTATTCGGATGGCGTGATCACAGATGGACCGTATGTCCAGAATGTGGATGGTACTTATTATGTCAATGAGCAGGTTGTGGATGAGACGGAGTATCTCTCCCAGCAGAGTGAAACACTTGCAACATCTTTAAATAAGGGTGTGAAGGACTTTGATACAGCAACATTAGAAGACAGCGAAAGCTATATCTTAGCTTACAAATAAATTAAACGAGAGTATGGAGGCGAATTATGGTAAAACTTTATGAAACAGGTGCATTCTTACTGAATGGTTCCGAGCTGGTTCCAGATGACGGACAGGCACAGGCAGTACTTGCATCGAAGGGTGTACAGACATCCAAAGAGGATGCATCGAAAAACACAATGGCATATGGAATACTCGAAGCACACAATACTTCGGGCAATATGGAACAGCTTAAGATCAAGTTCGATAAGATGACAAGCCATGATATTACATTTGTTGGTATTATCCAGACAGCGAGAGCATCAGGACTGACAGAGTTCCCAATCCCATATGTACTTACAAACTGTCACAACTCTTTGTGCGCAGTTGGTGGAACAATCAACGAGGACGATCATGTGTTTGGTCTTTCCTGTGCAAAGAAATACGGCGGAATCTATGTACCACCTCATCAGGCAGTTATCCATCAGTTTGCCCGTGAGATGCTTGCAGGCGGAGGAAAGATGATTTTGGGTTCTGACAGTCATACCCGTTATGGTGCACTTGGAACCATGGCAGTCGGAGAAGGTGGACCGGAGCTGGTTAAGCAGCTTCTGAACAAGACATACGATATTGATATGCCGGGTGTTGTAGGTATTTACCTGACCGGTGAGCCAATGAAGGGCGTTGGTCCACAGGATATCGCACTTGCAATTATCGGTGAAGTATTTGCAAATGGATTTGTTAAGAATAAAGTTATGGAGTTTGTCGGACCTGGTGTCGCAAACTTAAGCGTGGATTACCGTATCGGTGTTGACGTAATGACAACAGAGACAACCTGTCTTTCTTCTATCTGGAGAACAGATGACAAAGTAAAAGAGTTCTATGAGATTCATGGAAGAGAAGAAGATTATAAGGAATTAAATCCGGGTGAAGTTGCATTCTACGACAGCTTTATCGAGATTGACTTAAGCACCATCAAGCCAATGATCGCTATGCCATTCCACCCAAGCAACACTTACACGATCGATGAATTGAATGCAAACCTTATGGACATTCTTGATGACTGTGAGAAGCGTGCACAGGTCAGCTTTGATGGAAAGGTGAAGCTGGATTTGAAGAGTAAAGTAAAGAATGGAAGACTTTATGTTGATCAGGGAATCATTGCCGGATGTGCCGGTGGTGGATTTGAGAATATCTGTGATGCTGCTGATATTTTAAAGGGAGCATCTATCGGAGCTGATGAATTTACGCTTAGCGTATATCCTGCATCTACTCCAATTTATATGGAATTAGTAAAGAATGGTGTTGTAGCAAACCTTCTTGCTACCGGAGCCATCGTAAAGACTGCATTCTGCGGACCATGCTTTGGTGCCGGAGATACACCTGCAAACAACGCATTTTCTATCCGTCATTCTACACGTAACTTCCCGAACCGTGAGGGATCTAAGGTACAGAATGGTCAGGTGGCTTCTGTTGCACTTATGGATGCACGTTCTATTGCAGCAACTGCAGCAAATAAGGGATATCTGACATCTGCAGCAGACATGGATGTAAACTTCTCAAAACCAAAGTATTTCTTTGACAAGACAATTTATGAGAATCGTGTATTTGACAGCAAGGGTGTTGCAGATCCAAGCGTTGAGATCCAGTTTGGACCAAACATCAAAGATTGGCCGGCAATGAGTGCATTACCGGAAAACATGGTATTGAAAGTTGTTTCTGAAATTCATGATCCGGTTACAACAACCGATGAGCTGATTCCTTCCGGTGAGACTTCTTCTTTCCGTTCCAACCCATTGGGACTGGCAGAGTTCGCACTTTCCAGAAAGGATCCGGAGTACGTTGGCCGTGCAAAGGAAATCCAGAAGGCACAGAAGGCTGTAGAAGCAGATACCTGCCCTGCAAGTGTTGTACCGGAAGTTAAGGCTGTCATGGATACCATTAAGACAAAGTTCAGCGATGTAAGCCGCAAGAATGTTGGATTTGGTAGCACAATTTTCGCTGTGAAGCCAGGTGATGGTTCTGCCCGTGAGCAGGCTGCATCCTGCCAGAAGGTACTTGGTGGCTGGGCAAATATTGCCAATGAATATGCAACCAAGAGATATCGTTCGAACCTGATCAACTGGGGAATGCTTCCATTCATCATTGACGAGGGAGAACTTCCATTCAAGAATCTGGATTATCTGTTCCTTCCAAATATCCGCACTGCGGTAGAAGAAGGAAAGAGTGAATTTGAAGCCTATGTAGTAAAAGACGGCGAGCTGAAACCATTTACACTTAAGATGGGTGCGCTTACTCCGGATGAGAAAGAGATTATCCTAAAGGGTTGTCTCATTAACTACTATCGCGGTTAGGAGGATTCTGTGTTGAATGATACAGAAAAGGAAAAAGTAACGCAGACACAGGAAAAAGAAAAAATGGACGGCAGACGTGAGAGCATCCATCTTGCCAAGATTGGGGTGATGGTGTTTATCACATTTGTCTGCTGTATTCTGTTTTTCTTTAGTGTTTTACGATATCAGGGATTTGCAAACGGATGGCATAAAGTGATTTCTGCAGCGCAGCCAATCATCATTGGTCTTGTGCTGGCATATCTTTTAAATCCGGTGATGAAATTTTTTGAACGGCATTTGTATCGGCTGTTTAAAGACAGGATGAAGACAGATCAGAAAGCAAGGAAGATGGCACGTGGAATTGCGATTACGTGTTCCATCATTTTCCTGATTGTCGTGATCGTGCTTTTGATTGCAGCCATTGTTCCATCGGTAATTAACAGCATTATGGGAATTGTAGATACTTTGCCGGCAAATGTTGCCAATCTTGTTAAAATGATGCAGGAAGGCCATCTTGGAAATTATGAAGTGGCAGATACAATTGGTGATGCTCTGACAAAATTGACAGATTATATAGAGAACTGGGCAACAAAGACCTTGTTACCGCAGGCACGGACTTATCTGATTCAGATTACGTCCGGTGTCATCAATATGGTAAAAGCAATGTTCAATTTTGTTATTGGAATTATTGTGGCAGTTTATGTCCTAATGATCAAGGAACGCCTGATTGGACAGAGCAAGAAAGTGGTTTATGCTGTATTTAAGCCGAAGCAGGGCAACATTATTGTGGAGACCATGCATAAGGCAGATGATATTTTTGGTGGATTTATCATTGGAAAAATCATTGATTCGGCTATTATCGGTGTGATCTGTTATGTGGGATGTTCCATTTTACGAATTCCGGATACAATGCTGGTTTCTGTTATTATCGGTGTGACGAACATCATACCATTGTTTGGACCGTTTATTGGTGCAATACCGGCATTACTGCTGGTGGTGATCCAGAGTCCGTGGCACGCACTGTATCTGCTGATTTTCATTATTGTACTACAGCAGGTCGATGGAAATATCATTGGACCGAAGATTCTTGGAAATTCTACAGGACTTACCTCTTTCTGGGTAATGTTTGCAATTCTGATTGGCGGCGGTATGTTTGGATTCCTCGGAATGCTCCTGGGAGTTCCGGTATTTGCCTTGATTTACTATATTGTGCGTAGACTGGTAAATCATGGTGTTGCCAAAAAGCAGCTCCCGGTAATGACTGCAGATTATGTGAAAGTCGCAAGAATCGATGAAAATACAAGAGAATTTCAGTTATATAAGGAGACAAAAAAGAAAAAACAAAACACAGCGAAGAAAGAAGACGCTGACAACAAAAATGTTGAGAAATAAACGCTAAAAAGAAGTGTTGGAGAAATGCAGAAATTGCATTTTTCCAATGCTTTTTTTGTCTTTATTTTTTGACACTATATGGTGCCTATGGTATACTAAAAATTAGATAGCTAGACCTATTTTGACTAGAGAAATCCAAGTCGTGAGAGGATTTGGAAGATATTTCGAGGTGCTAATGGATAAATATGAATACAATTTGAAACTGGATCAGATGAAGTCTCTTTATGCAGAAGAGAAGTATGAAGATGCAGCGGATATTGCAGATACAATAAACTGGAACAAAATAAAAAATGTAAACGCTTTGGTGAAAGCCGGAGAGATTTACGAGAAGACAGAACGTTACGAAGACAGCCGGGAAGTATTGCTGCTGGCATATGACCGTTCACCGATTGGTCGTATGATCATCTATCGTCTTGCAGAAGTCGCAATCAAGATGGGCGACTACGAAGGTGCAGAAGATTACTATCAGGAATTTGTGGAGATCGCTCCACGGGACAGCCTGAAATATGTGCTCCGATATGATATCAAGAAGGCGGAGGGGGCTTCTTATGAAGAACTGATTCCAATCCTTGAGGAACTGAAGGAGCAGGAATACACGGAAGAATGGGCCTATGAGTTGGCTTATCTGTATCACAAAGCAGGTATGAGTGACAAGTGTATTGAAGCCTGCGATGAGCTGATACTCTGGTTTGGCGATGGCCCATACGTGGAACGCGCGCTGGAATTGAAGATGCTTTATCAGCCGTTGACGAAAGCGCAGGAAGAGAAATACCGTACGTTCCGCAAAGCAAAAGAGTCCAGAGATGGACTGACACATATTGATGTGGAGGAGATGAAAAATGCTGGAGAGTACGAACATGAACCAGTAGCAATTCCGCCGGTCAAAGTAAATCCGGAACGATTCAATACGGTAAATCTTCAGCAGGAGATTGCCAAGGGCATGCAGCAGATCATGGAGGCAACGGAGAAAGAGACCGTAACCGATACCATGGACAACATCAACAAGATCGTGGAGGAGATTCCATATCTTAAGCTGCCAAAAGAGGAAGAGAAACAAGAGCAGGCAGACGAACATATTGAAACCGATGAGGAAATCGATGGCTCCCTCAAAATGAATTTTAAGGAGATGCTTGGAGAGGATTCTGATGGCCAGATGAGCATGGTCATGGATGAGAAGACATTGATTGAGCATCAGATCACAGGGCAGATCACGATTGAAGAAGTTCTCAGCGAATGGGAGAAGACCAGACGTGCAGCAGAAGCCGCATTGGAAGAGGCAAAGCAGAGAAAACTCGAATCCGCAAAGGCAAGAGCGTTGCAGCAGGCGGGCGATATTATGGATCGTCTGACAGGAGTGATTCCGAAGCTGGATGCAGGTGTCACACCGCGTGAATTGCTGGAAGAAGAGTATCTGCAGAATCAGCCACAGACAGAGATTTCGGATGCCCGGACCGCGGAAACAGTGGAAGAGTCTGTCCTCGAGAAAGATGAAGCAGAGGTGTCGGAGATTGATATCGCGACGGAGGAGATGCCAGAAGAAGTGTCAGAAACAGATACCCCAGCTGGGGAGATGCCAGAAGAAGTATCGGTGGAAGAACCGGAAGCAGCAGATGCCGTCGAAGAGAATTCCGAAGAACTGCCAGAGGAAGAATTAACCGAAGTGGAGGATGCCGAGTTTGGTGCATTGCCGGAAGACTTGGTAAATGATGGGGATGCAGAAACAGAAGGGGGTACATTAGAACAAAATGAAGTGCCGGCAGAAGATGAATTCTTGCCGGAGGAGCAACTGGAAAGTGAGGCAGAATCAGATCAGGATATGAGTAATTTTGAAGAAGAGGACATAGATGAGGCAGAAGAAGAACAATTAATTGTAAAACGCAAAAATCAGATAGAACGTTCTTTCTGGAAAGGAAAGACAACGAAACTTCCAGAGATTTCAGAGCCGGAGAATTTAGGTAAACAGAGTGCAGTTCAGACGGAGGCGCCACTTATGACACTGACAGAGAAAGAGAAAACGATATTCTCTTACTTTATGCCAGTTAAGGGAATGGAAGCACAGCTTCGTCAGGCACTTACTGTGGCATCCAGACATTTGGAACAGGATAAGACCGCAGCCACCGGAAACCTTTTGATTTTAGGAGGACACGGAACGGGAAAGACAACACTCGCAACATCCATTATCAAGGTGTTACAGCAGGAGACCGGACGGATTGAAGGAAAGGTTGGAAAGATTCAGGCAGAGACTTTGAACAAAAAGAATGTCGGCGAGATTATCCGACAGGTAGAAGGTGGATGCCTGATCATTGAGAATGCAGAGGAACTGACCAAGGAATCTGTGGTAACGCTTTCCCTGCTATTAGAACAGGAGTCCAGTGGATTGTTTGTCATTCTTGAGGGAACATCCAAGGGGATCCGCAAGCTGATGGCGTCAGATGAAGGATTTGCAAGAAAGTTCACAGAAAGTATTTCAGTTCCGATTTTTACAAATGATGAGCTGGTGACATTTGCCAGATCATATTCGAGGGAGCTTGGATACAAAATTGACGATATGGCAGTACTTGCTTTATATAATCGAATCAGTAATATCCAGAGACTGGATCAGGCAACAACACTGACGGAAGTAAAGGATATTGTCGATGAAGCCATTGACCGGGAGGCGCATGGAGGTATTAAGAAAGCAATCAGTATTCTGACTGCGAGTCGTTATACGGATGACGATCGCATCGTACTACGAGAGAAGGATTTTGAATAACATATAACGATTCACACAAATAGCATGGATCGGTTATCATAAAATAGAGAATGTGGAGGAGAGTATATGAGTAATTTTACAGAAATGGATTGTTATCTGTTCGGACAGGCAACTCATTATGATATATATCGCAAAATGGGTGCACATGTGATGACAGAAAATGGGGAATCAGGTGTGTGCTTTGATGTATGGGCGCCACATGCAGACAGAGTATATGTCATTGGAGAGTTTAACGGATGGAATGAGACTTCCCACAAGATGCATCGTGTAGAGCCGGATACTATGGGTGTGTATGAACTTTTTGTACCGGGAGTAAAGCTCGGATGCATGTATAAGTATCTGATTATTGCAAGAGATGGAAGACGTTTGTATAAAGCAGATCCATATGCCAATTATGCACAGCTTCGTCCGGAGACAGCTTCGATCGTAACGGATATTTCACACTTTAAGTGGACAGATACGACATGGATGAAGCACAGAGCATTGCTTACAAAGGAAACGATTTATGAGCAGCCAATGGCAATTTATGAAGTACATCCGGGTTCCTGGATGCGTCATCCAGGCAGAGAGGACGATGGTTTTTACAGTTACCGTGATCTGGCAAAATCTCTGATTGCATATGTAAAAGAGATGGGGTATACACATATTGAGTTAATGGGAATTTCGGAGTATCCGTTCGATGGTTCATGGGGATATCAGGTAACAGGATACTATGCACCGACTTCCCGCTATGGAACACCGGAGGATTTTGCTTATCTGGTAAATGAATGCCACAAGAATAAGATTGGTGTTATTCTTGACTGGGTTCCAGCGCATTTCCCAAAGGATGCACATGGTCTGGCTGAATTTGATGGAACTGCAACTTATGAGTATGCAGATTCAAGAAAAGGCGAACATCCGGATTGGGGAACTAAGATTTTTGATTATAGCAAGAATGAGGTTAAGAACTTCCTGATCGGAAGTGCTCTAATGTGGGTAGAGAATTACCATGTAGATGGATTGCGTGTAGATGCGGTTGCATCCATGTTGTATCTGGATTATGGTAAGGAAGATGGTCAGTGGGTTCCAAATATCTATGGTGGAAATAAAAACCTTGAGGCGATTGAGTTCTTTAAACACATCAATACATTGATCCTCGGCAGAAATCCGGGCGTTGTAATGATTGCAGAAGAGTCTACTGCATGGCCGAAAGTAACTGGTCCGGTCGAAGATGACGGATTGAATTTCAGTTATAAGTGGAACATGGGATGGATGCATGACTTCCTGGATTATATGAAACTGGATCCATATTTCCGTAAGGACAATCACAATAAGATGACATTTGCCATGAGTTATAACGAGAGTGAGAAGTATATTCTTGTCCTCTCACATGACGAGGTTGTACACCTGAAATGCTCTATGTTGAACAAGATGCCTGGACTTGAGGGAGATAAGTTTAAGAACCTTATGGCAGGTTATGCATTTATGATGGGACATTCCGGCAAAAAGCTTTTGTTTATGGGACAGGAATTCGCACAGGTACAGGAGTGGAGCGAAGCGCGTGAGCTTGACTGGTATCTGTTGGAAGACCCGAATCATAAAAAAGTACAGGATTGGGTAAAGGAACTTCTTCATCTGTATACCTCAAACCCATGTATGTATGAACAGGATACAAGCTGGGCAGGATTTGAGTGGATCAATGCAGATGACAGAGAACGTAGTATTTTCAGTTTTGTTCGAAAGAGCAAAGACGGCAAAAATAATTTGTTGTTTGTTATTAACTTTACGCCAGTAGCGCGTGAGGATTATCGTGTAGGGGTACCGAAAAAGAAGACATACAAGCTGGTATTGAACAGCGAGGATCCGAAGTTCAATGGAACCGATAAGGATCGCAAGGAATCTTATAGGGCAGTGAAGAAAGAGTGTGATGGAAGAGAGTATTCAATTGCATATCCACTTCCTGCATACGGCGTTGCAGTGTTCAAATTCTAAATTTGTTTGAGTAGTTAATTGGAAGGAAGAAGAGACCGTACCGGTTTTATCGAAAGGATAAAATCGATACGGTTTCTTTAGTTTTATGGGAAAATGGCCGATATAAAACATAGAGTGTCAGTCGGAAAAAGGACAGGCAGAGACTGGCGTATAAGGATGGTGGAGAAATGCAGGTTGAACAGAAAAATTTGTGGGATAATGTAACACGCAGCTTGAGTGACGATGCAACAGCAAAAGGAATCGCGGCATATCAGGCAAATGTTGCAGAATATAGTAAATCTACCGCGATACAGCAGGAGCATTTTGAAAAGACGGTGGGTGTTTCTGACAGCGGAACAATCGATATGGCAACCTATGAAAAACCGGGAACAAATCGTACCGCAGCGCAGGAGATTGAACAGCATAAAGAAAAGACCGCCGATGCTCGGAAGAATGAGATTGCCGTGCTGGCGAATACAACTTCAGCCGCAGATTATAAGGCGATGGAGGAGAATGGATTTTCCATTAACGATACAGACAGCCACACGATCATAACGGTGACGGACAAAATCAAGGCTGTACTTGCGAAGGCGGGCGTTGACATATCAATATACGGAGATCACCTGACCGAGGAGCAGTTGCAGGACATTACAGGAAATCCGGCAGTGGCGCAACAGATTATGCGTACCTTAGAGGGCAATGATCTCCCAGTCACAGCTGCCAACATGCAGGATAGTATGGATGCGCTTTCCCAGGCGGTATCATTGGATGGAATCAGTGATAAAATGATGAGCTATCTGCTGAAGAACCAGATTGAGCCGAGCATCAGCAATCTGTATATGGCACAGTATAGTGGTGCGGCCAATGGAGAAACGGTGGGAACCGGTATGATTTCGGACAGTGATTTTGCGGATATGCAGGACCAGATTTCTGCAATCATTGAAAATGCAGGGCTGGAAGTCAATGAGGAGACACTTGCAGACAGCAGGTGGTTGATTGAAAACCAGATTCCGCTGACGGAAGAAAATTTGCTGTCGTTTCGTGATTTGCAGGAATTGTCACAGCAAATAGAAAATGGCGAAATTGACTGGAATCAGTTGATCGATCGCATGGCAAAAGCGATAGGGGAAGGAAAACGGCCGGGAGATGCCAGTATGATTACTTCCCAGCGGCGCATGGAAGAGAATCGTCTGATCATGACGACAGAGGCCGGTTCCACCATGGAGAAACTTGGAGTGGAAGCCGACATTCAGTCTATGGAAGATACTGTCGAGTCGTTAAAGGAGCAGGAAAAACAGTATTATCGTGACCTGATGGACAGCATGGGTATTCCATCCACAGAAGAGAATGTGAATAAAGCGGTAGACACAATAGCTGTTTTTGATGCATTAAAGGGACAGCCGGCGTATGTAATCGGACAGATGGATGCCGAGACAACCATTCAGGAAATTTATGATCATGGAAGCCAGATGCAGCAGGCATTGGAAAAGGCAAATGAACGATATGAAACGTTGATGACTGCTCCGCGTCGTGATATGGGAGATTCCATACAGAAAGCTTTTTCTAACGCAGCAGAGTCGCTGCTTAAGGATATGAATCTGGAAAACAGCGCAGCAAACCAGCGTGCGGTAAGGATTCTTGGATACAATGGAATTGATATTAATGAAGAGAATATACAAAATGTAAAAGCATTGGATGAGCAAATGCAGCGTGCGTTCAAAAATATGACACCTGCAGTAACCCTGGAGATGATTCGCCGCGGAGAAAATCCACTGGATATGTCAATGGAACAGTTGAATCAGGTTGCGGAAGACATCAAGCAGGAAACCGGAAATGAAGATCAGGAGCGTTTTAGCCGCTATCTGTGGAAGTTAGAGCAGAATCATGAAATTACGGAAGAAGAAAGAAGCGGATATATTGGAATTTATCGTCTGATTGCACAGGTAGAGAAGACGGATGGAGCTGCGTTAGGGGCATTGATGCAGCAGGGAAGTGACATTACCATGCGCAATCTTCTGACAGCAGTGCGCACCAGCAAAAAGGGCGGAATGGATTATGAAATCAGCGATGATTTTGATGGTGTGCAGGCAAAAAATAATGGACCAAAAATCGACGACCAAATCGAAGTTGCATTCCAGACCAATTGTGTGCGGGATATTTTAGATAACATAAGTCCGGAAAAACTACAATCGTTGGGAGAGGATAAGTGGCAGAATATGACGCCGGAACAGTTGGCAGAAGCACTGTCACAGATGGAGAAAACGCCGGAAGCACAACAGGAAGCGCAGCGTTATGCACAGGAGCAGTTACAGGAAGTGCAGCAGGCCCTGAATGCATCGCAGGAAGTTTATGAATATCTGGATCGATACGATATCAGCAACAGTGTGGCAAACATTCTTGCTGTCAACAATATGTTGCGTCATCCGAACCAAATGATGGAGAAATTGTGGAAAGACTATAATTTTTCGACCGAATCTGTGGATAAAATCGAAGACTTAAAACAGCAGGTTCTCGATGCATTTGGAGAAGCTGTAAAAACGCCAGAGGAACTGGCAGAGGCACAGGAGACACTTGCGGAAGTGGCTGCCCATGTGATGGAAACAATGATTATCGAAGATCCACAGGCCAATACGGTAGATGTACGTGCGATGAAACAGGCAACCATGCAATTTCAGTTATGCGCAAAGAAATCCAAAGAGGAAAGCTTTATGATTCCGGTACAGACAGGAGATGGCGTTACGGCGGTATCACTGAAAGTTGTACGTGGAAAAGAAGAAAAGGGATGGGTGGACATTCTTTTCGACAGTGACCGGCTAGGCAAGGTTGCTGCTTCATTCCATGCAAAAGAGGATGGTGTATCCGGAATGATTGCAGTGAATGACGAAGAGGCACAGAAGTTTTTGTCCGGGCATCTGGATATGCTCACGGAAGCATTTCATGAAGATACCGATGCCGGAACAAAAACGGCAGATATTAAAATTGCATATGTAAGTGATCTTTCTTTGGAACACTACGAAACATCTCAAATCTCCAGGGAAGCAAAGATGAAAAAAGAAGGAGAACTTGCGACAAATTCTGACAATCCGGTGCAGACAAAGCGACTGTATCATATTGCAGAAAGTTTTATTCAGTCGATGAAGCAGTTCCAGAACTCGTAAGATAATCCCAGACACCAGAGTAAATTGCGCGAGCAAGTTTTTCCTGATAGGACTCATCGGTTAAATGTTGTGCTTCTGCTTCGTTACTTAGGAACCCACATTCTACGATAACCGTAGGTGTGGGTGTTTTTTTTAGAATATAGTATGCATCATTCGCCTTGCATGCGCGGGGCTTTGGTGGATTGAGCGCGGAGTTTAAACTCTCCTGTAGTACAGAAGCAATTTCTGCGCCTTCTTTCGATTGTTCGTAATAGAAAACCTGTGGCCCGGAAATGGATGCATCCGGAAAGCTGTTCTGATGAATGCTGATAGTCATGATCGGCATGTTTTCTGTAATGAGCGCAACACGATTTCGCAGATCTTCAATTTTGACATTTTTGGAATTTTCATCCGCAAGAACAGTGTCATCTTCACGGGTAAGTACAACATGGAATCCTTTGTTTTCAAATAGAGTTTTCAACTTGTGGACAATGGACAGATTGACATCTTTTTCTAAGATATCGTTGCATCCGACTTTGCCTGGATCAGCACCGCCATGACCCGCGTCGAGGACAATACAAAGATTTTTTGTATTGAGATTTTTGGCGCAAACATATGCAGCGCCGGCACGGGCAAGAAAGAATGAACAGATAAAAAGACAGGCAACCATGAGAATTTCAAATTTTTTTTGCATACTGCTCCCAATAATTGAAGTAAAAAGCCTTTTGCATATTTGCAAAAGGCTTTTGTATTAGTTAATTCAATTTATGCAGGAAAGCTAGTTCGTATACTTAATAATTGTATTCCACACATCACTGGTTTCAAAACCAAGTTTCCAGAAAGATGCACCAGCAAGTTTGTTATCCTGCATGACTTTCAATCGTTCTTCTGTGGAACTTGCATCTTCCAGCCATACCTTAAAAGTAGAATCTCCGCTGGCAAATTCCGCATAATTCTGACCGCTTTCTTTGTCCCAGGTCTTGGTTACACCATTATCTGCAAGCAACGCATCTGCAGCGCGCATGCCATAAATTTTGGATGATACATCGTAGTCACTGTCGCTGGTATTATCGTTGTCCTTCGTATCGTTGTTATCTTCGCTGTCAGTGGAATCTTTGGAAGAAGTATTTTTGGTCAATTGCCATACTCTTGTATAGAATGGCATACCAAGGATTACCTGATCTGCAGGAACTTCTGCAAGTGTATCCGCTACACCCTGTTTTACCCATCCGATGGAAGATACAGAACCGGCATCACCACCAGCATAATGTTCATCATATCCCATGATTACGACATAATCCGCAAAGTTCGCCTGCTCCGCGCGGTTGTAAAAGGCGGTGTAACTTGTTGGAACATAATTGTCTATGGAAAGAACAATTCCATTGTTGGCACATTTGATGGAAAGTTCACGTACAAATTCGATATAAGCATCCCCGACTTTTGACTGGTTCAGGGATTCAAAATCAAGATTGATACCGTCAAGGTTGTATTGGATTGCCATTGATACAATCTGGTTTACAAGATTCTGTCGTTTGGAAGTGTGTGTCAATACTTCCGCAGAATCAGCATCTTTATTTTCAAGGTTGCTGACGAGTGCCCAGACTTCCACACCCTGTGAGTGACAATAATTTACATAGTCCAAACTTGCCAGGTTCGCCAGATTACCGTTGTTATCGTTTAAATAGAACCAGGTCGGAGAAATTACATTGACTCCCTTGGTAGATGAGAGTACAGATGCAATATTTGTATTCGCAGAATAATTGGTTACCTGATGCCATGCCATACAGATATTAAAGTCTTTGGTAATATGTGCGAAAGTATCCGGCGTAAAATCACTGGTACGTGTTTTGGTAGATACATCCGACATTCGTTTGTTTTGTACATAGCCGATGATTCCGTCGTCGGTGAGGATCTTTGACCATTTATCGCCCTGTTCAATGACGGTAACATCGCTGGCTTCTGTGATATCTTTTAAAATAGGACTTTTGATTCCGCCTTTGACACGAACAGCCGTATTCTTTTTGATGGAGGCTGTATCGTAGTCTCCCCACTGGTTGGTAATGATAATGCGGTTTGGGTCCTTAATATATTCGTAAGTCAAATCGGTATATTCTTTTACAAAATCCAAATCAATATATGCAGAATCGGAATTGGCCTTTACAACAGGTCTGCCATAATCTACAGATGATTTGGTAATCAAATATTTGTTGCTGTCTGCTTCAGCCGAGATCAGATCCCGGGAGGTAGCATAAAGAAGAATGTTTTCGTTATGATCCCAGTAGAACCGGGAATTTAAAGTGTCATGAACGAAATTGTAATCCACGTAAATATGGCCATCAATCAAAGTGGCATACGAGGAGGTAAGTTCATTGTTCAATACAATTGCAACCTGATTATCTGCGGTAATATTATAATATGAGGTTAAATCTTTGTGTTCCTTGCTTGGTGAATATTTGCGAAGAAGCACAGAACCGCCGATGATGGCTACAATGATTACGATAAGAGCACAAACAGTTAAAATCGGTATAGTTTTTTTCTTCATATGTAATCCTTCCTTATGTGTAATCAGTTTCCAATCCGATTATAGCATTGTGCTTATATAGATTCAAATGATATAAGGGAAAATTAAGAAATGTGAAACAGTTCTCTTCCTAATATGTAGTTAATGAAGGTATAGGGGACAGGGTATTTCTAAAATACGCCGGTCCCCCGGTATCTTTTTTCATTCAAACGATTAAGAGTCTGATTCGCATTGAGACCCCTGCCTGAATCTTTTCCATGTTTATATTTTTGTTTATAATTTTGAGGACCAATTGTTAATTGTTATTTTGTATCTGGTAAAGGCACCTCAGATAATGTAACAACAAGTGCCTGATATACCTCTGGCCGAAATTCAATAAGCAGCTGAAAGTTATTGTTTAACATTGTGATAACTATTCTCCTTTCATAAGTTGTTCAAAAAAGTGAAAACATTCAGAGGTAATGTGAAATGGATCACAGAGAAGAGGGGCAGGATCAACCCGGATGCCATACTGTTTGTAAATCTGTTCCTGATTTTTCTTTATCATATCCCCATATGTATTTACAAATCTGACCTCCTCCAAAGACAATTTATATTTTTTTAGTTCATGAACAAATTTATCAAATTGTGTGGTTTTCCATGGGCTGACATTACATAAGACAATCCGTTTGTCACAATGCAGAAATTCCAGCCGGGTATGCGGCGTCAGGACTCCGAAATCCAGAATGGAATATTCGTAGTCTCTGTGAAGAAGTTCTGTCATCTTACGAATGGTAACGTCCGGGTAATAGTCGACACCTTTTTTCCGGAAATAGAGCTTCAAGTCGTTTGAGGCTTTTCCCCTTTTATTGAGAAGAGCAATTTCATGACTGGCATTCATTTCCATATAGGCGGTGGAAACAAGGTATCTGCTATGTAAAAAATTAGACAACGCAATACATAAGTGCGTGACTCCGGCATTTGCACTGACACCACAGATTCCTATGGTAGCAGGTGTCGGAAAAAACGGTTTCTTCTTATTAAATGTAATAATGAATATTTCCTGCCTTTCTCTAAAGATAGCCAGTGGACAAAGTCCAATTTATTCTCATTCGCCTGAAATATCCCGGTATCAAACGGATATGGATATACGGGAGCTGAGAATTTTCTGGCGTAATAGACAGCAGAATTGCGATCACATAAATTAGCAACGAATTTCAGGCGTGCTCCCAAATGTTTTATTATCTGATCTTCAATCATTGCATCGGCCCTGTGCCATAGTGCACCACCACAGACATAAAGAACAAGGTCTGCAGAGACAAGATCCTCAAGAGTATAAGTACATCCGTAATCCATTACACAAAGTGCACTTTCCGGAGCGGGAATCTCGATGCCCGTATCATATTTGGGATAGCCTTGAAAGCATTGGTAATAATAGCATCCGTCGTGTTCCTGAATGTGTTCCATCTCAACCAGCGCTTTTCTCAGGCAATTGGTCCAGTTTTCTTCCTGATATACAGCGGGATGACCAAGATAGTTCAGCATGGATACTAAGGATATTGCTATATGTGTGCAGCCGCATCCGGAATGGCTTCCGATCACGGCGATATTCTGCGAGAGATGCGTTTTACCCAAACTTTCTTTCATTTTATTGAGTACATCAGACAGTTCACAAACCGTCTGATAACGGAACGCGGGTTCCGGATTTGTTGCTTTTTGGGTAATATACAGAATATTTCGGGAAAGAGGGGCATTTACAAAAGGGAGCATAAATTGAATTATTTTCCCAATGCTGTAAATATCAGACACGGCTGTAACTGGCCCGCCCAACGCAAGTTCGGGGGCCGAAAACGTGTGATTTCCCAAATGATTGAAGTCATTTCCAGAGTTGGCAATAAATGAAGCGACGCTAAAATCGATTAATTTAATTTGTAATCCACATACTATAATATGCTCTGGTTTCAAATCCTGATAAACAATTGGGTTTGTGCATAAAGTGTGCAGATATGCAAAGATATCGCAAAGCTGTTCACAAAAATTAAAAAATAAATTCTGGGAAATAGACTGTTGATGGAGCAAAAATTCTTCTAAAGAAACACCCTGGATATATTCTTCCACAAGATAGAAAAAAGATTCATCTTCTTCAAAATCATAAATGGTTGGGATTCCCGGATGCTGAATAGTCTTTAAAATTTTTGCTTCCGAAATAGCGAAGAGTGAAGGTGCGTCTCTTTTGGGAAATTGCTTCAGCGCACGGTTCAACTCTAAAGATCGATGTCTGACCAGATAGACAATTCCGTCATTCCCATGGCCAAGGGTATCTAGAATTTCATATCGTCCAGACAAGATTAAATTTTTATTTTGCATACGTTTTAATGGGGGTAAAACGCATCTCATGCATAAACTTATAGCATACTTGTTTTTTAAAAGCAAGCATTATTTTAAAAAATATTTGTTGACTTTATAAATTTTTAATGTAAGCAAACTTTACAACAAAGAATCATTTGATTATAATAAGTGTACAATTTACAAGAGATTTTCAAGGTAAGGATGTGATTGTGATGAAAATTGAAAAAGTAAATGAAAATCAGATTCGTTGCACATTAACGAAGCAGGATCTGGCAGAAAGACAGATCAATCTGAGTGAGTTAGCATATGGCTCTGAGAAAGCAAAGGGGCTTTTCCATGACATGATACAGCAGGCCAATTATGAGTTTGGCTTTGAGGCAAATGACAATCCACTGATGGTAGAGGCCATCCCGTTGTCTTCCGAATCTCTTATTCTTGTGATTACAAAAGTGGAGTATCCTGAGGAACTGGATACGCGCTTTTCAAAATTCACCGAACCGGATGATGATGAAATGTTTGCACAGTCTTCCGGTAATCAGGGAACCGTGGAAAACAAGGGTGCGGATGATATTATCGGCCTTTTCAATAAAATTCGCGAGAAGAGTGAAGCTGCAAAGGAAGAAACCGAACCGGATCAGACAAAGAATCAGACAACAGAAGTTCCAACTGATCTGACAAAAATGTTTGAATTTGTAAATATGGAGCAGGTGGAGAGACTTGCCCATGTGTTGGAAGGATATTATGAAGGTCGCAATGACTTGTATAAGAATGAGCACAAGAACCGCTTTTTCTTAGTAATTCATAAAGACGGACACACGCCCGAGCAATTTAACAAAGTATGCAATATTATCTGTGAGTATGCAATTCAGAGGAATTACACACCAGCAGCTGGCGCATATTTAGAAGAACATGGAAAATGGATTACAGGACCGAGTGCACTGAAGACAATTGCACAACTGTAATGACCCAATAATAAAAAGACTGCACAGTTCGTGCAGTCTTTTTATTATTAAGCTAAATCATGCTCTAAGAAATCATTAATATCATTCACCAGATCGTCAGGCTCAATTCCGTGAACCATAGCAGCCTCAGCGATAGTTTCCATCTGTGAAGATGGGCATCCGAGACAATGCATGCCGATATTTAAAAGCATAGGTGCAATGTTTGCGTCGATCTGAAGAAGTTCTCCAATCATAGTATCCTTGGTAACCTTAGCCATGGGATAAATCCTCCTTTGCAAATTGTCTTATTAATGGTGCTATTATAATACGATTTCCCATGAAATGCAAATTATACGTGTTATGTGGTTAAAAAAATACAAAAAACGGACGATATAACAAATAGATGAATTGACAGGGATGGTCAAATTCTGGCATGGAAGCCAAATTTTGTACGGAAGGTAAAATTTATGAAGATTAATCGTAATATGTCCGCAGTGATCACAAACAGACAGTTGCTTCGGACGGAAAATAAGCTGAGTGCTTCTATGGAACGTTTATCCAGTGGTTACAAGATCAATAAGGCAGGAGATAATCCGGCAGGTATGGCCATTTCGAACAAGATGAAAGCACAGATCGATGCATTGGATCAGGCAGAATCCAACGCGGCAGACGGAGAGTCTGTACTTAATATTGCGGACGGCGCATTAAATGAAGTGAGTAGCATTCTGCAGAGAATGCGTGAACTTTGTGTGCAGGCGGCAAATGGAACGAACTCGGAAAGTGAACGTGAGAGTATTCAAAAAGAGGTTGATAAACTGAAAGAAGAAGTAGACCGTATTTCTGCGGATACGGAGTACAATACAAAGACGCTTCTCGATGGTTCCTGTGATGTGCGTGTGTATTCGAAGGAAGTGAATCGCATGGATATTTCGGACAGTGTGACACCGGGAACTTATACGCTACATGTAGATCAGAAAGCACAGGCTGCTATGTATGACATTCCACAGCCAACTGGTAAGGTGGATGGAAAAATTACTATCAATGAAGTCGGAGTAGATTATACAAAGGGAATGTCGGAGGATGCTTTTTTCGAGCAATTGCGTAAATCCGCAGAACAGGCCGGTTGTACCGCAGAGCGAAATGCCAATGGTGGCTATACAATTACAACTGCTGAATACGGTTCCAGTCAGGCAGTCAAGGTTTCTATGAACAAAGAATTTGCAGAAGACATCGGAATGAATCAGGATGCAGATGCAAAATATGATCAAAAAACAGGAAATTATACACTTAATAAAGTTGGCACGGACGCACAGGTATCACTTGTAGACGGTGTGGGTTTTTCGAAGACGACAACGGTTTCGGCAGAAGGAACACGCATCAAGGTGACGGATATCGGCGGTTTTTCAATGGATTTCAAACTGAAGGAAAATGCGCAGCAGGATATTACAATTGATGTGACGGACATCGGGGCCATGTCAATTCAGATTGGTGCAAATCAGTATCAGGATGTGGATGTTCGTATTCCGGAGATTTCCACAGAGAGCATGTATCTCGATACAGTCGATGTGACAGTTTCCAATGGACCGGAAAATGGTATGCGTACGTTGGATGATGCGATTGCGAAGCTTAGTGATGTGCGTTCAAGAATCGGTGCTTTTACCAATCGTCTGCAGTATGCGCAGAACAGTTTAGCAGAGACACAGGAAGATCTGACAGCAGCATATTCGAACATTCTTGACACGGATATGGCAGAGGAAATGACCGAATTTACTCAGCGTAATGTACTTGAACAGGCATCCATTTCTGTATTGTCACAGGCAAATGATCTGCCGCAGCAGGTACTTTCACTTTTGCAGTAATTGGAGGCTGAAAAAGAATGAAAAACGAGTTAAAACAGGACTTTACCCGGCGTCTCAGTCAATGTAATGCAGGGGAAATGATCGTGATTATTTATGATATTCTGTTTGCATATCTCGATGATGTAAAGGAGGCTTATGAAGCGGACAGTCACGAACAGATGAAAGTGGCAATCCGCAGAGCGCAGAATGTGTTGGACGAGCTGATTCACAGTTTGAATTTTGCGTATCCATTGTCAAAAAATCTGCATTCACTTTATGTGTTTTGCAAAAACCAGCTTGCACGCACCATGTATGAAAACCGGTTGGATGGATTGATGGAAGCAGAAAAAATTCTGCGGCGCCTGTATGGCTCCTTCGTGGAAGTTGCCAGACAGGACACCAGCGAACCATTGATGCGTAATACGCAGCAGGTTTATGCAGGTATGACGTATGGTCGCGCCTCGTTAAACGAAAATTATATGGATGATGATCAGAGAGGATTCTTCGTGTAAGAATCCTCTAATTTTTTTACACATCCAAGCAAAAATTTGTATCGCATCTGGACGGCTTTTGCCTGGTAGATATAGTAGTCAATCAAATCAGGCTCTACTACATTTTGTAGATTTTCATATACAATTTGTAAATCGGCGCTTGTCTGGTGGAGGCTGTCGATCAGCATGTCATAACCGCTCGGGGGTTCGGGTGTTGCCTTAAAAAGTTTCAAAAAATCACCTGCTTTCTGATCATCTTCTATGATCTTATTCTGTCATCATACGATCGATATTCTTTAATAATTCTTCGATCTGTTCTCCCGTTATATGATCCATGTGCACCCCGCCTGTGCATGCCACTACTTTTCCTGTTTCCCTGCATCGATTCTCAGCCAGTCTGCGGCATAGAAATTCGTCTTTGTGACCTGTCAGGTTGATCACAGATGAAGTGACACTGATCGTTCCGTCACCACTCAACGAAGGGCGTGGAACTGCCTGAACAACACAGCCAATATGCGGTTTCTCACCACCGCTTAGAGTTAAAACAAGATCTTCTCCTATTGCTTTTTCACAGATCTCTATCGTAATTCCCGCAATTGTTTTGCTATATTTCATTTTGATCCTCCTTATTCTATTTCAAAGCGGACCTCACCAAAACTTCCTCTGAAATAAAACAGGCAGCCAGTTCAACACTGACTGCCCCTAAATTATGCCATATATCTTAGCCCCATAAATTTGCTGGGTAGACACCTTCTTTGATCAATCCGGCAAATGCTTTCTGTACAGCTTCCTTATCTTCCTGATAAGTTACACCGAACCATCGATCCTGTGTCTCTAATACTTTGACGTTTGCACGTCCTTCTTTCAATAATTTATCTACGATGTTTGGTAATAAATATTCTTTCTTCAGATCTCCTTCTTCTACTTCACTTAAGAAAGTCTTGAAGTCTTCTGCAAGGAACTCTAAAAATTCTGGATATGCAGCCCACATATTCATAGAAACCTTATCCTCTGGACTGATCCATTCCTGAACATCTGGAAGATCACACTTGATCTTACCATCTTCCCCCATCATAATTCCTGTTGTCTCATGAACCTGGCTTAATAATCCATTCTCATCTACAACACTAACTCCTCGTGTGACAGTTCCATTGTCACTTAATGTATTCTTCAGGATAAATCCAGCCATTCCCATTGTGAATTCTCTTCCAAGATCTTCTCCAGATACTAAGAAATCATGAAGCTTCACAAAAGCTTCCTTTCCATAGTAATCATCTGCGTTGATGATCACAAATGGTTCCTTGACGATATCCTTGCAGCAAAGAACAGCCTGTCCTGTTCCCCAAGGCTTTGTACGTCCTTCTGGTACTTCAAATCCTTCTGGAAGGTCATCTAATTCCTGAAATACATATTCTACATCAATCTGATCTTTAATTCGGCTGCCGATTATCTCTTCAAATTCTTCAAAGATGTCCTTACGGATAATAAATACAACCTTATTAAATCCAGCTTCTTTCGCATCACGAATTGAATAATCCATAATGATCTCACCATTCGGTCCCATCTTCGCAAGCTGTTTGATTCCTGCACCGTATCTTGATCCGATTCCGGCTGCCATAATTATTAATGTAGTATCCATAAATCTCCCCTTCAGTCATCTGACCTGTTTTGTTACCTGTATACTTGTTATATCCTGTGTAAAACATTCCATATATTTGTTTTCACATATACTCTTTATTATAAATATTATTCTCTATAATGTCAATAGATTCTGGCTATCCTTTCCTTAAATACTTCCTTATTGTAAATCGAGTAGGAGGGAGTGATTAACTCCCGTCCTCTCACACCACCG
>OLSQ01001201.1_pt1 | contig 22224 bp, 20 predicted proteins | sample 1672561 | NCBI WGS metagenome assembly OLSQ01 (sample SAMEA3136699, study PRJEB25190) | human gut metagenome | biome: human gut; feature: human-associated habitat; material: faeces | place: Austria | collected 2013 | reverse complement strand
CCGGGCCGTGATGCTTTGGAACACCTCGGGGCGCAGAGTGTCGAGGCTGATGTTCACGCTGTCAAGGCCGGCGTCCAGCAGGGCGGGCAGCTGCCGCGCCAGCAGGATGCCGTTTGTGGTCATGGTGACTTTGCGGATGCCGGGGATGGCTTTCAGCCCCGCCACCAGCTGGTCTACGCCCTTGCGCACCAGCGGCTCTCCGCCGGTGACGCGGACGGTATCGACGCCGCACCGGGCAAACAGGGCCGCCAGACGTAGGAACTCTTCGTAGGTGAGCACGGCTTCCCGCTCCAGCTTTTCCACGCCGTCGGGCATACAGTAGCGGCAGCGCAGGTTGCACAGATCGGTGACGGACAGGCGCAGATAGTGGATATTGCGCTGGGCAGAATCAAACATAGCCGCCCTCCGCCCGGATGTAGTGGCCGCTCTTGCCGCCGGTCTTCTCGACGAGATGGATCTCGCCCAGCTCCATGCCCTTATCGACGGCCTTACACATATCGTAGATGGTGAGCAGGGCGGTGGAAACGCCGGTCAGGGCCTCCATCTCCACGCCGGTCACGCCGCTGGTCTTGACCGTGCAGCGTGCTTCCACAGCCCGGCGCTCGGGCAGCAGGTCAAACTCGATCTGCACCTTGGTCAACGGCAGCGGGTGGCACAGGGGGATCAGCTCGCTGGTGCGCTTGGTGGCCATGATGCCGGCCACCCGGGCCACGCCCAGCACATCGCCTTTTTTCACGGTACCGCCCTCCACAGCGGCAAAGGCATCCGCATTCATGGTAATGATGCCGTGGGCTGTGGCCTCCCGGGCCGTGACGGGCTTTTCGCTCACGTCCACCATCACGGCGTTTCCGGCGGCATCAAAATGTGTCAGATTATTTTCACTCATACTTTTTCACCTTAGTTAAGCTCCCCCTTCGGGGGAGCTGGCAAAGCCGAAAGGCTTTGACTGAGAGGGTTTCAGCAGTGTCCGAAGCCGCAGTTGGGCCAGTGGCACTCGGCGCAGCCCAGGCAGAGGCCGCCCTCGCCCAGACGGGCGATATCCTCGGCGGTGATGGGGTCATCGGCCAGCAGGCGGGGCAGCAGCAGGTCAAAAATGGTGCGCTTGGCGTACATCACACAGCCGGGCAGACCGCAGACCGGCACACCGTCCAGATAGCTGACCAGGAACATGGCACCGGGCAGCACGGGCGCACCGTAGGTAACGATCTCGGCCCCGGTGTTCCTGATGGCCAGCGGGGTGCGGTCATCCGGGTCCACGCTCATGCCGCCGGTGGTAAAGATCAGCTCACAGCCTGCGGCCTTTGCTTCCAGAATGGCGGCCGTGATGCCCGCCGGGTCATCGTCGCAGACCTTGTGGAAGGCCATCTCACAGCCATACACCGCCAGCTTTTGCTCGAGGATGGGAGTAAACTTGTCCTCAATGCGGCCCTTGAACACCTCGCTGCCGGTGGTGATAACGGCAAACTTCTTCTGGTGGAAGGGCAGCACGTTCAGGATGGGCTTCGGCCCGGCAGCAGCCTGCATGGCCTCCATCTTCTCCTGCTCAATGACCAGCGGGATGATGCGGGTACCAGCCAGCTTGGCTCCCTTTTTCACAGGCAGATCGCCGTGGATCGTGGCGATCATCATCTTGGGGGTGCTGTTCACTGCCAGCAGGGCCCTGCGGTCGATCTTGAGCAGACCGTCGCAGTCGGCGATCAGTTCGATCTTGCCCTCCCGGGGCTCAGTGCCGTGGATATTCTGACCGGCAGCGGCCTTGTAAAGCAGGGCGGCAGCTTCGTCCTCGTGGAGGATGCCGGGCTTTTTCTCCCAGACATAGAGGTTTTCCTTGCCGATGCTCAGCAGCACCGGAATATCCTCGGGCTGAATGATGTGGCCCTTTTTGAAGCGGGCCCCCTTGAACTCACCCGGGATGATCTGGGTGATATCGTGGCAGAGCACCTGCCCTGCCGCGTCTTCGGTACGGATCAGTTTCATGGTTTTTCTTCCTCCCCCTGTTACAATGCAGGCATCTGTGCAGCGATCCAGTCGGCCAGCGCTGCGGGCTCGTCCAGCGCAAAATCCGCGCCCGGAACATCCCCCACGATGGCCAGCGGCTCAAAGGAAACAGGCTCCTCCGAGACAGCCTTGCGCACCACCTCGATCTTGGGCCAGCCGCTCTCCTTGAAGCCCTCCATCAGCACCAGATCATAGCCGTGGCGCTCAAACAGGGCCAGCAGATCCTGCTCGTTCAGGCGGAATTCCTCCGTCAGCAGGTAGCGGCTGCCCGAAAAGACCGCCACGCCCTCGGCCCCGGCCTCCCGCAGGCGGAAGCTGTCGGTGCCCGGCACGTCGGGGGTGAAATCGTGGCCGTCATGCTTGATGACACCCACCTTCAGGCCCCGTGCCCGCAGCAGAGGGATGAGTTTTTCCAATAACGTCGTTTTGCCGCTGTTGTGCGCACCGCTCACGGCCAGCACAGCCGGGCGCTTCAGGCTCAGCTCGGCAGCAAGCGCCTGTTTCTTTTCACTGTACAAAGTTCAGTACCTCCACTTCTTCGCCCGGAGCCACCGGGCCGCTGCCCGCAGGCAGCTCCACCAGGCAGTTGCAGCCCATCATGGCCGACAGACTGCCCGAGGAATGCGCCTCCGCGTTGCCCTCGCCGGGGATCTCCACCAGGCCGCCCAGCGCTCTGGCCCGCAAGAAGCGGGTTCCCTTGCTGGGCTTGGAAAAGCCGGTGGTCAGCCTGCCCCGGGTGTGCACCGGGATGCAATCCTCTTCCCGCCGCCCTGCGGCCCGCAGCAGGGCCGGAACGGCATACTGCTCCAGCGTGGCAGCAGCGGCAAAGGGATTGCCGGACAGGCAGAACACCAGCTTTTCTCCCACCTGTGCAGCGATCATGGGGCTGCCGGGCTTCTGGGCTACCCCGGCAAAAACAGGCTCCGCGTGCAGCATTTCCAGCACTGTGGGCAGGTAATCCTTCTGCCCCACCGAAACACCGCCGCTGGTGATCACCGCATCACACCGGGTAAGCAGATCCTGCATCCGGGCGGCGATCTCCTCCGGGTCATCCGAGCAGTGGGTGCGCTCCACGGCAAAGCCCAGCTGCCGCAGGCGGGCGGCATTCTGGATGCCGTTGGCATCGTAGATCTTGCCGGGAGCCCAGGCCTCACCCGCTTCCAGCAGCTCACTGCCGGTAGCAAGCACGCCCACGGTCAGGGAGCGGAAGACCTCGGCATCCGGGATGCCCTGCCCGGCCAGCACACCGATGTGCGCCGGGGTCAGCACAGTTCCGGCGGCAGCAATGGGGGCACCGGCGGCGATATCCTCACCCCGGAACACCACATTGGCGTTGGGTTGAAGCTGTGCGTAAATGCGCACCTGCTCCTCCCCGCTGTCGGTCAACTCCTGCATCAGAACGCAGTCCGCGCCGGGGGGCAGGGGTGCACCGGTCATAATGCGGGCAGCACACCCGGCAGGCAGGGCAGCGGCGGGGGCATCCCCGGCGTAGAGCTTCATCACCACCGGCAGAGTGACCGAGGTCTCCTCCCCCGCCCCGGCCGTGTCGGCGCTGTGAAGGGCATAGCCATCCAGAGGGCTCCGGTCAAAAGGGGGCTGATCCATCCGGGCACACAGGTCCCGGGCTGCGATCCGCCCACAGGCATCATCCAGCGGCACCCGCTCCGTGGCAGGCACCGGGAGAGCCGCAGCAGCATCCAGCACCCGGCGCAGGGCCTGGGCTGGCGTGCAAAAAGGCTGTTTCATTGCAAAAATCCTCCATCGCTCCCCGGGGCACAGTTTGCCCGCTATGGCCCGGACAAACTCCCGGGGAGATCTCTTTTCGATCGGCAGGTGAAAAAAAGCGGAGACGTTCTGACCGAAAATCAAAACGCCCCCGCAAAAAACCGAACATGGCCCGGAGCGGCAGCCTGCAGGCCGCCACGCCGAGGGAGCCGCTTCCTTTTCCGCTGTTGCAGCAACGGGAAGGAGGCAACGCTCCGGAACGGTGGATGGGAGGAGTTCTTTTTTTCAAATTGCAGCGTTTCTTCTGCGGGAAGGCGGCCGGGTTTCCCCTGTCACCCTTGAATGCCGGCGTTGGCCCTTAGCATTGCGGCGCGGTGTCCTGCCCCCTGCGGGGTTTAGACAGCCTTGCTCAAAGAAGCTCTTGTACCCTATTCAATTGTGTATGATCTTTTAGTCGCAGAAATCATCCACGTCGCTGATGGCTTTTGCATAGCGGCGGGTGAGGTGCTGGGTGGAGAAGAGGAACCGCTCGTTCTGATTGTTGGTCAGCTCCTCGATGTCGGCAAACTCCGGCCTGCCCTGCATGGTCTTCCAGGTCTGCTCGATCTCCTCCGGCGCAAGGCCGTAGGGGGAGCGCTGGAAGTACTTCAGCGGGGTGGCACTGGGGTAGACCCGTGCATTGAAGCGCACCATCTCAGCAAACATGACACAGAGGTCTTTGTCCTCAATGAGCTGGGCGATCATGGCGTAGTTGTCGCTCATGTTGGCGTTGGAGTAATAGTAGGTATCCTTTGCGCCTGCACGGACAACGATATCCTCACACTGGGGGTCCTGCGGCATCTGAGCCAACAGCTCATCGGCGTTCTCCACCTCACTGACCAGCAGTGCGTGGGGCGTGACAAGCGCGGCGGCGCTGCGGGAACGGATGTAACCGGCCAGCTCCTGCGCGGGGGTCAGCTCCGGCAGCTCCGGCGCGGTCTGGGTGGGCTGATCCGCAAAGGGATCGTTTTCAGCCTCCGGCTCACCGGCCAGAAAATCCAGCAGCTGAGGCTTTGCGGCCTCGTCCTGCACAGTTTCGGCGGCTTCGGGTGCGGCCCCGGCAGCCTGCATTGCTGCAAGCTCTGCGGTCTCCCGCTCCACGGCGGCGATCACATCCTCGCCGGTCTTGGCGGCGCTGCCGTCAAAGCTGCTGCCCGTTTCCTTCAGGCGGCGGGCCGTCTCGCTGGCGGCATCGATGTCGAACACCTCTGCCTTGGGCTTTTTCTTGGCGGCCAGCTCTGCCTTCTGCAGGTCCAGAACGGCCTGCTCCGGGTCCACGCTGCTGTCCACAGTGGTGGTGTAGCCGGGTTTACGTCTGCCAAACAACATGACGATCGTTCCTCTTTCTATGGGATTTATTCAGCTGCTGCGGTGTTCTGGGCGTAGATGCCGCGCTTTTCCAGATCATCGGCCATGTCAGCCAGATCATACTTCTCCAGCGTCTCGCGGGTGGGCACACCGGTGGTGCGGTCCCAGCCGAAGATGTCGTAGAACAGATCCTTTGCCTTCTCCATGTCGGCGCGGTCCAGCTTGGTGGTGCCTTCCTCGAATGCCTTGAAGTCGGGGTCCTTATCGAACACCCAATCGCAGATGGCATCGTGCTCCTGACGCAGGTTTGCGCTGCCGCAGTTCTGCTGGAAGCTGATGGCGGTCATCGCGCGCAGCATCTGGGTAATGCGGGCACCGTCCTCCTGCAGACCGGCCTGGGTATAGGTCTCGCCGGTAACAGCAGTCATAAAGTCTGCCTGCAGATCCAGGTCGCCGTGGTACTCGCGCTCCTTGGAGGGAGACTGGGTCATGGGCCACATCCAGTTGCACAGGGTGGCAGAGTCGTGGAAGTTCTTGTCGTTGACGCAGTATGCAGCCAGCTTTGCCTTGTTCTCGTTGATGGGAGTGTAGGCCTTGGCCTTATCGTAGCAGCCCTCGCCGAAGAAGTCCTCCATGACCTTCTTGGTCACCTCGTAGGGTGCGCCGGAGCCGGTCTCGCAGACGATCTCGTGGATCATGCAGTCGCGGTTATAGACGAGGTTGTACAGCATACCTACCTGCCATGCCTCAGCAGGGCCGTGGTGGTTGGGGAAGCCGTTGTAGATCAGGTTGGAGTTGGTGGCACCATCGTCGCGGTCCAGCCAGCTCTTGGGCAGGCCGAACTTCTCCATCATGGCCAGGGTGCCCTTGGCGATCACGGACAGGTCGCCCTCACCGTAAGCCATGCGGCGGATCAGCTCCACCTCCCAGCGGGGATCGCCGGCCTTCTCCCACTCCCAGGGCAGAGAGTCGTACTCGGCTTCGCTGATGTACTTGGTGGCCTCCTCGCGGGGCATCCGCAGGATCCACAGCAGGTCGCGGTTCAGGTTGCCGTAGTTGTCCCACAGGCCCATATCGTCCACAGCATGAGACCATGCCAGGTTGATGACCATGGTGCCGTCGCCCTCGTACTTGAAGTCGTGGACGCCGTCCGGGTAGACGCGGGTGCCGTACAGCACGGGCATACAGGTGTTGGAGTTGTGGGTGGGCAGGTCGTAATCGGCCAGCGGATCCACATCGTACTCAGTGTAGCAGCGGATGGGGCAGGAGGAGCAGCCGCCGTTCTTCACGGTGTACTCGGCAGCGGGAGCGCCGAAGTCGAAGTAGCCCTTGAAGCAGCGCAGAGCCACCTTGTTGATATCGTTGTAGGGCTGCTCGCCGGTATCCACGGGGCCGCCGGGAGCCTTCTTCCACATACGGCCGGGGGCGCCGGACCAGCGGTTCTTGCCGGAGGTGGCGCTGTACTCTGCCCAGCTCTGGGGCTGTGCGGGCACGTTGTGGTTGTTGTTGCCGCCGATCAGGTTGCCCATCATGTAGTTGGAGAGCTCCAGCACCTTCTTGGGATCAGCCACCTTGACGCTGCCGGTGCCGCGGATAGCAAGGCCCTTCAGCTTCTTGTTGCCCAGCGCAGCGCCCAGACCGGCGCCGCCGGAGTTGCCAAAGCTGGTGTTCAGGGTGGAGTAGTCCACCAGATTCTCACCGGCAGGGCCGATGGAAGCGGTCTCGAACTCACGGCCGTTCTGCTCCACCATCCACTTGTTGGACGCGAACGTACCCTTGCCCCAGATGTCAGAAGCATCCTCGAGGGAGACCTCGTCGTCCTCGATGCGCAGGTAGACGGGCTTTGCGGAGATGCCGGTGATGACGATGCCGTCCCAGCCCGCATACTTCAGCATGGGGCCGATGTGGCCGCCCATGTGGGCGTCGATGATGGAGCTGCCCTTGGACCAGGTGGAGCGGAAGGTGACGTTCATGCGGCCGGAGCAGGGTACGCCGGCACCGGTCAGCGGGCCGACGCCGAAGATGACCTGTGCCTTCTCGTCGTAGGGGTCGAGGTCCATGGGAGCTTCCTCATACATGATGCGGTAGGCCATGCCCATACCGCCGATATACTTATGGTACTTTTCGTCATCCTGCGTGGTGATCTCGCCGGTGGTCAGGTTGACGCGCAGGATCTTGCCTGCCCAGCCATAACTTTCAGCCATTGTAGTTCCTCCTTACAGATCCAAGTATGCAGCCTGTGCTGCGCTGGTAACGGCATCCCAGTCCACGATGGACAGAGCGCCGGACGGGCAGCCTGCCACGCAGGCACCGCAGGCGATGCACTTGGAGGACTTGCCGGTCTCGGGGTTGACGGTGGGCATGTGCCACGGGCAGGCATCATGGCAGGCACCGCAGCCGATGCACTTGTCGGTATCCACTACGCGGATGCCGCGGTCGTCGGTGGTGATAGCCTTCTGCGGGCAGGCATTGCCGCAGGCGGGGTCCTCGCACTGGCGGCAGGTGTCCGGGAAGTAGACAAAGCAGTTATCGGTGCCGGACAGCAGGCCGTTGCCGGCACCGTCCAGATTCAGGCGGCGCTGGATCTTGACGCGGCTGATGTAAGAGGAGCACACGCCGTCGTTGGTCAGGGTGCAGTTGATCTCGCAGCGCTGGCAGCCGGTGCACAGGTCTGCGTTGACCACCAGCAGGCCCTGCGGCAGTGCCCAGGTGGCCACTGCGCCGGAATCCACCTGCTGCTGAGAGCAGCCGAACAGGGACAGCATGGAAGCGGACAGGGTGAGCCCTGCAAGGCTCTTGCCCGAAATCTTCATGAATTGACGGCGGGTCATGTCAGCCGTCAGGAAATCAGTTTTTGCCATAGGTTCCATTCCTCCGTTGAGGTCACTCTGCGCAGAGCACCCCGGTCACATAGAAATACGAGTTGTTGACGATGGTCGTCACAGCCGAAGAGGTGATGGTCGCGCCGGAAAGGGCGTCCACCTTGGTCAGGTCTGCGCTGACGGCACCGGACGCATTGCCGGTGGTGGTCAGGCTGGCCTGCTCCAGACGCACCTTGGACTGCTCTTCTGCCGAGAGATCCGCAAAGGGGATCGCCATCGGCTCGCCGTCCAGTGCGCTCTTGCTGAGCATGGCTGCGTACAGCTTGCGCCGTGCTACGGCCTCTGCGCTGGAATCCAGCGGCGGAGCCAGTTCATCGTCCAAGGGCTCTCCATTTAGTGCCGAGAGGGTAAGCCCCGCAGCATACATCTTGCGGGTCGCCTCGGCCTCGGGAGAGGTATCGAAGGTGCGCCACTGTGCGGGGTCAAAATCCCCGGCAGCAGCGGGCTGCTCCTCCGCTGCACCGGCAGCGGCATAGGCGGCACCGGTAACGGGGTCCGTTACGGTGTAGCTTTTGCCCGCCAGCGTGAAGGGGGCTGCGCCCTGATACTGGGACGTGAACTCCGGGTTGACGCACTGGCCGCCAAGGCTTTCCGTTTCGTCCTGAGAGAGGATCTCTACTGCGGAAACATTGCCTTCGGCGTCAATGGTCACGGCAGCCTGCACATCGCTCTGGAAGCCCTTCTGAGAGCCCTCCACGCGGTAGCTGCCATCGTCGAGCTGGTACACTGCGCTGATGCCGTAGGCGGCTGCATCCGCCTCCGACACCGGCAGCAGGGTACCGGCAACCGTGGTGCGCGCGTGCTGCACAGCGATCAGACCGACCGCCATGGCAACCGTGGCAGCGCCCATGGCTGCATAGCCCGGCAGCCGCTTACGCCACAGCGGAACGGGCGCAAACGGGTTGGTTGCCTGCTTCATGTTATCACCTGCCTGTTTTTTATTTTTGCCGGGTAACCCCGGACAACAATTGAGGCCGCTCTGGCTGCTGCAACAGCGGAGCGGTCTCTTCGATAATATATTAACATGGGGGCGCAAAGTGTGTCAACAGAAACGGACAGCCTTTTCCGTTTTGTAACTATTGTTTTTGTAATCTTTGCTTAAACTTTAGGGATTTTGCGTCCGCACACCAGCTGCAGGCCGTATTCCGCCGCAAGCTCTGCGGATTGCACGGTGGGCATACTTTTGCTTACCAGCACCGGCACCCCCGCGCGGATGGCCTTGCGCACCATATCCAGCGGCACCCGGCCACTGGTGTACAGCACACATTCTGCCAGCGGCAGCCCTGCCAGCACCGCGCAGCCCACCGCCTTATCCAGCGCGTTGTGCCGCCCCAGATCCTCGCAGGCAAAAACAATTTCTCCTTTGTGCAGCACAAAGCAGCTGTGCACAGCGCGGGTGGCGCGGTACAGCGGCAGGCCGGCGCTCATGGCGGCGGCAAGCGTATCCAGCCATTCCGGCTGCAGCTCCATCTGCGGCACCGTGCGCAGCGGCGGCAGCTCCACCGGACTGCTCAGCGTGACATTATCCGTACAGCAGCTGGACACCGCCTGCGCCGCTGCACTGCGGGCCGTCAGCCGATGATTCAGGTAGACGTTCACCTTCAGCCCCTCAGCACAGACTGCGGCCTGCTCTATCTCCTGTGCCGAAGTGATCCAGCCTTCGGTCAGCAGCCGCCCCAGTGCCAGCTGCGGCAGCAGCTCCGGCGTGCACACCACCCGGAAGGCCGGCTGCTCATTGACATAAAGCGCGGCGGCATGCTCTGCCGGAAGCACCGCTGCGGTGCCGTCCGGCAGACGCGCCGTTTCAAAGGCAGCTGCCCTGCCAAAAAGGTCGTTGATCTGCATAAGTCCATTCCTTCCCTGTGTGCCGGGTCTCAGAAGCATTTCGTTCCCGCACCAATACAATATAAGTATAGCAGAGGATCCCGCACGAGAAAAGACTGTCCGCTGCATTTCAGGGCAAAAAGGTTATTTCGGGACGCTTTTGGGCAGAGCAGGCGTCCCCTTCTGTTTGCACGAAAAAGCACCCGCCGCCGGGCATTTTCAGACCGGGCAGCGGGTGCTTTCCTTTATATAATGGAGAACGATGCAGATGATTTACTTTGCGGCAACATTCTTGGTGACCATCACGTCACTGTCCAATCCGCAGACGTTGTGCAGAACGATGGTGCCGGCCTTGACGGGGGCAGTCAGCACCACCTTGCGGATCTCGTCCATCACCGGGAAGATCATATCCTTGGGGATAGCCCGGGTCAGGCGGACGCTGGTGACAGGCAGCTCGCCGCCCTTGACCAGCACCGAGCTGGCGATGGTGCGGCAGGGCGCAGTCAGCTCCTGACGGACATACTGTTCGCCGCGGGGGCAGGTGTGGCCGGTGACCGAGATCACCTGACCATTTTCAACTTCGGCTTCGATCTCGCAGCCGTTGGGGCAGACGATACAGGTAAATTGCTTTTTCATTCCACCGACACCTCCAGTGCGCCTTCCTCCTGCAGCTTGGCAGCAGAGACCTTGAACTGGATCATCTCCGCAGGAATGGCTTTCTTCATCTTCTTGGCAGCAACTTCCACACCGTTCTGGCGCACCACGATGCGGCAGTCACGGTAGTGGTTCCGCACGCGCAGCGACAGGCTGAAGTCGTTCTTGCCGCTGACCTTCTGCGGGATGGTGTGGCCCACGCCCTCGCCGCACTTCACGTCCAGCGTGCAGGGGTCGATGCCCTTGCCCTCAACGTAGGCGGCAGCGTGGCGTGCCAGTGCCTCGGACTCCATGGAAACGAAGTCCACCAGATCATGCACATGCAGCACATTGCCGGCAGAGAACACGCCGGGCACGTTGGTCTGCAGGTTCTCGTCCACGAAGGCACCGTTGGTGTGGGGGTCAATGGCGATGCCGGCATCCTCCAGCAGCTTGTTCTCCGGGATCAGGCCGACGGAGAGGATCAGCGTATCGCACTTGTACTCCTTCTCGGTGCCGGGGATGGGCCGACGGTTCGCGTCCACCTCGGAGATGGTCACGCCGGTCAGACGGTCGCGGCCATGGATCTCGGTGACGGTGTGGCTGAGATAGAGCGGGATATTGTAGTCATCCAGACACTGCACGATGTTGCGCGGCAGGCCGGAGGGGTAGGGCATCAGCTCGAACACTGCCTGCACATGAGCGCCTTCCAGCGTCATGCGGCGGGCCATGATCAGGCCGATATCGCCGGAGCCGAGGATGATGACCTCCTTGCCGGGCATCCGGTTGTAGAGGTTCATGTAAGCCTGCGCGGTGCCTGCGGTGAACACGCCCGCCGGACGCTCGCCGGGAATGCCCAGTGCGCCGCGGCTGCGCTCCTTGCAGCCCATGGCGAGCACCACAGCCTTTGCCTGATACTGGCGCAGGCCGCTGCGGGTGGAGGCGGTGACGACACGATCCGCCGTCAGGCTCAGCACCGTGGCGCTGGTCTCGTAGGGGATCTCACGCTTGTTTACCTCATCAATGAAAGCCTGTGCATACTCGGGGCCGGACAGGCTCTCGCCGAAGCGGCCCAGACCAAAGCCATCATGGATGCACTGGCGCAGGATGCCGCCCAGCATCGCCTCGCGCTCCAGAATGATCATGTTGCGGATGCCCTGCTTGTGCAGTTCCACCGCTGCGGCAAGACCTGCGGGGCCGCCGCCGATAATCACAACGTCCTTCTGTTCCATCGCTCAGTTCTCCTCCTTCCGCATGGTTCCGGTCAGGACCCAGGAGCCCTGACGACTGTAACGAACATCCTCCGGCTCGGTGCCCAGCTCCTGCTCGATGAAGTTCTCGATCTTCATCTGGCAGAAGCCGCCCTGACAGCCGCCCATCATGGCGCGGGTGCGGTACTTGATGCCGGTCATGGTGGAGACGCCCAGCGGGTTATGGATGGCCTGCAGGATCTCCGCCTTGGTCACTTCCTCACAGCTGCAGATCATCTCGCCGTAATCGGGATCCTGCGCAATGAGCTCTGCCTGCTGCTCCGGAGTGCACTCTGCAAACTTGACGATGCCCTTGTGGTGCGGGTCGAAGCCGGGGTTTGCCTCGAACTTCTCGTGCTCCAGCATCAGGCCGATGACGTAGCGGGCCAGCGGCACGCTGCCGGTCAGGCCCGGGGACTCGATGCCCACGAGGTTGACGGCATTGGGTGCCACGTCGTCCCGGATCTCCACCTTCCAGTCCTGAATGGCGCCGTTCTCATCCACCCACTTGGGCTGGATGCCGGCGAAGGTGCGGATCTGATCCTTTTTAAAGATGTGGGGCCACAGCTTTGCGCCCTCCACGGCCAGACTGTCCATGTTGGCCTGCGGCACGCTGTAATCGTCCAGCACATCGGTGTTCTCGGCATCCGGACCCACGGTGACGTTGCCGTCCACGGTGGGGGTGATGTGGATGCCCATATAGGTGTTGCTGGGCACCGGGTACACCGGCATGGGCAGCAGCTTGCCCATGCGCTTGTGCAGGATGATGTAGTTGCTGCGGGAGCCGATGACACGGTAGCCGGTCAGGCCCAGCAGGTCGGAGATCTGCTTTGCGCCCAGGCCTGCGGCGTTGACCACCCATCGGGTGCAGACATCGCCGTGCTCGGTGTGCAGGTAGTACAGCTCGTTTTCGCGGGTGATGGCCGTGACCTTGTGGTCAAAGAAGAAGTCCACGCCGTTGGCGTGTGCGTTCTCGGCCAGAGCCACCGTGTACAGGAACGGGTCCATGATGCCGCTGTTTTTGGACCACATGGCAAACTTGCCCACCACGGCGGGCACCAGCTCATGCAGCTTTGCTTCGTCGATCATCTCCAGACCAGTGCAGCCGTTGACAGCGCCCTGCTTCATGGTGCGCTCCAGCTGCTCCATATCCTCGGGGGTGTTGCCCACCAGCACCTTGCCGCAGCGCTTGAACGGGAAGTTCAGCTCCTCGGCCAGCTGGTCCATGATCTTGTTGCCTTCCACGCAGCATTTTGCCTTCAGGCTGCCGGTGGGGTTGGCAAAGCCGCCGTGCACCACCGCAGAGTTGCGGCCGCTGGTCTCGTTGCAGACGTCCAGATTCTTCTCCAGCACTGCAATGCTCAGCTTGTAGCGGGACAGCTCGCGCGCAATGGCACTGCCCACGACGCCCGCACCGATGATGACCACATCGTATTGTTTTTTCATGGTATCCACCTTTCTCCTTTTTCTGGTATGGGAAACCGGCGTTGTGTTATATGTTTCATCGCTTCAAATATATAACATCCCGTGACTTCTGTCAAGCACTTTCCGCAAAAAACATAAACAAAAAGAAGCTCTGTCCTTTGGTAAAAACGACAGAGCTTCTGGAAATTCGGCGGGAACCGCTTGAAATGCCAAGGGAAAAGGGGCTCCCGGATGCAGGCAGGGCCTCCGCATCCTTCCATTCACGGAAGCGGCCCTGCTCACAAAAACAGCTTCTCAGATGAAGAAATCCGGGAAGCGGTCCAGCAGGCTCTGGAAGTGTTCTCGGTAGGCGCCCAGATGATGCTCGAAGAATGCGTCCACATCCACATCCTTGGGCAGGCCCACCATCAGATATTTGTACAGCTGCTCATGCTCCTCGCGGAAGGTCTCCATATCCATCTGGCACAGAGCGGTGTCCAGATAGCGCACACGATCCATGTGGGTGGTAACGTTGTGCATGGCCTGCCAGATGCGGTCATAACCGGCATAGGTATACAGGCGCTTATGGAACTCGTTGTCCAGCGTGATGAAGTAATCGCCCAGCACATCGTGGCTGATGCAGGCGGAGCCATCCTGCTGTTCCAGCAGACCGTGCAGCTCACTGAGCTGTGCCTGATTCAGGTGGCCGGACAGGCTGCGCAGCAAAGCGGGTTCCAGCATCTTGCGCATGGCATAGCCCTCGTTGATGTACTGGATCGAGATCTTGGAGACGATGCTGCCGCGCTGAGGCAGCACATCCACCAGCCATTCGCCCTTGAGCATCATCAGTGCTTCGTGGATGGGCGTGCGGCTCATGACCAGATGCTCGCTCAGCTCCGCCTCGCTCAGCTGGCAGCCGGGCTGCAGCTGGATGTTCATGATATTCTTGCGCAGGATGCGGTAGGCGTAGGCCCGGTTGTTCTCGTCCGGCTGGCGAGGGTCCATCAGCAGCGGCAGGATGCGGGACTTGTCATCTTTCATTGGTAATTTCCCCTTACAATAGTTTGCTCTCCGGCAGGAAAGCGCTGGGTCAAGGTTTGTTGCTTCTAAAGATATTGTTTTCTCTATTATAAGGCATAACATATCACTTGTCAAAAGCCTTTTTGCTAAAAAGCAACTAAAATCCTGAAATTGCGGATAAAAAACTGTAAAACAAGTTGCATTTCCGCCCCAAAGGCGTTATAATATGCTCAACAAGTAACATATCAGTTGGCTATAGGAGGTCAATCACATGTCTGAAATCAATGCGATCCGCTTTGCAGAACCCTGGCAGGTCTCCTGCGTCAAGATCCCCATGCCGGAACCCAAGCCCGGTGAGGCCCTCATCAAGATCATGGCAGCCGGTATCTGCGGCAGCGACATCGGCGCGTTCCGCGGCACCAATGGTCTGGTGAGCTATCCCCGCGTCATCGGCCACGAGCTGGCCGGTGTGGTCGTCTCCATCCCGGAGAACAACAAGAACGGCATCAAGGTGGGCGACCGTGTGGTCGTGGACCCGTACCTGTACTGTGGCCACTGCTATCCCTGCTCCATCGGCCGCACCAACTGCTGCGACGATCTGCACGTTCTGGGTGTGCACGTTGAGGGCGGCATGGCCGAGTACTTCTGCCACCCGGCTGATATGCTCGTCAAGATCCCCGATGGCATGAGCTGGGTGCAGGCCGCCATGGCCGAGCCCCTGACCATCAGCCTGCACGGCATCCACCGCGGCGGCCTGAAGGCAGGCGAATACTGCGCCATCATCGGCGCAGGCCCCATCGGTCTGGCTGCTGCCATGGTGGCACAGGCCTACGGCGCACACGCCATCCTGCTGGATCTGGTGCAGGAGCGTCTGGACTTTGCAAAGTCTCTGGGCGTAGAGTACACCATCAACTCCGGCAAGGAAGATGCCAACGCCCGTGTCCACGAGATCACCGGCGGCGAGGGCGCACAGCAGGTCATGGAGTGCTCCGGTGCAAACCCCGCCATCCGCAGCACGCTGGATCTCGTGAGCCATGCAGGCCGCATCACCTTCACCGGCTGGCCCAAGAAGGAGACCAGCCTGCCCACCGACACCATCACCCGCAAGGAGATCGACCTGCGCGGTGCCCGCACCAGCGCCGGCGAGTTCCCCGAGGCTCTGGAGCTGATCGCCACCAAGAAGGTGGATATGCTCAAGCTGCTCACCAAGACCGTCAAGCTGGAAGAGGTGCCTGAGACCATCATCGACATCGAGAAGAACCCCGGCAGCTACATGAAGGTCGTTGTCACGATGGAGTAAACGGCTCCCCACTACATTGAAGTTATAAGGAGAGTACTGTTTTGGACGCATGGAATATTCTTGTTGTGGTCGTTCTGGCCCTGATCCTTCTGCTGATCCTGCCCATGGTGGCTGCGCGCAACGGCACCAAAAGCTTTACGCAGGCCCTGATGGCCCCGCTGCACCGCAAAAAAAAGCGCGGCCCGCTGGGGCTTGAGGTCGAGCCGGAGAAAAAGCCGGAACGGCATGTGAACAACAGTATGCAGGGCGAGCTGACCGCGATCGTCTCGCAGCTCATCACCTTTACCAAGCGCCAGCACTATACGCTGGTGTACCCCGGCACCATTCAGGAAGGCGGCCAGCTGACCACCACGCTGGCGCTGGTGGTCACCCCGGGCGGCGTGGTGGGCCTGAACTGCTTCGGTTTTGCCGGCGAGATCCGTCCCGGCGACCAGCCGAACGACCAGTGGCGTCAACACATCAACCACACGGACAACCGCATCCCGAACCCTGTCACCACCAGCGAAAAGCAGCAGGTGCTGCTGCGCCGCGCCATGGACAGGGCCGGGCTGAGCGGCATCCCGGTGGAGGTGATCGCCGTGTTCACCAGCAAGGAAGCCCGGCTGACCGGCGTCTCTGCCCAGAAGTGCTTTGACCGCGACGGCATGATCGCCTATCTGGAGCAGGAGCGCTTCCATTCCGGCCCGGTGGAGGATACCCACGAGACCGGCGTGAAGCTGAAGAGCCTTGTAACGGTATACAAGTCCGAAAAAAACAAGAAGAAAAAGAAATGATCTGCGTCTGAAATGTTACCTGCAGCCTTCCGGCACAGCGGAACGCTGCGGATACATTCTCTGGGATTTTTAAACAGACAGCCCGGTATGGTCCTCCTGTACCGGGCTGTCTGTTTTTGTTTTTTCTGGTTTTTATGCTCCATTTCTCCATTTTTTCAGGCTAGTATACAACATAAAGCACAGCTTCCCTTTGGGAAACAGCTGGTAAAGATTCAGATAAGAAGCGTCGTTTTGTATTGTTCCTGTCAATCTGATATGTTAGTATATCGTCAAGGGAAACATGCCGCAGATGGAACGCGGCATCCGGCTGCACGAACCGGCGCAGCGGCGTTCCACCCTGAGCAGGCATGAAAACAAATGAAAAGGAGAGATTTTCTTATGCGTATCCACAAGATCACTCGTCGTAACTTCATGAAGGTTGCAGGTGTCTCTGCACTGGCCATGGGTCTGGCAGCCTGCGGCGGCAGCTCCTCCAGCACTGCTGCTTCCACCTCCACCGCTGCATCTGCTTCCACTGCTGCAGGCGGCGAGGTCACCGGTGATAAGGTCGTGATCAACATCGGCCACATCAACGACCAGAGCGACTCCTGGCATCAGGGCGCTCTGAAGTTCAAGGAGTACTGCGAAGCCAACTCCAACGGCACCATCGAAGTGGACGTGTTCCCCAACAGCCAGCTGGGCCCCGAGGTCGATATGATCCAGGGCATCCTGTCCGACAGCGGCACGGTGGACATCACCTTTACCGGCGAGTCCATGCAGACCTACCAGCCCGATCTGGGCATGATCGGCATGCCGTACCTGATCCAGAGCGACGAGCAGATGGAGAAGGTTCTGACCGGTGAAGTCGGTCAGGAGTTCGAGGGCCTGATGGAGGCCTGCGGCATGAAGTGCCTGGGCTACTTCACCCGTGGTCCCCGCTACATCACCTCCACCAAGAAGATCACCAGCGTTGCCGACTGCAACAATCTGGTCATCCGTACTCCCCAGTCCGCTATGACCGTGGCCGCTTTCCAGGCTCTGGGCGCAAAGCCCACCCCCATGGCACTGTCTGAGGTCTTTACCTCTCTGCAGCAGGGCACCATCGAGGCACAGGAGAACCCGCTGGCCATGATCGAGACCCAGAGCTTCTATGAGGTCTGCCCCTACCTGATCCTGACCGCTCACCTGCGTGCATGGGTCTACATCGCAATGGGTCTGGCCCAGTACAATCGTCTGTCCGACAGCCAGAAGGCCGTTGTGGATCAGGCCGGTGCCGAGTGCCAGGCATACGAGCACGAGCTGTTCCTGGACAACGAGGAAAAGTACTACAACCAGCTGCAGGAGCAGGGCATGGAGTTCATCGAGGTCGATACCGATGCGTTCGCCAAGGCAATGATCGACGGCGTGCTGCCCATCCTGACCGACAGCCAGAAGAAGATCTACGACGCTATCGAAGCTCTGGCCTGATCGACTGACGATATAAGTTAAGTTGTTCCAACGGGGCAGGCTGACAAAACTTGCAGTCTGCCCCTTCTTTATCGTCCATACCCACCCTCAAGGAAAGAGAGGTCGAATCTTTTATGAAAAAAAGCCTGAATAAGTTCATCAAGGGCTACATGGAAGTGCTGTATGCGCTGAGCTCCGTTTTCTACATCGGTTTCTGCTTCTGCGTTCTGGTGCAGGTCATCAGCCGCAACTTCCTGCCCAATGCCCCCTCCTGGACCGAGGAGCTGGCCCGTTATTCCTTCATCTACATGGTGGCCTTCGGTGTTGGTCTGGCTGCTTTGAAGCATGAGTTCGTCAACGTGGAGTTCATGGGCGACTTTTTGAAAAAGAAGAACCCCAAGGCGCTGAAGGTGCTGAACCTTGTCATCGAGGTCATCATCCTTGCCATGTGTCTGGTCATTCTGGTGATGGCCGAGCCGAAGTACTGCTTCCCCACCTTTGCGATGAACTCCACCGCCACCAACATTTCCATGAAGTACATCTACTTCTCCCAGTTCCTCACCTTCATCATCCTGCCTGTCAGCTACCTGCTGGACATCGTCCGCACTGCGCTGAGCTGGAACGATACCGCTGAAAAGGAGGACTAAGCAATGGTTGCAGTTCTGTTTATCGTTTTCCTCGTCGCGCTGGCCATCGGCGTGCCCGTGGCGTTCAGTCTGGGCCTCGCATCCGTGGCCTACATGCTGGGTGCTCACATCCAGATGATCAACTTTGCACAGTATTTCTTCAAGGGTCTGGACTCCTTCACCCTGCTGTGCATCCCCGGCTTTACCTTTGCCGGCAACCTGATGAATCAGGGCGGCATCTCGGATAAGCTGCTGGACTTTGCAGATGCACTGGTCGGCCACGTCACCGGCGGTCTGGCTTATGCAAACGTTCTGGCCTCCATGGTCTTTGCCGGCATCTCCGGCACGGCTCTGTCCGATACCGTCGCACTGGGCGGCGTTGAGATCCCCATGATGGTCAATCAGGGCTATGACGTGCCCTTCTCGGTCGCCATCACCGCCGCTTCCTCCTGCCTTGGCCCCATCATTCCCCCGTCTGTTCCCATGATCATGGCTGCTACCATGACCGGCCTGTCCGTCTCCAAGATGTTCATGGCCGGCATCGTCCCCGGCCTGCTGCTGGGCCTCGGCATGTGCGCTACCTGCTACATCCTGTCGGTCAAGCGCCACTACCCCAAGCGCGATAAGCGCGCAAGCCTGGCTCACGTCCTGCATGCAACGAAAGAGGCCATCTGGGCGCTGATCATGGTGGCCATCATCCTGTTCGGCATCATGGGCGGCATCGTCACCCCCACCGAGGCTTCCATCATCTGCGTGGTCTACGGTCTGTTCGTGTCGGTGTTCATCTACCGCAAGATGGGCCCCAAGGAGATGTACTCCTGTCTGAAGGATACCGTTTCCTCCGCTTCCGCTATCATGGCTCTGGTGGCCTTTGCAAACGTGTTTGCCTTCATCCTGACCAAGGAGCACATCCCCAGCATGATCGCTGACGCAATGCTGCGCCTGACCACCAACAAGTACCTGATCCTGCTGCTCATCAACCTCTTCCTGATCTTCGTCGGCATGTTCATGGAGACCATCGCCGCCATCCTGATCCTGTTCCCGACCCTGCTGGCTGTGGCTACCGCCGTGGGTGTTGACCCCATCCAGTTCGGTATCATCGTGGTCATGAACCTGGTTCTGGGCCTGTGCACTCCTCCCGTCGGTGTCTGCCTGTTCGCTGCTACCAACATCGGCTCCCGCTACGGCAAGTGCACCCTGTCCGACAGCGTGAAGGCTCTGGTCCCGCTGCTGATCGTCAACTTCGGCGTTCTGTTCCTGGTCACCTATGTGCCCTTCCTCACCGTCGGCGTGGCAAATCTGGTCATGGGCTGATCCTTTTCCTAGTCTTTCCAAGAAACTCTTTTACTTCGTCAAAAATGGGCTGCTGCAAACAGCCCCAAAAAGAGATAGGCGTTCCCGAAAGGGTCCGCCTATCTCTTTTTTTGCAACATACAGCCTTCGATGCCGGCCTGTCATAGATCGGCTGTCCCCGCTCCGGCCTCTTCTCCGGTCGGCATCCGGAGCAGCAGGAGCTCTCTGCGCAAAGATCATAGAAGCCTGCCGCGCTCAGGACTGCCGTCTGAGTCGGCGGCCTGAGGAAGTCCTGAACATCATGCAGAATACCCCCGCAAAGCCCCTGTGCAAGGGGCCGCAAGCAGTCGTCCTTCCGCTGCATTGCCTGCCCCGCCGCTCTAACGCGCTGTGCCATAAAGTGCATTTTTCGCAATGGCAAGTTCTTTGTCATTCCGCAATGCCCGCCATCTCCGAACAAAAAACGGCCAGACAAAAGCAGGGTGCGCCCCGAAGGGCACACCCTGCCAGTTTATTTATATCTCACAATGTGCGCTGAGACCGGCACAAAGCGCCCTCAGAGCGCGGAAACGACCCGGTGAAGGGTTCTTACTTCTTGAAGGTCAGAACGCCCTTGCGGTAGGAAGGATCGCGGCTGTCCACGAAGTCGAAGGCTGCCTGTGCATCCTCGAAATTCCAAGTGTGGGAGATGCTGCCGCGCAGATCCACCTTACCCTCGTTGACCAGATCGATGACATCCTGGAACTTGCGGTTCTGCAGGCGGCTGCCGCGAACGTCCAGCTCTTTGGAAGTGATGACGAACTGGTTGACCTCGGTGGGAGCCACGGAGAAGCCCATGGTGATGACGCGGCCGGCGTTGCCGGTGGCCTGCAGAGCGGTCAGCAGGCTGCCCTTGACGCAGGCGGCATCGATGGTCACAGTGGGGCCGTAGCCCTCGGTCAGCTCGTGAGCCTTGGCGGGAACGTCCTCCTTCAGGCTGTTGATGGTGTAGGTTGCGCCGTTCTTCTTGGCCTCTTCCAGCTTGGCGTCGTCGATATCGGTGACGATGATGGCCTTGGGGTTGTACAGCTTGACGATGCGCAGGATGGAGCTGCCCAGAGCGCCGCTGCCGATGATCATGATGGTGTCCTCGCTCTCCAGCTCAGCACGGCTGCAGCACTGCACAGCAATGGTGGTGGGCTCGATCATGACCGCCTCTTCGTCGCTCAGGATCTCAGGCACCAGATAGCAGTCGCGGTCCGGCACAGCCATGTACTCGCGGTAGCCGCCGTCGATGTGCACACCGCGCACCTTCAGGTTGCCGCAGACGTTGGGACGGCCCTTGCGGCAGGCGTAGCAGTGACCGCAGGCGGTGACCTGATCGATGATAACGCGGTCGCCCACCTTCACGCGGGTCACGCCCTCGCCGATCTCCTCAACGATGCCCACGTTCTCGTGGCCGATGATGCGGGGATAGGTGGCAGCGGCATTGGTGCCATGGTAGATGCCCACGTCGGAGCCGCAGATGCCGGCAGCGACCATGCGGACCAGAACATTGTTTTCCTTGTCGATCTGAGGCTTCTCGAGATCAACGATCTGCAGTTTATTCGGTTCAACGATCTGAACGCCCTTCATAAAATCTTCCTCCTAAAATCTGATAACGGTCTTAAAGATTTTGATGATCTTTCTGCACGGTGGGCGGATGGCTCCGGGCCGTGCTGATACTAACATATTACCACAGACGAGGCAAAAAGTAAATTGCTTTTTAAAAAAAGAAAGTATTTTTCCTTTTTCGCAAAAAAAGACCTGTACAGCGGCTTTATTTCATATTTTCATGAAACCACGGCAAAAATATGTAACATATCACAACGGCTAAAATTCAGTAAAAAATGAAACGGGCCATTGCACAGGGGGCAAGCCCCGGAGCAACAGCCCGTTTTTTCATTCTCCACAGCAGGAAGATATTAAAAAGGATAACAGCCAAACCGGATGCGGCAGCCCGTTCCGGTCGTTATGCAAACACGGCCACGGCCACCTGCATCGCCACGCCCAGAAAGGCACCTGCGCCCCAGGTCAGGCCGGTGATGAAGAGGTTCTGCTTCCAGGAGGGATTCACCCGCCACAGCACGGCGAGGCCCACGCCCGCGCCGGTGCAGAGACCGGCCACGAGGCTCGAGAAGCGGAGTGCGCCCTCGACGTAGAGCTGGGTCATCAGGACACTGGCGGCACAGTTGGGGACAAGGCCCACCAGTGCGGCCACCACCGGCTGGAAGAAGCCCATCCGGCCCAGCACCGAGGCGAAGACATCCTCGCCGACGCCCTCGACGATGAGGCCGAACACGAGGCTGAACACGAAGATAAAGACAAAGATCTCGAGGGTGTGGCGGAGCGCGGCCTTCCAGATGGGCTGGGGATGGCCCTCTTCGTCGCTGTGCTCCTCGTGGCAGTCCACCTCGTCGGCGTGGCCGGTGTAGCCGCCGCGCAGGCTGCGGGGCAGGGCCTTGCGGAGGACGAAATCCAGCAGAAAGCCCACGAAGACAGCGTACACGACTTTGATGACCATCAGCAGGATCAGCTTATCCCAGTAGGCGGGCATGGACACCAGCAGGGGGATAGCCTCGTCGCTGGTGGCGAGATAGACGGCCATCAGAGTACCCAGCGTGATGACGCGGGAGGCGTAGAAGTTGGAGGCAATGGCCGAGAAGCCGCACTGCGGCACACAGCCCAGCAGGGCACCGGGCACTG
>OLSQ01001197.1_pt1 | contig 22255 bp, 22 predicted proteins | sample 1672561 | NCBI WGS metagenome assembly OLSQ01 (sample SAMEA3136699, study PRJEB25190) | human gut metagenome | biome: human gut; feature: human-associated habitat; material: faeces | place: Austria | collected 2013 | reverse complement strand
TCGGAGGTGAAGCAAATGAAAACGGCAGAGCATATCTGATCATGCAGACTATCCTTCAGTATCAGCCACTAACGATAGAAGAGATCGTACGCAGAACGATGGTCAGCCGGCCTACTGTTCTTGAGGTGATCAAGGAGCTGCAGGAGAATAATTATATCATCAAGGAAGGACAAGTTAAGAGTACGGGTGGAAGACCTGCGGATCTGATACTGATCAATGCAGAAGCCTGTTATGCAATAGGTGTGGATCTGGAGTTTCCTATCCATACAACCAGACTTGCAGTAACAAATGCAGCCAGAGAAATTGTCGGCTCGAAAGAAATCCACTTTGAGGATGATGCAGATGCCGAAATGATCATGAAGAGTCTTATAGATGAAATTGACAGCATGGTAAGGCAGACCGGTATCAGTATGGATCAGCTGGCAGGTATTGGACTTGGGCTTCCTGGAAATGTTGATGAACCAAACGGAATTTCTATTCACATTGAACGTATCAGAAACTGGGATGATATCCATGTCAGGGATATCTTAGAGGAGAAATTCCATGTGCCCGTATATATCAAAAATGATGTCCATCTGCTGGCTGAGGCAGAACGCGAAAAATATATGTCATCTGATGTACAGGATTTTCTTTATATCGGACTTCGCTCCGGTATAGGAAGTGCTATTTTCTACCATGGACATGCACTGGACGGACGTCAGGGCAATGCAGGCTTTATCGGACATACGACGGTCAATCCGGAAGGACCCCTGTGCTCCTGCGGCAGACATGGATGCCTGGATGCATTTGCAAGTGAGATAGCAATGAACAAAGAATATAAAGCGCGGTGCATTAAGGCGGGAACTTATAATGCGGAAGAGGAAAGGCACCGGACAGTGCTGGATTTCATTGACAAGGCAGAAAAGGGAGAGGAAATCAGCTGCCAGATATTGAAGCAGTCTGCTTTTTATATTGGAATTGCTGTCGCAAATATGATCAAGACTCTGGAGGTTACCACAGTGATCATTGGTGGATATCCTCAGATTAAGGACAGTGAATTCATAAAAGAGATCAAAGAAACAGCAAGGCAGTATATGATGAGAGGATATGAAAATGAAATTGATATCAGGGTCGGCTCATTAAAACAGGAGGAGTATCCCTTAGGGGCATGCTGTCATGTGTTAAGTAATATCTTTGAAAAGCCAAAGCTTTCGCTGAAGGTGTAACAAAGTGCGGTATTTGGCAAGGAAATTATATAAATATACTTTACTAAGAGCCTATGACACTGCCGCTTTCACAGCAGTACTTTTATGGAACATACAGTAATCAGTGGAACCTGATCTTAGCCAATTTCGTTATTTCCAGCATCCCTATTATTCTTTTCTATATCCTGATGCAGAAAAATATAGTAAAGGGAATAGCTGCCGGTGCCGTAAAGGGTTAGAGAATCATACAAATGAGGAGATATTATGCGGATTGGTGGACTGGAAGCAGGTGGGACCAAGATGGTCTGCGCTGTAGGGAATGAAAAGGGCGAGGTGCTGGAGCGGATTTCCATTCCGACATTGACGCCGGATGAGACATTTCCAGAGATGATCTCTTATTACAAAGAGAAAAAAATGATGCACTGGGTATCGGATCCTTTGGTCCTGTTGACCTGGACAAAAAATCACTGACCTATGGAAGTATCACCAAAACACCAAAACCAGGTTGGTCAGGTATAAATTTTGTAAAAAGGATGCAGGATGCGCTGGAGGTACCTGTGGGCTTTGATACGGATGTAAATGCAGCAGTTCTCGGAGAAGTGACTTATGGTGCTGCAAAGGGCTGTGATCCGGCAATTTATATTACAGTGGGAACTGGTGTTGGTGTCGGCGTGTATGCAAACGGAGCATTGGTCCATGGGCTTGTACATCCGGAGGGTGGCCATATATTATTACAAAAAGACAGTAAGGATACCTATCATGGATGTTGTCCCTTCCACAGAAACTGTGTAGAGGGGCTTGCCTCAGGATCGGCAATTACAGGAAGATATGGCAGGGAAGCCAAATTACTGGCAGACAATCCTGATGTATGGGAGCTGGAAAGTGAATATCTGGCACAGGCAATTGTCAACTATATCATGATGTATTCTCCACAGAAAATCATTCTTTGGGGAGGCGTTATGCATCAGACAGGACTGTTCCCAATGATCCGGGAAAAGGTAAAGGTTAAGATGAATGGTTATGTAAATCATCCGATGATTTTACAACATATGGATGATTATATTATACCGCCCGGTCTGGGTGAAAATCCGGGAGTTCTTGGTGCCATAAAGCTTGGATTGTCTGCGCTGGAAGCAGATAAGAAGGCTGTTTAGTAAAAATTACAACACCAGAATCACCAGTATTTATCAGGAGTTTTCGAATACCGCTGTTTCATACAGCGGTATTCTTTGTAAGTATGTACCAAAGTTTGTATTTTTTTGAAAGACCTATTTACAAACGAAATTTTATTCTATATAATTCGACCTATAAACAAACAGCAGTTGTTTATTTTCTAGAATCAAAACGATCAACAGAGTTATTTTCCGGAAGATCACAGGAAAGCTTCTTTCCAACATTCAACAAATGTTTCAAACGTAACTTGATAATCACACAAGGAGTATTACAGAAAGGGGTAATGTATACCATTGAACAGAAGAATCCTTGCGATTCTTGATAGTGAGGAAAACTATGCCTATCGCCTTATGGACTTTATCACAACAAAGGGGAATGTCCCATTTGAAGTCCATGTCTTTACACGGGATGACAAATTCTATTCTTTTCTGGAAAAAGAAAAAGTAGAATGCTTGCTCGTATCAGAGAACGCATATCAAAAGAAGGTCGAAGCTCTGGAAATTCCACATATTATCATCCTGAGCGAAAATGGAACCAATTTAAATCAGGCACTTTATCATGTAAATAAATATCAGTCCTGCGACAGGGTGCTCCGGGAGGTTATGGAGCAGTATTCAGGGGGAAATGGAAAGGAAATTGCCGTAACTGCCTGCCGCAGAGGAAAAATGAAGATCATAGGGATTTATACTCCGGTAGGACGCTGCCTGCAGACGACATTCTCATTGACGCTGGGGCAGATGCTTGCCCGGAAGCATAGGACGCTTTATCTGAATTTTGAGGCATATTCAGGGCTTGGGAAAATGCTGAACCGGGAATTTGAGGGAGATCTTTCGGATTTGACCTATTATTTCAGCTGCGCCAGGGAAAAGCTGTTTTATCAGCTGAAAAGCCTGACAGAATGCGTAGGAGGACTGGATTTTATTCCGCCTGCGGATGTATATCAAAGCCTGTCAGGAATCCGGGGAACAGACTGGATCGATCTATTCCAGGAGATCGAGAAGATCACGGATTACGAATATCTGATCCTGGATCTGTCGGATTGTCTGATGGATCTGTGGGAGGTGCTGAAAAACTGTGATCTGATCTATACCATTGTGAGGGAGGATGCACTGGCTGAAGCGAAAACAAGTCAGTATGAAATGGCACTGGAAACAATGAAGTACAAGGAGATCACAGGAAAAACGAGGAAATGGATGCTGCCGCTGTTCCGTAAGCTGCCCATGCATTTTGGGGAATTGACATATGGAGACCTTGCAGCCTATATCCGAAAGGAGGTTTTTCCGGAGCTTCTTAGAAAGGAGGAACATGAGGACTGATGAACTGGTACTTGTAGAGGAGGAGATCATAAACCGGATGGATCTGACGCAGGATCTGAAGGAAGAGGAGGTCTGTGAACTGATTGATACAGAGATTCTGAGAGAGGGAAAAAGAAGACATCTGGAGCTTTCTTCCATGACGATCCTGCGGAAAAATATTTATCATGCGATCAGGGAGCTGGGTAAGCTGCAGGAGCTTCTGGAGGATCCTGAAATTACAGAGATCATGGTCAATGGGACAGACCCTGTTTTCATCGAAAAGGGAGGAAGATTATTACAGATTCCGGTACGCTTTGAAACGGAAGAAAAGCTCTGTCATGTGATCTGGCAGATAGCAGCCGGATGTAACCGGACGGTAAATGAAGCCAGGCCGATCATGGATGGGCGGCTTAAGGACGGATCCAGAGTCAATGTCGTGCTGCCACCGGTGGCATTAAATGGCCCGGTACTCACTATAAGACGTTTCCCTGGGAAACCTATGACCATGGAACAGCTGATCCGGTTTTCTTCAATCAGCCGGGAAGCAGCAGAGCTTCTGGAATCTCTTGTAAAAGCCGGATATAACATCCTGGTAAGCGGTGGTACCGGAAGTGGGAAGACAACTGCACTTAATGCCCTGTCGGCGTTTATTCCGCCAGAAGAAAGAGTGATCACCATTGAAGATTCTGCAGAGCTGCAGCTTCAGGGACTGCCAAATCTGGTAAGGCTGGAAACAAGGGTGGCCAGTGTGGAAGGCTGCCAGGAGATCACCATCCGGGATCTGATCCGTACATCTTTAAGAATGCGTCCAACACGCTTGATTGTTGGAGAAGTAAGAGGGAAGGAGGCGATCGATATGCTGCAGAGTGTGAATGTAGGACACTGTGGGATGACAACGATACATGCTAATAGCATCAGGGATGTGGTCAGCAGGCTGGAGACACTGGTACTGATGGGGATGGAGATTCCCATTCCGGCGGTTCGGCGGCAGATCAGTGCCGGATTTGATCTGATGGTGCATCTTGGGAGGCTCCGGGATGGGACAAGACGGGTGCTGGAGATTGCGGAGCCACTTCCCTTTACAGAAGGAGAAATTCAGTTCCGGAGCCTTTACCGGTTTCGGGAGGTGGCAGAAAGAGAGGGCAGGATCATTGGTGAACTGGAAAAGGTGGGAGAGCTTATGCAGAAAGAAAAGCTCCGGGCAGCCGGGATCTGCGTCTGATGGCTTTTACCGGATTTCAGCAAAGGAACATTGGATCCTGACTGGAAAGAGTGTGGCAGCTGTGGTACTGCTGACATACTGCTTTTACCGGAGAGCAGGAGCAGCCCTGCTCCTGCTGCCTGTCGGGATTATGTATTACTGCCGGGAGAGGAGACTTTTGCTTGGAAAGAAGAAGGATGACCTGTTACAGCAGTTTAAGGAACTACTGCAGCTTACAGTAGCTTCCCTGAAAGCGGGATATTCAGCAGAAAATGCTTTTTTGAAAGGCAGGGAGGATATGGCGGAGCTTTTCGGAGAGGAAAGTGAGATCTGCAGGATGCTGGGGCTTTTAAAGACAGGGCTTCAGAATAACAGAAGCCTTTCCGGATTGTGGCAGGAGATTGGGAAAATCTGTCAGATAGAAGAGATCACTGACTTTGCAGAGGTGTTTTCGGTAGCGAAGGAAAGCGGCGGCAATATGGTGGCGGTCATGGAGCAGGTCTGTGGTGTGATCGAGGGCAGGGCAGAAACGAAAAAGGAGATTGCTGTAATGCTTAGTGCCAGGATACTGGAACAGAAAATTATGAATGGAATGCCGTTTCTCATCATTCTGTATATTACGGTTACATCGCCCGGATATTTTGATGCCTGCTACAGCAGTGCAGCCGGGAATATATTAATGACAGGATGTCTTTCCCTTTATCTGTTTGCTTATTTCCTGAGCTGCCGGCTGGTGGAGGTGGAAGTATAGGTGATAGATAAACAGAGAATGTTCCTTTTTTCGCAGCTGTTTCCGCGGGAAAAGGCAGAACAGAAATATGAGTCATTTTATCGCAGAAAACGGCGGCTGCTGATCCTTATGGGAGCAGCTTGTATAGTAGTCATTCTTCTTCTTTGTATCAGCAGAGAAGAAAAAAGGAATCTGTCAGAAGAGGGAACACTGCAGCGGAAGGAATGGAATGAAGGATCCTATGAGGTTATCCTGCAGGGGAACGGTATATATGGAAAAGAACGGATGGCCCTTACTGTTACGGAGAGAAGGCTGACGCAGGAAGAGCTGGAAGCGCTGAAAACAGAAGCAGTGCAAAGGCTGACATCAGAGATCCTGAATGGAAACGGAAGTCTTAAGCGGGTTACTCACAGGCTGCTGCTTCCGGGGTATCTGGATGGACTGCCCTTTCAGATTTCATGGGAAAGCAGTAATGCTCAGATTATAAACAGCCGGGGTGAAATTACCGCAGAGGAGATCCCGGAGGATGGACTGCCTGTCAGCCTCTATGCCGGTCTTTCCTATGAAGAAGGCTCCTTTACAGAAGAAATACCGCTGTGGGTATATCCAGAGGGAATGACTGAAGAGGAGGCTTACCGGAAGGAATTGCAGGAGCTGCTCTTAAAAACTGACAGAGAAAACCCTGAAGAGAAGGAAATACGGCTTCCGGAAGAAATGGATGGCCAGCCCATCTGCTGGAAGGAAGAACCAGACAAAACAATATTCATTGTGATCCCATTTCTGGTCATGGGAATGATTCTGCTTTCATTTTCACTGGACAGGCAGCTTTACGAAAAGGAAAGAAAAAGAGAAAAGGAGATCAGAAGAGCATATCCGCAGTTTGTATCAAAGCTGCAGCTTTTGATCGGGGCAGGCATGACACCAAGAGCTGCCTTTATCCGGATCGGAAGAGAGTATGAGAGAAAGTGCAGGGAAGGAGGAAAAAGACAATATCTTTATGAGGAGGTTGTACTGGCTGGCTTCGCTTTTCAGAATGGAAAAGCAGAAACAGAGGTTTACAGGAGCTTTGGAAGAAGATGCAGGGAAAGAGAGTGCAGCAGACTTTCCTTTATTCTGGCAGCAAATCTGAGGCAGGGAAATGAGAAGCTGCTGTCACTTCTTGCAGAAGAAGCAGAGACAGTGCTTTTGGAGCAGAGATACCGGGCAAGAAAATACGGGGAGGAAGCGGGGACGAAGCTTTTATTTCCTATGCTTATCATGCTTCTGGTGGTCATGTTCCTGATCCTGCTGCCGGCGATGGGGAGCTTCAAAAAGGGATAATATATGAATTTGATGGGAGGAAACTATATATGGAAAACAAAATAATGACAGAGGTAAATGAGAAAAAAGTGTCAGGCAGCAGCTTTGACAACAGGGGAATGGGAACGGTGGAAATGATCCTGATCATCGTGGTACTGATCGGTCTGGTACTGATCTTTAAAACACAGATCATGGAACTGACAGAAAGTATTTTTCAAAAGATTGCGGCAGACAGCTCTGCAATTCTGGCATGATGAAGGGATATCTGACAGTATTTCTGTCTCTTTCCCTGTCGATTCTTTCCAGTGTAATTCTGACACTGACGGCGCTTGCCATCAGAAACGGACAACGGCTCAGAATGGAGTGCATAGCAGATATCAGTATGAATTCTACGCTGGCAGAATTTGAGAAGACATTACATGACAGATATGGGCTTTTCTATGTAGATCTTTCTTATCAGGAGGCGAAGCCTTCCCTTCAGAATATGGAACGGCGGCTGCAGTATTATCTTTCGGAAAATATTGCATTGTTTCAGAATAGTGACCTGTGGGGTAATCTTGCATTGAAAAATGTAGTGGTCAATGATGTGCAGACAGCTGCAGACGGACAGGGAGGGTCTATGAAAAATCAGGCAGTGCAGTTTATAGAAGACTGTGGAATCCACAGAGAGGAGACAGAGATACTATCAAGTGGTGACAGTATCTTAGGCACAGGGCAGGAGGATGCCATGGGAGCGTGGTGTGCCTTAATGGAAGAGATAGCCGGTATAGAGCTGCCTTTGATCCAGAATGATAAAGGAGAGTGGGAAGAAGTGCCTCTGTCAAATCCGGCAGACAGGGCATATGGATTTACAGGAAGTGATGTACTGTTTCTGGTTGGGGCACCTATAGATCGCATTCCGGTGGGAAAGATCCGAAAAGAAGATTATCTGTCAGGACGAGATAGCGGTGACAGGAGTGACCTGCAAGGGCAAAAAGAGGCAGATACCGGTCAGTTTATAGCTTATCTGTTTGAAATGATGGGAAATTACCGCAGTGGCAGGGAGGATGGACTTCTAAAGTATCAGCTTGAGTATATAGCAGAGGGAAAGGGGTCTGATTATGAAAATCTGCAGGCAGTGGTGGAGAAGCTGACAGGGATCCGCTTTGCGGTGAATGCAGAGGCTGTATTTTCTGACGGTGATCTGGTATCAGAGGCGGCAGGACTTGCAGAAGGCCTACAGGCAGTGTCCCTGAACCCTGCGTTTTTGAAGCCTGTGACAGAAAGTATTCTGTATGCCTGTGCTTATCTGGAAGCATTGTCAGAGGTAAAAGTGTTACTGGAAGGTGGGAGAGTGAGTCTGAGGAAAGAACGCTGGGTGATCCGCCCGGCCATGATTGCAGAAGCGGAAATACAGAGAGGTCAGAACATATCTTCCGGGATCAGCTATGAACAGTACCTTGCAGGTATGATTTCAGCCTTGCCGGAGAAGGAACGAAACTATAGGGCGATGGATATTATGGAAATGGATATCCGGATGCTGACAGGAAATACCAGATTTGCCATGGACTGTTGTGTGGAACGGTTCCGGGCACAGATCCAGGCAGCAGGATCCGTTCGTGGAAACTATCTGATCGACAGAACCTATGGATACTATTGAAAAGGAGGAAGAGAAAGGTGCTCTCCAGATTTAAAAGAATACAACTATGCAAACTAAATTCAAAGATCCCTTCTCTCATCACATCTGAAAAAAGGAGAGCATCTCTCTCTTCCTCTTTTTTCCTGAAAGGGGGAATGGCACTGGAGGGATGTCTGGTTCTTCCATTGTTTCTGTTTTTCATGAGCACACTGCTGTATGGCATGGAAGTGGTTCGTTTTCAAAATAATGCTTTTAGTTCCATGCACCGTGCCATCAGCAAATCGTGCTTTCTTGCTTATGAAAAATATGGTGGCTCAGATGAACAGGAAGGAGATTTGTGCAAAATGGTCAGAGAGACACTGGAACAGGAACCGTTTCCTTATCTTTGCGTAAAGGGTGGAGAGATGGGAATGACAGTTCAGGCAGAAGCAGATGCTTATGAAAATATATCTGTAAAAATAGATTACGACATAAAGCCGTTTATTTACTTCCTCCCGATAGGGACTCTGAAGATCGAAGATGGGATCTTCGGGCACGGTTTTACCGGATATGTTCCCGGGAATTGTGGAAAACCAGAAGGCGGAACAGAAAGCTATGTGTATATCACAGAAAATGGAACCAGATACCATCTGTCAGATCAGTGTACCTATCTGCGGGTGAAGGTTCAGGCAGTTTCTGCAGAGGAAACAGAAAATATGCGGAACGGCTCCGGAGAAAAGTATACAGCATGCGAACGATGTAAACCGGTAAAAGGAGGTCTTGTTTATCTGACAGCATGGGGAAACCGCTATCATGGGGAGTCCGACTGCAGCGCATTGCAGAGAACTGTATACATGGTGCCGCAATCAGAGGCTGGCAGCAGGAGTGCCTGCAGTAAGTGTGGGCGAGATGGGGAATGAACAGATTTATGATAAACGATTATGCAGGAGAATGTTTGGCACTGCTGTTTCTTGCCTGGTTTTCAGCAGAAGATATCCGGGACAGGAGGCTGTCTCTGACAGAGCTTTCAGGCAGCCTTCTGCTTGGAATGCTATATCTTACGTTGACTGGAGGCTTAGATGATGGAAAATTGCCTTACCGGATGCTGCCGGGATTATTCCTGCTTTTGCTGGCATATCTTACCAGTGAACAGGTGGGATATGGGGATGGCCTGGCAGTTCTTATCCTTGGCTGTTTTCTGGGGGCGGGGAAATGTGCAGCTGTATGTGGGATGGCCTTTATGCTGTCCGGTCCTTTTACAACAGGAAAAATATGCCTGAAAAAGGAAGAACCGGTTCCGTTTCTGCCCTTTTTACTGGGAGCGCTGGAGGTGGTACTGTTTGTGGAATAAAAAGGTAAATGGATATCTGACGGTGGAAGCATCCTTTGTAATGCCGATAGTACTGTTTCTCTATCTGCTGGTGATTCTTCTGGCCTTTTTTCTTTATAACAGATGTGTCATCTCCCAGGATCTTTATATTCTGACACTGCGTGGCAGCAGGTTTACGGACCATGGCTCCTTTTACGGGGAAGTGATTTATGGAGATATGGCAGAAAAAGGCACAGATACGGATTATCTGAGGGAAACGCTGGCAGACAGGCTGCAGTATTATCCGTTTTATGATCAGCAGGAAAGTGAGCTCCATACAGATGGAATATATGGGGATGTTGAAATTGGTACCAGTGGTTATGATGGTGCACTGACAGTAAGCAAACGGCTGGAACGATTGAATATCAGGGAAGAAATACGAAAGGTGAGACAGAGTAAATGAGAGAGATCAGTTATCATAAGGATTATCGTCATAATTATCTGATCATCCGTGAGGATGAAATGACAGGAGATGACTATCAGAGAAAAATGATCACGGAAAACCGGATCAGAGGGCTGCTGCCCTGTCAGATCCGGTATATTAACGGGGAAACGCTGCTTTATTATGAAATCACATCAAAACAGAGTGTGAAAGGCCTGTTTGAAGGAAAGCACCTTACTATGAAAGAACTGAAGGGCTTATTCATCAGCTTGAAAATGGTGATGGAGGAGACAGCTTCTTTTCTGCTGCCGGAGGATGGACTGCTGATAGAACCGGATATGATCTTTACAGAGCTGGAAAAAGATGAATTTTATTTTGTCTATGATCCTTTTTCGGAGAGCAGAGGGGCACAGACACTGATCACTCTTTTGGAATTTCTGGCAGATCATGTGGACGGAGAAGATAATGCTGCCCTGCAGGCGGTATATCATATGCTGGATCTGGCAGAAAAGGAACAGTTTGTACTGGATGAAATCGTGGAGTGGTTTGGTGAAGAAGAACAGCCAGAGAACGTTCCAGAACCGGAAAAAGAAATACATGAGATGCAAATGGAAGAACCATATCCCTGTTATGAAGAGCAGGAACCGGCAGAGAATCCGGCAATTCAGAGGTTGATCAGTACACAGGCAGCAAAAGTCTATCTGGTCTGTGCGGTTTTTCTGAGTGTGGTACTTGGTTACCTGACATATACATATGAGCTTTCGGAAAAATTGCTTGTCTTCAGTTACGCAGGATTTTTTCTGGCAGGGCTGCTGGTGATTCTTTCATTGGGGGCAGTTATAGTCAGGAAGCTTTCTGGCAGAAAGCAAAAGAGAGAAACGGAAAATCTGTCATTCAGGGAAACGGAAGAGGAAATGTTTTCACATGGAATCTATGAAGAGGCCTGTTCTGAAAGAGTACAAGGTCAGCGGAAGGAATATGGGGATACCGTCTATATTCCATGGACAGCAAACAGTGAAAACAAGCTGTACGGAGTAGGGAAGGATAATAAATTCCATATTGACCTGAACCGGCTGCCGATCACAGTGGGAAAGCTGGCTGGGAGCGTGGATATGGTGATCGATAATCAGAGCATCAGCCGGGTACATGCCCGGTTCACCAGAGAAGGAACGAGAATCTGCATGACAGATCTGAATTCTACTAATGGGACTTTCAAGAATGGACTGCGTCTGACGCCTAATACTTCTGAGATCCTGGAACCCGGTGACGAGATTCGTCTTGGAAAGCTGAAATTTGTATATCGTTAAGAAGATTGCATAATCCGGCGTCCATGGTATAATTAAAAAACAGGGCAGACATTAACCGAAAGGGTTGGATAATCAGAATGAAAATAGCAATTTATTATGGTGGCCGCGGACTGATCGATGATCCCACATTATATGTGATCAACAAAATGCAGGAGGTTCTGGAGGAACTGCATGTAACAGTAGAGAGGTACCACCTGTATGAACTGAAGAACACGATCACTACGCTGCCTAAGACCCTAAAGGAAGTAGACGGTATCATTCTGGCTACGACCATAGAATGGTTTGGTATTGGCGGTTATATGCAGCAGTTTCTGGATGCCTGCTGGCTGTATGGAGATAAGGAAAAGATTGCCAGCATTTATATGTGTCCAGTGGTCATGTCTACGACCTATGGAGAGCGGGAGGGCAAGCTGAATCTTGAAAATGCCTGGGAAATCCTGGGCGGTAAGCCATGCAGTGGTCTCTGCGGCTATATTGCCGATATTGCAGATCTGGAAGGTAACGAGGAGTATAATAGTATCATTGAAAAGAAAACAGAGAATATTTATCGGACAGTAAATCAGAAGATGGCTAGCTTCCCGGCCAGTAACCAGGCTGTGAAGCAGCTTGTTTCCAGCACCAGAAATACAGATCTGACACCGCAGGAAACAGAACAGCTTTCCCAGTATGCAGCAGATGACAGCTATGTAAAGCGGAAAAAGGAGGATATTCAGGAGCTTACCAGCCTGTTCCGGGATCTGATGGGAACAGAGGAGCAGGAAAATACAGAGGATGAGTACTGCAAGGAGCTGCAGAGCCATTTTGTGCCACAGGCAGGTTTTAAGGCTGTTTATAAGCTCCAGCTTGAAGAGAAAAAGAAGCCACTGATTATTGAAGTAAACGGAACAGAGATCCGGGTATATTACGGGAATGTGAACAGTGCAGATGTGGAGATTCAGATCGGACGCAGTGCAGTAGATGATATTATCCATGGCAGGATGACATTTCAGAGAGCCTTTATGGGGGGGCTCATGAAAATGAAAGGTGATTTTAAAGTATTACGTACACTGGATCAGATCTTTCAGTTTATGGATCAGAAATTGTAAAGCATATGGTAACAACAGATAATGATAACAGGTTCCTGTGAAATACAGGAGGGAAGGAAAGAAATATGAAGAATGATAATTGTATTTTCTGTAAAATTGCAGCTGGAGAAATCCCGTCAAAAACATTGTATGAGGATGAAAAATTCCGCGTGATCCTTGATCTTGGTCCGGCTACCAGAGGACATGCACTTGTGATCCCGAAGGAGCATTATGCAGATCTCTATGAGATACCTGAAGAGACTGCCGGAGAAGCCATGAAGGTTGCTAAAAAGATGGCAGCTGTTATGACAGAAAAGCTGAAAGCAGATGGCTTTAACATTGTTCAGAATAATGGTGAGGTGTCGGGACAGAGTGTATTCCATTTCCATATCCACCTGATTCCCAGATATGAAGGAGATGGACATATCCTTTCCTGGAATCCTGGAAGTCCGTCCCAGGAAGAACTGGAAGAAGTAAAGCAGCAGATTCTTGGATGATCTGTCTGGAAAGAAGGAACAGACAGAGAAAGGCGGAGCAGACCATTGAGAACAGTAAAGACCAAACAGATCACAGAAAATATCAGGGAAATGTGCATTGAAGCCAACCATTTTCTGACAGGAGATATGACAGAAGCATTGGACAGGGCAAGAGAGTCTGAAAAAGCGCCTCTTGGAAAACAGATTCTGCAGCAGCTTCAGGAAAATCTGCAGATTGCAGGAGAGGATATGATCCCGATCTGTCAGGATACCGGAATGGCAGTGGTATTTGCAGAAGTTGGACAGGATGTTCATATAGAAGGTGGTCTTCTGGAAGATGCCATACAGGAGGGTGTGCGCAGAGGATATACAGAAGGGTTTCTGCGTAAATCTGTGGTAAAGGATCCACTGATCAGGGAAAATACAAAGGATAATACACCGGCGGTTATCCATTATACGATTACATCCGGAGATAAGATCAGATTGACATTGGCTCCTAAGGGGTTTGGGAGTGAAAATATGAGCCGGATCTTTATGCTGAAACCGGCAGATGGAATTGAAGGTGTGAAAAATGCCATACTTACAGCAGTAAAGGATGCTGGACCCAATGCATGCCCGCCTATGGTAGTTGGCGTGGGAATTGGTGGTACCTTTGAGAAGTGTGCACTGATGGCCAAGCAGGCACTGACAAGACCGGTGAATGAGCATTCTCTCATTCCTTATGTAAAGGAAATGGAGGAAGAGCTTCTTGAAAAGATCAATAAAACAGGGATCGGACCGGGAGGACTTGGGGGCAGTACCACTGCACTGGCCGTGAACATTAATACTTTTCCCACACATATTGCAGGGCTGCCTGTAGCAGTGAATATCTGCTGTCATGTAAACAGACATGCAGTCAGGGAAATCTGACAGGGAAGAGAGGACAGGATATGGAACGACATATGACAGTTCCCTTTGGGGAAAAGGAAACATCCGGGCTGAAAAGTGGGGATTACGTATATCTTACAGGTACCATCTATACTGCAAGAGATGCGGCACATAAAAGAATGTATGAGGCGTTGCAAAGAGGAGAGAGCCTGCCGTTTGATCTGAAGGATAATCTTATCTATTATATGGGACCATCTCCTGCCAGGGAAGGAAGACCTATCGGATCTGCAGGCCCTACGACTGCTAGCAGAATGGATAAATATGCGCCTGCGCTGCTTGATCTTGGACTTCGGGGAATGATCGGAAAGGGCAGGAGAAGCGAGGATGTAAAAGAAGCGATTGTCCGCAATAAGGCGGTTTATTTTGCTGCAGTTGGCGGGGCAGGAGCTCTTTTATCAAAGTCCATATTACGTTCTGAGGTGATTGCTTATGACGATCTTGGGACAGAGGCAATCCGTAAACTGGAGGTTAAAGATTTTCCAGTGATCGTAGTGATCGATCCTGAAGGAAATAATCTGTATGAAACCGCAATTGCAGCATATAGAGAAGAGTAGCGATGAAAATATTGAAGAATTATTCTTTCCGCAAAAAAACATTTGCCGGTATGCTTCTGGCAGCAGGAATTCCGATGCTGATCGGATACTTTATCATGCTTCAGATGTTTAATATTACCTACCGGAGAAGTCTGAACCAGGAGGCGGAAACGATTCTGAACGCAGTAGCCGGGTCTTTTGACTCGGCTTTTTCAAATATTTATGATGGGATCCGCCAGCTGGCAGAGGAAGAAATCATTCGCAAAAATCTGGAAAATGGAGATGGAGCAGGAACCTCCGTATATCGGGAGCTGTACGCAGTCAGCTCCAAATACAGTAAGTACGCTTATTTTTCCATTTATGATGCAGAAGGGAAAAAGCTGGTTTCTGTGACGGAGAATACTTATATCAAAGAAAAGCTGCCATTAGACTGGAGCGTATTATATGAAGCAGGACAGAATCCGGGCAAAGTGGTTGTACGGAACGCCAGATTGTATGAGGGGGAGAAAAGAGTTGAGTTTCTCAGGGCAGCTATGGCAGTCCGTTCAGAAAAGGGAGAAATCACAGGATATATTGTAGCAACTGTAAATGACGGACTTTTTGATAATATGAAGTGGGGACTCGTCAGCGAGGATCAGGGTGTTATTTATGCTATGGACAGCTTCCAGGAGATGGTATACTGCTCAACGGATTCCTATGACGAAGATGAAATGCGCCGGATCAGACGGGAAATGCTCCGGGACGAGGCTGCTGACAGCGACAGTCAGAATGCCTGCGTGAGTGCAGATAAGAAATATTTTTATTACGTAGATTACGAAGAGACAAGTGGTCTTTATCTGTTTTACCAGCAGCCGGTTGCGGCATTAAATCAGTTAAAAAACCGTGCATTTACCATAGCAGTGATGTCAGCAGCTCTTGGACTTATAATCTGTATTTTCTTGTCAAAATCGGTCAGCAGCTTTATTTATCAGCCGATTAAGAGGATGCAGGATGCGATCGCAGAGATCCGGCAGGGAAATTTCAAAGCAAGGATCAAGGTTGACAGTCAGGATGAGCTTGGGCAGCTTTCGGAGAGCTTTAATATGATGGCAGAGCATCTGACTGATAACATGGAACGTCTTCTTGCCAGAGAGAGGGAGCTGAGCGAGGTACAGATCAAAATGATGCAGGCACAGTTGAATCCACACTTTTTGTATAATACGCTGGATACCATGAAATGGCTGGGAAAGGCTAATCAGATCCCGGAAATCGCCACGATATCTGCAGATCTTGCCAAGATCCTGCGGATGAGTATTTCTGCAAGCCCGGAGGTACCACTGGCGAAGGAAGTGGAACTGGCTGAGGCATATGTCCAGATTCAGGAAATCCGATTTGCAGATAAATTTGAATTTATTGTGGATTTGCCGGATGAACTGGCAGCTCTTCTGGTGCCTAAGCAGATTCTGCAGCCAATTATAGAGAATGCGATCATCCATGGTCTTGGAGGAAGAGAAAATGGAAGGGTTATGGTACAGGCAAGACAGACAGGGGAAGAAATTCTCCAGATCCGGATCCATGATGACGGTGTTGGGATGAGCAGGGAACAGGTGTGGAAGCTGAATCACTGCGAGGAAGATACTTCAGAGCAGCACAGAATGGGAGAAGAAAGACACAGTATCGGGTATTATAATGTCAATGAGATCATAAGGCTGAATTATGGGGATGGTTATGGCTTGTATACAGAGTCTGAGGAAGGGGCAGGAACCTGTATTTACATGACATTGCCGGTCAGAAAAGGGGAGAAGGATGTATAAAGTAGTTGTAGTTGAAGATGAGAAGCTTGTGCGGGAAGGGATTGTACACGGAACAGAATGGTCCCGGATCGACTGCATGGTAGCAGGTGCGGCCGGAGATGGGGAAGAAGGAATTGAAGCAGTACATAAATATCACCCGGATGTGATCGTGACAGATATCTGTATGCCCAAAAAGAGCGGGATTGAAATGGTGGAAAGCCTGCGGAAGGAGGGAAATCATGCAGTGGTTATTTTTCTGACAGCTTATGGAGAGTTTTCCTATGCTCAGCAAGCGGTAAAGCTGGGAGCTGCAGATTATCTGCTGAAGCCGTTTTCAGACGGAGAGCTGGAAGCTGCAGTAGAGCGTATCCTGAAGCAGAATAAAGAAAGAACAGAAACAGAGGAAAAAAATCCGAAATGCAGTCTGATCAAGGGGGATAAGAGCAAATATATCATGGATGCAGTCTCTTATATTGATGAGAATTATGCTAATCCCAATATTTCTGTCAGGTCTGTGGCAGAGAGCCTCGCGATCAGTGAGGGACATCTGAGCCATTTATTCAGGAAGGAAACAGACTTTACCTTCCTGTCTTATCTGACGCAGTGTCGTATGCGGGCGGCAAAGAAGCTCCTGAAGGATCATAGATATAAGATTTATGAGGTAGCGGAAATGGTGGGATATAAGGATATCACTTATTTCAGTGTCACCTTTAAAAAGCTGATAGGAGTATCCCCGTCAGAATATCAGGACAGATACAGAGATTAAAATGTCAGAATAATTAAAAGGATATGCGTTTTGTCCAGTATACAGTTTTGTGTAGTATTTATATAATATAAATACAATCAATGAATTTTTTGTTACATATGAACAAAAGTGGGAGCGGCCTAAAGAACAGCTCCCGGAAAAGGAGGATTCATTTATGAAACAGTTAAAGGGCAAAAAGGCGCTGGCCGCAATCCTGACAGCAGCGATGACCATGTCACTGATGGCATGCGGAAGCTCAGGCAGCGCGGCAACAGAGGAGAAGCCGGCAGAAGAGACACAGGAGACTGCTGCGGCAGAAACAACAGATACTGCGGCAGAGGAAACCACAGAGAGCAGTGATTCCGGAATGGATGCTTTGATTGAAGCAGCTAAGGCAGAAGGAAAGCTTACTGTATATGGTTCCTGCGAGGAAGCTTATCTTTCAGCAGCATGTCAGAAATTTGAAGAAATGTATGGTATTCAGGTAGATTATCAGAGACTTTCTACCGGCGAGGTTTATACCAAGATTGAAGAGGAAGCAGGAAATCCTTCCGCAGATGTATGGTTCGGAGGAACAACAGATCCTTATAATGAAGCGGTAGCAGCAGGACTGCTTGAGCCTTATCAGGCACAGAATGCATCCCATCTGATTTCTGATACATACAAGGATCCGGATGGAAACTGGTATGGAATTTACAAGGGTATCCTTGGATTTATGGTAAACAAAGAAGAGCTTGACAGACTTGGCCTTGAGGAGCCAAAGGACTGGGATGATCTATTAAAGCCTGAGTATAAGGGGCTGATCGGAATGTCCAATCCATCCACAGCAGGTACAGCAAAGCTGGTCATTAACACCATGGTTCAGATGAAGGGTCATGATGAGGCAATGGAGTACTTCAAGGAGCTTGATAAGAATATATATCAGTATACTAAGAGCGGCTCTGGCCCATCCAAGATGGTAGGACCTGGCGAATGCGTTATCGCAATCGGTTTCTTACATGATGGCATTACACAGATCCTTTCCGGATATGACAATATCGATCTGATCATCCCTGCATCAGGTACCAGCTATGAAATTGGTGCAACAGCAATCTTCAAGGGCTGCAAGAATGAAAATGCTGCAAAGCTCTGGGTTGAATATGCATTATCGCCTGACTGCGTAAATATTGCAAAAGAGAACGAGTCCTATCAGTTCCTTGTTATCGACAATGCAGAGCAGCCTGAAGAAGCAACCCAGTTCGGACTTGATCCTGACAATGTGATTGATTACGACTTTGAAGATGCGAAACAGAACACAGCTACCTATGTAGAAGACTTCTTCAATGCAGTAACAAACGGTTCTTCTGAAAATGCCGACAGCAGCAGATTCCTGACCGAGTAATTAACAAAATCAGGGGAGATGGTGTCTGTACCATCTCCCTCTTTTTATCAGAAAGGGGAAAACAGATGGCTGCCCAAAGTAAGAGTGCAAAACTGGATCGAAAAAAACTGTTTTCTGATCCGGTTATGGTAGGAATGATCAGTATTCTGCTCATTTTCCTTGTATTATTTATTGTATATCCGTTGTTTGTTCTTTTAATTGACAGTATTTATACTGAAGGAAAGTTCACGCTTTCCGTATTCCAGAGAGTTCTCAGCATGAAGCGTTTCCGGACTGCGTTTTCCAATACCCTGGTGCTTGGACTTCTGACAGGAATTCTTTCTACGGCAATCGGACTTCTTTTTGCATATGTAGATGTTTATGTAAAAATAAAAAACAAAGCAGTAGGAAAGCTGTTTAATGTTGTATCACTGCTTCCGGTTGTATCACCGCCTTTTGTATTATCCTTATCGACTATTATGTTGTTTGGACGGAGTGGAATTATTACCCGTTCGCTCCTTCACATATATGATTCCAATGTATATGGATTAAAAGGAATTGTAGTTGTTCAGACACTGACCTTTTTCCCAGTCTGTTATCTGATGCTGAAGGGACTTCTGAAAAATATAGATCCATCGCTGGAAGAAGCTGCCCGTGATATAGGTGCTTCCCGGATGAAGGTATTTACGACAGTTACCCTGCCACTGCTTCTGCCAGGTCTTGGAAATGCGTTCCTTGTAACCTTTATTGAGTCAGTTGCGGATTTCGCAAATCCGATGCTGATCGGTGGTGATTATGATACGCTGGCAACTACCATCTATCTGCAGGTAACAGGATCCTATGATTCTACAGGTGCTGCAGCGATGTCAGTTGTATTGCTTTCATTGACACTGATCCTTTTCTTTATCCAGAAATATTATCTGGAAAGAAAGACAGCAGCTACATTGACGGGTAAAGCATCCAGAGCAAGAATGCTGATCGAGGATAAGAGTGTAACTATTCCTCTTACACTGATCTGCTGTCTTGTAGCACTGTTTGTTATCATCATGTATATCATGATTCCTTTTGGTGCGCTGTTTAAGCTGTGGGGACGGGATTATTCACTGACCTTTAAGTGGTTTGATTATCTCTTTAAATACAGTGGACTGAAGGCGTTTAAGGATTCCTTCCTGCTTTCAGTGATCGCGGCGCCGATCACAGCCCTGCTTTCCATGGTGATTTCTTATCTGGTAGTAAAGAAAAAATTCAGATCCAAGGGATTTATTGAATTTGTTTCTATGCTTGCCATGGCGGTTCCCGGAACGGTTCTTGGTATTGGTTATATCAGAGGCTATGCAAATGGAATTTTCCATACAGGTGTCCTCAGTGGTATTTATGGAACCGGAATTATCCTGATCATTGTATTTATCGTCAGAAGTCTTCCTGTTGGAACAAGAAGTGGTATTTCCGCCCTGAGACAGATTGACAAATCCATTGAGGAATCTGCTTATGATCTGGGAGCGGGAAGCGGAAGAGTATTTACAACAGTAACGCTTCCACTGATCAAGGATTCGTTTTTCAGTGGTCTGGTAACATCATTTGTGCGTAGCATTACTGCAATCAGTGCGATCATTCTGCTTGTAACGCCGCAGTTCCTGCTGATCACCTGTCAGATCAATGAGTTCGCAGAAAAAGGTTACTATGGTGTGGCATGCGCCTACGCAACAATCCTGATCGCCATTGTATATCTGTCGGTTCTGCTGATGAACCTGTTTATCCGGTTCTTTGGCACAAGTAAAAAGATAAAGGAGGAAAAATAATATGCTGAAAGAATCCAAAGGAATCCGTCTGGAGCATATTTCCAAAATATATCAGGATCCTAAAACAGGAAAAGACTTTAAAGCTGTGGATGATGCCAATCTGGTGATCGAGCCAGGCAGCTTTGTTACCCTGCTTGGACCTTCCGGCTGTGGAAAGACCACAACCCTTCGAATGATTGCCGGCTTTGAGAGCCCGGATGAGGGAGAAATCTATCTGGGAGATCAGCCTATTAATGAACTGACGCCCAACAAACGTGATACAGCGATGGTATTCCAGAGCTATGCACTGTTTCCTCACTATAATGTATTTGACAATGTAGCATATGGTCTGAAGCTTCGTAAGCTGGATAAAAAGGTGATCCATGACAAGGTTATGGAGATCCTGGATCTTGTAGAACTGAGTGGTATGGAAGGACGTATGACAAACCAGCTTTCTGGTGGACAGCAGCAGAGAGTTGCACTGGCAAGAGCGCTGGTAGTAGAGCCGAGTGTTCTGCTTTTTGATGAGCCTCTTTCCAATCTGGATGCCAAGCTTCGTGTATCCATGAGAACAGAGATCAGAAATATCCAGCAGAGAGTGGGGATTACAGCGGTTTATGTTACTCATGATCAGAGTGAAGCCATGGCTCTCTCAGATCAGATCATTATTATGAATAAAGGAGTTGTTTCACAGATCGGTACACCACAGGAGATTTACTATCATCCTGCCGATGAGTTTGTAGCAGACTTTATCGGAGAAGCGAACTTCCTGCGAGGCAGGCTTGTACAGAAGGACGGTGAAAAGGGAGTGCTGTCTATTGATAATCATGACGTAGAGGTAGATGATATAGGAAGCTTTGAGGTTGGAAGTGACTGTACTGTTGTATTGCGGCCGGAAGCAGCTGTACTTGCACCGGAAGGACAGCTTCCCTGCAAGGTTGTGATGAGTTGCTTTATGGGTGAATATCAGAATTACCATGTAATGGCAGGAGATACTCTTGTTAAGATCACAGACTTTAACCCCAAGCATAAGAGGATTTATCGGGTTGGAGAAGAAGCCTTTGTCAGATTTGATACCTGTGATGTACACATTATATAATAGAAGAAATCAGGTATCTGGATAAAGGAGGGGTAACGAATGGGTAATTTTCTGATGGAGCAGCTACCTTTCTTTGTCAGGATCATTCTTGCCTGTCTGTGCGGTGGTATTATAGGACTGGAAAGGCAGCTTCGTACCAAAGTGGCCGGAACCAGAACTCATATTATGATTGCACTGGCATCGGCACTGATGATGATCATATCAAAATATGGATTTATGGATGTTATTGGGATTGATGGGACTTCCTGGGACGTTTCCCGTGTTGCGGCAGGTATTATCACTGGAATTGGTATACTTGGTGGTGGCCTTATCTTTATTGGAAAGCAGGGTTATGTAAGCGGAATTACCACAGCGGCTGGTGTCTGGGTTACAGTAGGTGTGGGAATGGCTGTAGGAGCCGGTATGTATCCGATCAGCATTGGAACAACATTGCTTGTTGTTCTGATCCAGACTGTATGCCATAAGGATCTTTGGGTAGTAAAGCAGGCTACGAGAGCCAGGGTTGTATTTCTGGTGTCTAATGAAAAAGATGCCTTTGGTAAAATTAGTAGTGAATTGAATGGTTATAATATATCCATAAGTCAGTTCAAGTGGGAACGTAAAGGAAAAAATGTTTTTCAGGTCCGCTGTCAGGTACTGATTCCCGCCAGATACAGTAAGGAAGAGATCGTGAATTTGTTTGCTGGTCTGGATGAGGTGGAATCTTTTGAAATTATTCAATAGAAATGGAAAAAGAAGCGGTGCACAGGAGTATATTTCCTGTGCATTCCGCTCTCTACTTTATCTAGTATTTTTTTCTCAAAAAACACTAGATAAAGAAGTTGACAAACGATAGTGGCTTAGGTATAATAACTTTTGCGTCGTAAAGATGCACAATAAAATATTGGTAGTGGGAAGCAATTCAGATTATGGAGAAATACTCAAGAGGCTGAAGAGGCGCCCCTGCTAAGGGTGTAGGTCGTTC
>OLSQ01001195.1_pt1 | contig 22297 bp, 28 predicted proteins | sample 1672561 | NCBI WGS metagenome assembly OLSQ01 (sample SAMEA3136699, study PRJEB25190) | human gut metagenome | biome: human gut; feature: human-associated habitat; material: faeces | place: Austria | collected 2013 | reverse complement strand
GTACGCCGCCGCCCGCCATCGAGCAGAGTTTTACACCTAATTGGGGATAAAACAGTTCATGGCTAGTGAAACAAATTGAAATATATAGAGTGATATGAGGGCGGCCAGGTGGTCGCCCTTTTGAATTGGAGGAAAAACAATGGGTAGAAAATCAAGATATTCAGAGTATGCCAGGGGCATGAGCAAACGAACTGTCGCAAAAAATGCGACAACCACTAAAAGCAAATCTATTAAAAACAAACTTCAGGAATTGAAGGAAAAATCACAGAAAGGGGTGAAATAGTATGGCTGATTTTGATAAGAGCACCTTTGATCCGAAAGCAGCAGCGGAAGCCAGAAAAAAGGAAATGGATCAGATGGCTGAGAAGCTGGAGACCGGGGTAAAGGATGTATTCCGGGGAGAAAACTATAAGGCATATCTGGATTTTTGTGCAAAGATGCCCAGATATTCCGTTAACAATCAGATCCTTATCATGATGCAAAAGCCCAATGCCCCCATGTGCCAATCTTTTACCGGCTGGAAGGAAATGGGGCGGTTCGTAAAGAAAGGCGAGAAGGGAATCCGTGTGATGGCACCGGCTCCTTACAAGATGGAAAGAGAGCAGGACAAGATTGGCGCAGACGGAAAGCCTGTACTTGATAAGGACGGAGAGCCGGTAAAAGAGGTTGTTGAAATAAAGGTAAATGCTTTTAAGCCGGTGAGTACGTTTGACATATCGCAGACCGATGGTGAGCCGGTGCCAAGACTTGGTGTGGAGGAGCTGACCGGAAGCGTGGAAGGCTATGCTACATTGATGGAAGCAATCAAACAGGCCAGTCCGATGCCGATTTCCTTTGAGAGTATCGAATCCGGAGCCAAGCAATCTTATATAAGATTGCACTGCTTGCTATGTTTGTACTGAATTCGGTACAACCTTAGTTATACCGAAAAAATAGTTATACCGAATTCTTTGCCAGAGCCCAATTTATTAAGGACTTCCTTTCAAGAATTCGGTATAACTTTTCTAAGCCTGGCAGTGTTTCCGATGCAAAAATGCTTCGAATACCATTAATCTTCGGTATAACTTTTTTCTTTTGGACAATAAAGGGAACTGCATGCCAAATCAGCTCTTTTATGTATCATTTTAGACCATATAGTCTCTTTAAAGTTTCTTCATCTTCTACTTTGTAAGTAGCCTGTGATATTTGTTCTATGGGAGATGTCCCGCCAATTGCCTTTTCTATTGCCTTTCTTTTAGTTTCCGTGTCAGCATGAGCGTATACCAAGGTAGTTGTAAACTGTTTGTGCCCAAGCCACTGTGAAATAAGTGTAAGATCCATTCCATGTTGATATAGATGCATGGCTCTGGAATGTCTCCATAAATGCGGGTGCACTCTCTCGGGAACCTCACTACATTCTTGTCTTGCCATTTCAGCATAGATATTCATTCTGACTCTGATGGTATCATCACATATTTTTTCCATGACTCCATGATGGTTAGCATAAAAAATATAGTTCTGGGATTCCCATGTTTCTCCGCTGTGGAATTCTTTCATATAATTCTTGAAATGTTTAACTGTATTTTCCATCAGTGGGACAATTCGAATCTTATTGCCTTTACCATGAAGCTGAATACTGGATGTTGAACTAATCTTAACTTCGCAGATTTTTGCATCTATGATCTCTTGTATTCTGGCACCTGTATCATAAAGCAGAATCATAAAAAACTGATCCCGCAATCCTATTCTTGTCCTGGTATCCGGCATTTTCAGAATAGTTTCTACAGCAAGTTCAGACATATATTCAACTTTTGAAAACGGATCATCTTTCTGAATCTTTATCGTTGATATTTCACCCATTAGTGATATATATTCAGGGTGAACGCCGGAGGCATATGAAAGAAAGGACTTAATAGCTGCAAGGCGATTGTTTCTGGTTGCAGGCGCGAACTTCTTTTCCTCTGTGAGATAGTCCAAAAATGAGTTAACATTGTCCTTCGTGATCATTTCAAATGTTACAGACATGTACGGTACCTGCTGTTTTTTGGAAATGAATTCTATTAGTTGGTTCAGCGAAATTCTGTAATCAACAACGGTATTCTCACTGACCTTTCTTTGAACAGGCAGATATATCGTCAGAAAATTCCTAAATAATGTAAACAGTTGAACATCTCTTACTCTTCCCATGGCTCCACCTCCGGAATCATTGCATTCAGATGTTTCCAATCAACTCCTGCAGATTTCGTTAAGTTCTCGGGCAAGAGATGAATGTAGTAAGCAGTAGAACTGATATTTTTATGCCCCATGTATGCTTGAAGATATGGAAGTCGGGCATTGATATCTATTTTTTCATCTAACCATTTATTAAGGACTGCTGTTGCAAATCTGTGTCTTAAATCGTAAACTCTAACTGCAGGCAGTAGTTCTTTTGGTATGTCTGGGCGGGACGCCGCATAGAACTTTTTAAACCTGTAAGCCATGCAGTGTTTTAGACACGCTACGGATAGTTCTATAGCGGAGAGGAAGAATTTTACAGAAGATCAAAAGAATTTCTTAATTGATTATGGTTTGACTATAGTAAAAGTTATTTATGCGTTAGCAAAATAAGCGGAAATGTCGGTACAGATTGTGCCGGCGTTTTTTTATTCCCAAAGTGTCGCTTTCCTAGCGACCATGAAATCAGCTGCCTGCGATATACTCGTATTGTAACGAGGAAACAGGAATTGTCGGAGAGTTTCCGGAGACAGGAGGCAGATATGTACGGAGCAATTTTAGGAGATATTATAGGAAGTCCTTTTGAATTTGACAGAGGTAATAAGTCAAAGGATTTTGACCTGTTTACAAGGGGATGTGGATTCACGGATGATTCTGTTATGACAGTAGCAATAGCAGAAGCGCTGATTGCCATTGGACCGGATGCAAATGAGATGGAGATTGAAGAAGCTGTGATTACCAATATGCAGGACTGGGGAAGAAACTATCCTCATGCAGGATATGGTGGTAAATTCAGACAATGGCTCAAAGCAAGAAATCCCAAGCCATATGGAAGCTATGGTAATGGATCCGCCATGAGAGTATCAGCCGCTGGCTGGCTATATCCCACGATTGAGAGAACCAGGGAAGTGGCAGAAGCAACGGCAGCAGTTACACATAATCATCCGGAAGGAATCAAAGGAGCTGTAGCAACTGCAAGCTGTATTTTTCTGGCAAGAAATAGTGCGACAAAAGGAGAAATCAAGAAATATGTAGAACAGGAATTTCATTATGATCTGAGCAGGTCATTAGATGAAATCAGACCGTATTACCATCATGTGGAGAGCTGCCAGCAGACTGTACCGGAAGCAATTACTGCTTTTCTGGAAGCGGAAGATTTTGAGGACGCAGTGAGGAATGCAATTTCATTAGGTGGTGATACAGATACCCTTGCTGCCATTACGGGAAGTATTGCGGAAGCTTTCTTTGGGATACCGGCAGTTCTTAAAGCCGAATGCCATAACAGGATTGATCCGGAGATGAATAGGGTTCTTGATACATTTGATGAAGTGATGGGAAGATGTTGCAGAAAGTTAGACGAGAGGATGCAGGGGAATGAACTAATCGAGAATGCGATTGATAACCTATATGTAATGCAGGATAATGATAGCTTTGTGGATGTGATTACATCCTTATGTTTCAGGATGAAAAGGGATGGCTGTGGAATGGTTCCTTTTGTAACGGTTGGCGAAGGGATGTTTTCTGATTTGGATATCTACAGTCTGAAAGAAGGAGATACCGTCACTCTTGATCATGAAGTTCGAATCCGCATGGACACTGTGGCTGCCGGAGATGGAGAGGAATGGTTTTACATTTTTACGAATGAAGATGAGATACATAAGCAGCCCGTACCTGACGTGGTTATGGAAATACCATTTGCGGACATATTTGACGTTGCCGGAAAGAGTGACAAGGTCGCTGGAGTAGTTATCAATCCTTTTGGAAGATATTTCAAGGCAGATAAGAAAGTAATTGAGTGTATCTATGAAGTATTTAAGAATATGGATTTCGATGATGATAGATAGGAAAGATAAGAGATATGTCAGCTGCCCGGTATGTGGCAGGATCCTGATGAAGTGTCAGGGACAATGTAATATAGACATTACCTGTGGGAAATGTAACAGAGAAATTGTGGTTCTTGTAGATGAGGAGAGAGTCATGGTTCTGGAAAACAGACGAGGTTCTGAAAAGGACGGAAGAGCCGGACAGGTCCGGGTGAGTGTTCAGAAAAGCAAGGAACCGGGGAAAATAAAACCCATGAAAAGAGCTGCAAATTATTAAAATCAAATAAGTGAGATAGCAGTTGAACCGTCAGATTTGGCAGGAACCATCAGAGCCGGCGCTGCATATCAAGAGTTTGTAACGAGCTGGAATTAGCATAGAACTATTAGAAGCCGACAAAACGGAAATAGAGCCAGGTGGCATATTAGCTACCGGTCTTATTGGTATTCGTTTTGTCGACTCCTTCATTGCGTCTGCTTCCGTTTTGCTCCGGAAATGGAGAGAAAGATGGAAAAGACAATTGGAATGAGAATCAGAGAATGCAGAATGAAGATGGGAATGACACAGGAGGAACTGGCAGAGGCACTTTTGACAAAGAAATCTACAGTGTCTGCTTATGAAAACGATAAGATTGATATTAAGATTAGTATATTAAAGCAGATTGCAGCATTACTTGGTACAACGGTTGCTTACCTGGCAGACGATGAGAAAACAGAAATCGGTGAAGATGTGATGCAGGTGGCATTGCTGCTACAGGGAATGCAGAATGAGGAACTTAGGAAAGTTGCTGTGGAGCAGGTGAAATTGTTGGCTGGAGTCAAATAAGAGATAATAATTTGGGTATCTGGTTGATGGGGATGAGAATGATATAGCTCCTGAGATAATGCAAGTTGATACAAAATCATAATACTTTTTGTATCAAGTTGATTTTAGACGAATGTCTTCGTTTATTTTGAAAAAATAAAAAAGAGTTTACTTTCTCGCTTTTAAATCATATAATTAAAGCGTAGAGGTAAAGTAAAGAGGTGAATAGAATGACTAAAAAGGAAAAAATTGAAAATTTTATTGAAAAATATAACGGTTATCTTATTACCTCTTTGGTGTGTAGTGAAGATATTTCTAAGACCTATGTTGCAAAATATATTAAGGAACACGGTATGGAGAAAGTCTCAAGAGGTTTATATATAACGGATGATGTGTGGCCGGATGAGTTGTTCATTTTGCAACAAAGAAATGGTGCGATTATTTATTCCGGAGAAACAGCACTATATTTGCACGGTTTGACAGATAGGGAGTATTCATCTGTGTGTGTTACTGTGCCACAGGGATATAATGCGAGCCATCTTAAGGATAATGATTTTGATGTTTCGGTGAAATATGCGGCGCCGGATTTATACAAAATAGGAATTTGTGAGATTGCATCCAGCAGTGGAAATTTAGTTAAGGTTTACGATAAGGAGCGTTGCATTTGCGATTTGATAATGAATCGTAATAAGTATGAAGTACAAGTATTTCAAACGGCTATCAAGGAATATATGTCATCGAAGGACAAAAAGCTATCGCAGCTGATTGTATATGCGGATATGATGGGAATTCGAGATGAAGTGATGAAGTACGTGGAGGTGTTAGTGTGATTAGTTCATCAAGACAATTAAAAGATAAGGTGAGAAATATTTCGGATGGGAACAGTAATAAAGCGTCTACGCTAATTCGAAATTTTATGATGGAAAGATTTCTGGAAAGAGTATCTATATCATCATATCGAGATAATTTTATTCTTAAGGGTGGGATGTTGGTAGCGTCAATTGTTGGGGTGGATATGCGAGCTACGATGGATATTGATACAACGGTAAAAGCATTACTACTAAATGAGGCTGATGTACAGAGGATAATTGAAGAAATTTGTAACATCCCGCTGGAAGATAATGTTAGCTTTCAAATTAAAAGCACAAGAACTATTATGGAAGAGTTTGATTACCCGGGCATTCGCGTAATGTTGGAAGCTACGTTGGACAGGATGCGTCAGCCAATTAAAATCGATATTTCTACAGATGATGTAATCACACCAAAGGCAATAGAATACGACTATAAATTGATGTTTGAGGATAGAACGATTTCCGTTCTTACATATAACAAGGAAACATTGCTTGCTGAAAAAATGCAGACAATAATAAATAGGGGAATCGCGAATACCAGATTAAGAGATTTTTATGATGTTTACAGTATCATGAACTTCTATGAAGAACAGATAGAGAAGCGGGTTTTATATGATGCATTTTCTGCTACCTGTGAAAAGAGGAAAACTATTTTTACCAAGGATGATATAGAAGCTACATTACATTTGATATCTGATGATTTACATATGGAAGAACTTTGGGAGCAGTTTAAAAAGAGCAATTTTTATGTAGGGGAACTAGAGTGGAAAAGTGTGATTGATTATGTAGAGAAAATAATGAAGAAGAATTTACTATGATTTATATAAGAACTATGAATATCGTACCCAACCGCCTGGACAGGGCGGAAACAGGAAAATATATGGTAACATATATGGAATATGTCGGAGTGAAATAGAATTTATGCAGAAGGACAATCAGAAATGGTTGTCTTTTTTGTGGGAGTAAGAAGATTAAAGTCCATTCCCACTGTACTTTTTGTCCATTCTTTGGGGAACGACTTAATCCATAGAAAGTCGTAGAATACTATTTGTAAGGAAGAGCAAACCGGTTTCGCTGATGCTTACGTCAAATTCAAACAAGGAGGATTCGATGGTGGCAAAGGCAAGTATTATTGAGATTTACGCAAGGGCAGATGCTGCCGGAAGGGTGGATATCATCTGTATGAATTATTCGAATTTTATTGGAATCGTAGATGGCTACACGGAATGGCTTCGCTACATGATTGAGAGTGAAAAAGCTTATAACCGAAAGAAAAATCATGGAGACCTGGGAGTATGGGTGCAGACATCGGGCATTCATAGTGATATTACGGCGGATACGGCAATCAGTAATGTCATCACCCGAGACGCGATTATTGCCTGTGATTTTTCCGGAGATGTACTGGAAGGTGTTGACCGTGGCGAAAAATATCGGAAGGATGCATACACGCTTCGCAGAATGAGGGCAGATTATGAACTTTTCAATCAGCAACTGTGTATTCTGGAAAGAAACGAGTTAAGAATATTCAGAGGGTATCTTTCCGGGGAGAAGAATATCGGAGAGATCGCAGAAGAGGAAGGGATTCAGTATGAATCCGCGGCACAGAGGGTAAGACGTGCAAAGGTAAAGATCAAGGTTCAGATGGAGATAAAAAAGACTGCAATTGTACCTGTTTTGGTAAAAAAGACCCGTGATTGTCACTTTCGACATTAAAAAAACTAATGTAATCAGTGGATAAGCGATAAGTTGCACACCGATGACACAGAAGATGATCGCAAGCCGAGCGGTATCACAAAAGCAGACCGGGAAGCGAGAAAATCAGACGACCTTCTCGACGCGATTTTCCCTTGCGGTAAATGTGTCAACTTGAATTGACAAAATCATTGCTATATGGTAGCATAATACAATTTACAAAGTCGAAAACCAATTAAGTCAATATATTAATAGGAGTTACTATTATGAATTTCTATCTTTCCGAGGTCCCGTTTTCTCGATTCGGCTCGTATATGGCTCTCGCCGAGCTGCCGGATTGGTGGCAAGGGCATAAAATTGAACACGGTATCTATTTGAAGAATGTCAGCGGGTCGACGCAGAACCCTATCGTCGCTAAGTTTATTTTTTCTGGCGACGAGCTTTCCGCAGACTTAGACGGCGGTTCGCTGTCTCTCGTTTCGGGAGATTTCAAATGTGATTTTTGCTTCCCCGACCCCGAAACGCTTATTATTCGCGGGGGCAGATCCGCTGTATTGATTCTTGACTTTATGACCGAAAGCGGACCTTATGACTACATTTATGAGTTCGACGCGGACGGACGCCATTGCTATGCCGAAAACTGTTACAAAAACAACACGAGCTATGTCGTATGGGCGCAGGAGGGAGATATTTATTTAGAACAGAATTGGTCTGAGCAGTCGTCGGAGTTTTCAAGGCTGAATATTGCCGGTACGGACGGCTTTTTGCTGATAATTAAGGAGACGCAGATAGAGTGGGACAGAAAATGTCCCGAGTACGATTTTGAAGCCTGTCGCGAGAAAGTCGCGCGTGAGTTTTCGGAGTTTTACAAAAGCTATCCCATACTTCCGAAAGAATATGAAGAAGTATCAGTTCTCGGTGCGTATATCAACTGGTCGGCATATGTTATGCCGCGAGGGTTCTTAAAGCGCCATGCGATGCTGATGTCAAAAAACCACATGACAAATGTCTGGAGCTGGGATCACTGCTTCAACGCGCTTGCGCTGTCATACAAAAATCCGTCTTTGGCATGGGAACAGTTCATGATAATGTTTGATTTTCAGGATAAATCGGGCAGACTTCCTGACAGCGTGAACGATTCAAAGGTGATATGGAACTATGTCAAGCCGCCGATACACGGCTGGACACTCAAGAAAATACTTGAAAACGGTATGACACTCACTAAAAATCAGCTTACAGAGGCATACTCTGCACTTGAAAAGCAGACGCTTTGGTGGATAAATTACCGCGATTTTGATGGCGACGGTGTCTGTGAATATGTCCACGGAAATGATTCGGGCTGGGACAACTCGACGGTATTTGCAACTGTTCCGCCGATAGCTTCTCCAGATCTGCAGGCGTTTTTACTTGTGCAGATGGCTATGCTCGCCGAACTTGCAGAGAGCCTTGGTATGCCTCAAGAGAGCGACAATTGGAAAGCAAGATTCGAGAAGGCCTCAAGCAATTTTTTGGAGAAGTGCTTTGTAAACGGTCTGCCGACAGCATTTCAGAGCGGCACTCACAAGGTTGTTGAAAACCAAAGTCTTCTGCCGTATCTATGCCTGATTTTGGGCGACAGATTGCCGAAAGAGTATCGGAAAAATATGATAGACAAGTTAAAATGCGGAAGATTCATCACTGATCACGGCTTTGCGACGGAGAGCCTTGACAGCAATTGTTACCGACCTGACGGCTACTGGCGCGGTCCGATATGGGCACCGTCAACGGTTATTTTGTGCGACGGACTGAGCAGGTGCGGCGAGATTGACCTCGCCAAAGAGACCGCCCGAAAATTCCTTGAAATGGCAAAGCAAAGCGGCTTTGCTGAGAACTATAGCGCCGTAACAGGCGAGGGCTTACGCGACAGGGCGTATACTTGGACTTCAAGCGGGGTGTTTATTCTCGCGGAGGAATACTTGAACAGTCGTGCTTGATGTAGGATAAACTTGCTTCCAGGCAGAAGTCCAGTGGCAGTAAACAGTGTCATCTGCGTATCATCGGATATTTCTGCTATACCGTTACGGAGTTCATATTCCGTAATGCCGTTTGCACCATATTTTCAAATATAGATACAGCAGTATATGCAAAAAAAGACGTATTTTAAGGCGAATGACATCTTTTGGACGCACAAAAGTCAAAAAAACGTCCAAGAGTATCCAAGTATATAGAATCCGGGAAAGCCCATTTTCCAAGGGCTTACAAGGATATACAAGAGTTAGCTTAGCAATCAAAAAAATTCCCGACGATGAAAAGTCTCAATTAGTGTACGGATTCACTGAGAATTATGGAAATCCATAGACGTTCAAATGCGTCCAACCTTGCCCCGAAAGTACTACAAATCCATTGGTTTTGCCATTGTAATACTACGGGCATTACTGATTAACCAATTACCCAAGAAAACATTTTTAATATTATGGGGAATAGTAATGGTTCGATTAGTAATACCTTTTACCGCACCTTCGGCATTCAGTATCTATTCGTTAATACCGGAAAAAGAACAAAGCATTCTTCAAAGGGACTGGGATATGATGATGTAATAGTCATAAACGGCAAAAATGAAACATATGGCTTCCCGACAAAAGTTGAAGATGATCCGGTGCTTTCGTTGGTTATAAAAGGGGATCGGTCTATAGATTATGCAGAAGAACGTAGACTCTTTTATGTTGCAATGACCAGGACCAAAAACAGGGTATTCTTTGTGGCTCCTGAAGCCAATCCTTCTGAATTTTTGCTTGAATTAAAGCAGTCATATAAAAATGTGAAGCTTCTTGGTGACTGGAATGAGGAGGAGCCTGTCAGCATAGCCAAGAAGCCGTGTCCGTTGTGCGGATATCTAATGCAGTTTAAGTATAAGAGATCATATGGTCTTAGATTGTATATCTGTACGAATGAGCCGGAAATCTGCGGTTTTATGACTAACAATTACCAGGCTGGAAAACTTTCAATACAGAAGTGTGATAAATGCAGGGATGGATACTTGATCGTCAAACAAGGTCGAGATAAGGATTTCTTCCTTGGATGTACAAATTATAAGCAAAATGGAACAGGGTGTAGCCGGATGATAAGCAAGCAGGCCTATTATTCGCAGATGGGATATAAGATGGAAGCGCCTGCACCTGAGCGCCTGATGGCATACACATCTAACATAAACAATGTTGTGAATAGTGATAAGAATACTGCACCGAATAATAACAGCATTCAAGAAGCTGATGTCAAAGTGGATCAGGAATCTAAAGCAACACAGGAAGTTGTTAAGTGGAATGCCAAGGATGATGATTATGTTGAGATAATTCGAGCTGAAGTTAATCCGGTTCTCTATGGTGAACTGGATCTGAATGACGTTGTATTCAATATTGTTAAGGCTTGGCAAAATGTTAGCAGGATTAAATTCTATGGTATGACAGTATTTTGCGAGGTCCTATGTGGTGAGGAGAACAAACGGATCCAGGACAATAAGCTGGATAAGATTCCGGAGTATGGAATCTATAAGACGCTTTCAGGAGATGCAGTAAGAACCGTAGTCGACTGGATGATTTCGGAACACTATATTCTAAAAACCAAGGGAAAGTATCCCGTTCTCCATTCAACTTATGAGGGATTGCATTATTCAGAGAGTATTACAGAGGGTAAGCTTAAAAAGCTAAAGAAACAACTGGAAGGGAATAAGATACCGTTTGATATGTAACGGCATTTGGTATTAAGCATGGATGCAAAAGAAGCATTAAAAGTCTACTTTGGTTATGATTCCTATAAACCCGGACAGGAAGAGATCATTGATTCGATTCTTGCAGGAAAAGATGTATTGGCAATCATGCCGACGGGATCAGGTAAGTCAATTTGTTATCAGGTACCTGCATTACTCTTGCCAGGTATTACGATTGTTATTTCACCGCTTATTTCACTTATGCAGGATCAGGTCAAAGCATTGAATGAGGCGGGGATCAAGGCAGGATATATTAACTCTTCATTGACGGAATCGCAGATATCTACAGTATATGCCAGAGCACTTGATGGAGCATATAAGATCCTGTATGTTGCGCCGGAACGCCTTGAAAGTTATGAGTTTACTAATTTTGTTGACAAAGTCGGTATCTCAATGGTTACGGTAGATGAGGCCCACTGTATTTCTCAATGGGGCCAGGACTTCAGACTAAGCTATCTTAAAATAGTGGATTTTATAGATGGTCTGAGCAAGAGACCTATAGTAAGTGCCTTTACAGCTACAGCAACTGAAGAAGTAAAAAATGATATTTCATGTGTTCTTAAACTGAAGGATCCCAAGATCGTGGTGACCGGTTTTGATCGTGAGAATCTGTATTTTGATGTGGAAACGATCAAGAAGAAGGATGACTATGTTTTGGAATATATCAAAAATCATCCTGAGGACAGCGGCATCATATACTGCGCTACAAGAAAAAATGTAGATGCATTGTATGAACTTCTTTCAAATGCTGGAATTCCGGTAGCAAGGTATCATGCCGGAATGAATAATGAAGACCGTAAAGAAAGTCAGAATGATTTCATATATGACAGATCGCCTGTGATCATAGCTACAAATGCATTCGGTATGGGTATTGATAAATCCAATGTCCGATTTGTTATTCATTACAACATGCCGCAGAGCATGGAGAACTACTATCAGGAAGCCGGCCGTGCGGGGAGAGACGGTGAACCGTCACAATGCATACTGCTGTTCTCGGCTCAGGATATTATGATAAACAAGTTCCTTTTGGATCATAAGGATTTTACGGATATTCCATATGAAGATATTGAACTGATCAGGCAAAGGGATGCAAAAAGACTTCAGATCATGGAAGGATATTGCAGAACATCCGGATGCCTTCGAAACTATATCCTTGAATACTTCGGAGAGAAGCGCAACGAGCCTTGTGACAGCTGCGGAAATTGCCATAGAGAGTTTGCTGAGATTGATATGACAGAGGATGCCAAGCTGGTCATCAATTGTGTATGGGAAACAAAGGGCAGATATGGATTGAATATAATCCTTGGAACTCTCCTTGGCGCGAACAGAGCCAGATTAAAAGAACTTGGAACCACTGAATACAAGACATACGGTGCGTTAAAGAGTCGATCTGAATCAGAGCTGAGGCTCCTTATCAGCCAACTGCTTTTGGATGGATATCTTTACCAGACTGCAGATAAATATAGCGTGATCCGCTTAGGAAATATAGATCCTCTTAAGGAAGCGAGTGCACGTGTCTTGATCAGAACATACGAAGACAGAGAACCTGAAAGACAGACTAGAAGCCGTAGCAGGAGAAGCACTGATTCTCTTACTAAGGCCGGATACGAATTATTTGAGACTCTCCGCCAGTTGAGACTGACTATTGCAAGGGAAGAGGGGATGCCGCCATATATTGTCTTCAGTGATAAAACATTGATAGACATGAGTGTTAAGGCTCCGCGGGACAGATTATCTATGCTGGGAGTATCGGGAGTCGGTGAAGCAAAGTATGAGAAATATGGTGAGAGGTTTATAGAGGCTATAACGGCTTTTATAGATGAGAATCCTGAATCGGTAACAAGCATCAAAGATGATGACGATGCTGCAGAAGTAAGGGTTAAGTCGGCAAGGAAGCGGAGGAGTCGAAAAGGAACTTTTTATCTTAATCCTGAGGATGAGGAAAAGTTCGAATACTGCGACCTCTATCTTGTAGGTGAGATCAAGGATGAACTGAATAGGATTACTTCCGGAAATAATGTTAAACATATATTTGGAACGGATATCTATAGATTCCTTACAGAAAAAGGGTATGTGGAAGAGCGGAATATCAATGGCAGATCTGTGCAGGTTCCGACAGAGATCGGTCAGACGAAGGGCATTATTGCTGTTGAACAGACCAGTAAAATAGGCACGGTATATACTGTGCTGAAGTATCCTCACGCGGTTCAGAAAGAAATAGTTGAGCATTATATAGAGATCCGTGATCAGGTTGCCACCACTGAGGACGAGGAAGAAGATGTAGCAGAAAATGCTTCTTTTGACCGTGCTGCATACAATCGGAAGATGAACAGACCTGACGGAGCCGGTGCATCCTGGTCAGAGGAAGAGGATAAGCAGCTTGATGAAGAGTTTAATGGTGGCATGAAGATTTTCGAAATTACGAAGATTCACAATCGAACTAATGGCGCGATTCGTGCAAGACTCAGAAAACATGGGCTGATAGAGTGAGTAAGAGGGTGTTTAACTATGTTATATAGGCTCAGTAAAGAAGATAATACAATTGAGTTAATGCCTTATGCTGATTTTGAATCCTTGGCAAAAAAAGAGAAGGATCTTGAAAATCTTTTGGCTGAAAATCTTGGCGATTTCTATATAGAAGACGGTCAGCTGATGCGTATTTTTCAAGAAAGAGCTAGGCAGGAGGAGCCAGATCTTTGTGCATTAGATAAGAACGGTAATCTTGTTCTGTTTGAATTAAAACGTGGAGAGGTTCAGGGCGATACAACCATACAGGTGATGCGCTATGCCCAATCTTGGGGTCAGAAGTCATATTATGATTTGAACGAGGCGTATGCAAAGTATTGTGATAAATATAAGCTCCCCAAACAGGAATTGAAAGAAGCACACAAAGATGCATTTGGGCTGGATTCTGCTTTGGATTACGTACAATTCAATAGAGAGCAGAAAATGATAATAGTTGGTAGCTCCTCTGATAGCAGGTTGGTTTCTGCTGTTGATTATTGGAAAGCACAAGGGCTTAGTATCGATTTTATTCCGTACCGTATTTATTTGATAGGTGATGAGTATTATTTTGAATTCTTTTCAAAACCATATGATACGCATGTAAATCCGAAAGATAGAAAAGGTATTATATTTGATACCAACTTTGCATATGATGAGAACTCCATCTGGGATATGTTCCTCAAACATAAGGTTAGCGCTTACGGATCTGTAGCTGGATCGGTAAACAGCTTTCAAAAAGGTGATTATGTTTTGTATTATCACAAGGGATATGGAGTCGTTGGTGCTGGAAAAATTAAATCGGATACTAAGGAAAACAAGGAATATAAGAGGGATTATGAATTGTTCCGTGAAGTAGAATTGTTGACTCCGGAGATATCCAAGATTGAAGATATTCGATATATATCATATTCAGAACTCTGTGAGTTGTTAAACAATCCATGCGGATCTCCTACGCACTGACCGGAGACAGGACGGCTCCGGCTATGAACGGCATTATGATAAAGTGCCACACTCACAAATGTACCAGAGTAGTGACCCTCAAAAATTTTACAGAGGGGCAGATCCTCGAGAGAACGGATGCTCTCGGAAAGTGCTACTTATAAGCTTTAGCAATCAGGACGAAATCAAGCGTGCATGACACGCATAATGACAACTATACAAACGAACAAGTTCGTTTGTCGGGGTTACAGACAACTTATAGTTACAGAAAAACTGAATGAGGGCTTCATGATATGGGGGCATGACCCACCGCGGACGCATGAAAAGATAACCGGTAAAACGGATTCTTTTCGTGCGTTTTGTTTATTGTAACGGACACAACAGTACATCTCTTTTTTCCGGTTCGCCCGGAAAGAAGGAGAAGATGAACATATTTATTAAGGAAGAAACATTAGGACAGAGGATCAGAGCACAGAGGATCAGACTTGGAATGACCCAGGAGGAACTGGCAGAAGCATTATATGTAGAGAAGTCTATAATCTCCTACTACGAGAATGATAAGAAGGAGATGAGAGCCAGCGGTCTGGCAGAGATAGCCAAAGTACTTCAGACTACGCCGAATTATCTGCTGGGTTTTGCAGATAATAATGATGGATTTGCGGACGAAGCGCTTGGTTTGTTGCGAGATGTGAAGGATCAGTCTGTAAGAGAGATTCTTTTGAAGCAGATCAGGGCACTGATTTGAAAAATGTATTGCCTTTGTCCATACATTGACTTATAATATGGGTAAAAGAAAGGGGCGTGATGATATGGCAGCCAAATCAGCAAATCTTTATGCAAGAATAGAGCCGGATGTTAAAGAACAGGCTGAGGGAATTCTGGCTACTTTGGGGATCCCGGCATCTAATGCTATCAATATGTTTTATAAGCAGATCATTCTAAATAGGGGGCTTCCGTTTGAGGTAAAGATTCCAACTGCGAGACCTGTTGATATTTCGAGAATGAACGCAGAGACTTTGGACATGGAACTTGAGAAAGGATATGCGGATATGCAGGCAGGGCGTATCAAATCTGCAGCTCAGGTTTTTGCGGATATCCGAAGGGATTATAATGTATGAAATATGATGTTACCTTTACGGAGCAGGCTGAGAACGATCTTCGCGGTATCTTTGAGTATATAGCATTTGATCTTCTTTCGCCTGAGAATGCAGCCGGACAGCTTGACCGGATCGAAGAAAAAATCCTTTCCTTGGGAGAGTATCCGGAGAAGTTCCGGCAATATGAAAGAGAGCCCTGGAAGAGTCGAAATACACGAGTTGTGCCTGTTGATAATTATGTTATTTTCTATATCCCCGATAAGACAAAGACTGCTTGAACACAAATAAATAGGCTTAAGGAAACTATATAATCTGCCGATATAACAAGTAGCGATGGAAGCGTGTTTTTCAATGGATTGAATTTCGTTGTAAAATGCGCTTTTTCTTTTGAGGATAAACATCGTATTACATATATTTGGAGAAGCCTTATGAATATTTACATGAATCTAAAAAAGGAAGAGCCTAAAAAGATTACGACAACAAAAGAACTGGCTCAGTATATCTTAGAAAGCGGAAATGACGTAGAAAAGATGTCTGAAGAAGACCGCTCAAGGATGGATGCCCAGATAACTGCCAAGCTTCAGTCGGGGAAAAAGCTTTCGCAGAAGGAAATGGATTATTTAAGAAAAACCAATCCTATCATGTACGCACATGCTTTGAGGGTACAAAGAATGGCAGAAGCTGTAGAAGAACAGCTAAAGCATGCAAAGAGCAAGGAAGAGGCTGACCGGATCATATCTTCTGCCCTAAGTGGCATATCAAAAAATGATCCTGACAGGGAGTACATCTTTGCGGCTGTCAACCGTATTTCGACAGAATTTCATAAATCAGGTGCTTATGAGAAACTCCCGAATACAGTTGAAGAGGGAGATAAAGAGGGAAAAGAAAGCGGAGATATTTTTTCTGATGCGGACGATAAAGAAGACGATGGTTTTGATTTAAAGAATTGGAGCCCACTTAGAGAAGTATATGACAGCATGCCCACATTTTCTGTAGGAGTGTAAATGTAAGCAGGGTATCTGGGATGGAAAATGGCAGATCCTACGATGAGGTCGTAGATAAGGCCGTTGAGGTCGTGAACAGCGGCATCACCCAGAGACCTGACTTCGATATCGATTCCTTAGGAGAAATAAAGGTTTGTGGTGCTTTTTGTGCGCTTTGTGGCGCATGTCGGTGGTAAATTCGTTTGATAATCAGATATACAAAAAATGTGTTAATTCCACTTAGAGCTTATGACTTCTTTGAGTGCATCTTAGAGGCGGTGCTTGACGAGGTACATTATATCGTTGTCGGCGTGGTGCATGAGGATAAAGAGTTGCGCTGTACCGTGATGACCGTCTAAAAATGTGTAAAGTGTTGAACGATTCGCTCATGAAATGTGAAAACGGAATTGATAATCACGCATGATTTGTGTATAATAAGACTGAACACTTTTGTGAGAGGATGATTACTATGTATTTGAAAAGAAAGGTTGACTTCTTTCTTGAGGAGTGGAAAGCGGATAAAAACAGAAAACCACTTATTATTAAGGGAAGCAGACAAATCGGAAAGACGGAATCCATTCTGCACTTTGCCAAAGAGCATTATGAGAGCATCATTGAGGTAAACTTTGTTCGTGATGAGAAATACAAGGGCATTATTGCCGATGGTTATGAGGCCGCCGACGTTATTAAAAACATTTCACTGATTGACCCGTCAAAAAAATTCGTGCCCGGGAAAACACTTATATTTTTTGATGGGATTACAGAATTTCTGGAAATCGCTACATGAGAATCATGATTCCTATACATACAGTGCCATCAGTAATGACCTCTATCATTGGGATGTGTGTGGAAAAGAAATTAACTATAATAGTCATGAAGGGCCTAATGTATTTGAACTGGGTGGCAAGAAATGGATGATCACAGATGAATGGAATGGACTGGGAGTCTATGAAACACAGGACTATACACACTGGGAAAGACAGGGGTATATTCTACTTTACGCATCCGAATTTTTTCAATGAACATCGACTGGATAAGTCGTATATTGCCAATGCAGAGGACGGCAGAGTATGCATACAGGCGGCACAGCTGGAAGTAAAAGACAGCAGGCTTGTATATAATAGAAATCAACAATTTGAAATGAGACTGTAGAAAAATAATAGTTATATGCTATAATATCTATATGTATAGATACAATTAACCGAACTAGAGGAAATGTGAGGATGAAAGATGAAAGAAATTAACAATATCTGGCATTTTTTCGAGAATATGAATGAGTATGTATATGTTACGGATATAGAGACATATGAGATGATATATATGAATCGCAAGACATTGGAAGCTTATGGGTTAAAATCCCTGGATGAAATAAAAGGCAGAAAATGTTATGAAATATTGCAGAAGTCATCGATTCCATGTGGCATGTGTAATAATGATAAAATCTGCGAAGGATTCTTTGAAGAATGGCGTCATTATAATTCGGTTATAGATAAATATCTAATTCTGAAGGATACATTGGTTGAAGATCCACAGGAGCATAGAAAGTACCGGCTTGAAATCGGGATAGATATCAGTGAAGAACGCATACAGGATAAAGCACTCCAGAAATATAACAGTATGGAGGCGCTGGTAAACGAAGGACTGCGAATTGCGCTCATGGCAGCAACCCCGGATGAATCTATCTATGCGATTCTGGAGTACCTTGGCAAATCACTGAATGGTGAGAGAACTTATATATTTGAGAAAAATGAGAAGGGCGGAGACAATAACACCTATGAATGGGTTGCAGAGGGAGTAAAACCGGAGAAGGATAATCTGCAGAACCTTCCGCCTGAGATCTGTGCAAACTGGTATCGCAGATTTCAGAAAGGAAAGCATATCGTATTTCACGATCTGGAGGAAATCAGGGAAAGCGATCCTTTACAATATGAGAATCTCAAGAGACAGGATATTCATACCCTTGTAGTTGTACCGTTATATGATGATGGTAAAGTTATTGCTTTTTATGGAGTGGATAACCCACCGCCTTTATCTTTGAAATATACATCTAATATGCTTCAGATTATGGGACACTTCCTCGTGTCATGTATCAGAAGAAGGAATCTGATGAGAGAGCTGGAAGATATGAGTTATAAGGATGCGCTTACCGGATTTGGCAACAGATTTGCCATGAACAGATATATTTCACAGATTGACCACAAGAAGAGTATGGGAGTGGTCTATTGTGACATTACCGGATTAAAGCACGTCAATGACACCATGGGGCATAAGGCGGGAGACCAGCTGATTCTGAGGGCACGCGACTGTCTGAGTAAAGCATTTGGCGATTATGGTGTGTTCCGCATAGGGGGAGACGAATTGCTTGCACTCTGTTCGCAGATTGAGCAGGATGTGTTAGAAGAGCGCATCAGACTTTTAAAGAAATTGATGGAAGAGAATACTGTGAATATGGCAGTGGGTATGATATGGCAGGATGAAGCAACAACAGAGCTGGATATATTATTGCAGGAAACAGAGAAGCGCATGTATGCCGATAAAGCAGAGTATTATAGAAAGAATGGAATTGAACGCAGAAGACGTTAAGCATTCACATACTATATTATATAAAAGAAAGGGACTATACTTTTTCAAGAACAATATTTTTTTTATGGTTTCTAGTTTTTCACCATATTCATTTTTTGACGGCAAGATATATCGAATCTTATATTTTTTCTTTTTACATTTCCAAGATGTAATATTGGATTGTTTAAATCCAATTCCGCAATAGTATCATTCACAACATCATCTACACCTGTATAAACTGCTGTTGCCGTTAAGCATAGAACTGGAAAAGCGTATCCATTCTTTTTTACTGACTTAAGAAAATCTCCTAAAAACCAGTAATCTGATCTAAAATCTCTCCCCATGATGTAACTGTATGAGCTTCATCTATTACTAACAGACCAATTTTTCTTTCACCTAACAATGTTTGAAGTCCTGTTGCTAGTAATAATTCTGGTGCTAAATATACAATAGATTTCTTTCCACTTCTTATTTCATTAATTCGTTGTTGAAATTAGAGATGATGACGAACTAAGAATGTTTATTAAACGACGTATGACAACGTGCCCGGTCAAAGAACGAACGCTTTACAAGTATTATTTAGAGTACTGGGAAATGTTTTCTCATTGGTAGAAGATTAATTATGCAGGGAAAATATCCTGTGGTTACTCTCTGCGGTAGCACGAGGTTTAAGGATGAATTTTATGAGGCTCAAAAAAGGCTTACGTTGGAAGGAAACATTGTGATTAGCGTTGACCCTTTCGGTCATGCCGGAAACCAAGAAGTTTGGGATGGAATGGATGAGGACACTCTTTCAAAGTGGTTCTGTGTCAAGACAAAGGAGATGATTGACGATATGCATAAGCGGAAGATCGATATGGCAGATTCAAGCTATGTAATCAATGGCGGTGGTTATATTGGGGAGAGTACTAGATCGGAAATTAATTACGCTGAAAAAACGGGAAAAAGGTGTATTATCTTGAACCATTATTGTAATACTGGCAATGCACGCAGGGGAATAAGATATGAAATCAGAAGATCTATATTATCAAACTCAAAATGAGAAATATATACGAGATGAATTAGGAAAAGAGCAAGGGTGCAGGTTTCTGTAAGAAAAGAAATAATAGCGTAGAGGAGATGTTGGTGCTCGATAAGCACTTGGTGTGATATGAACAATAAAACGTTGGATTACTATAATCAAAACGCGGATCAGTTTGTTAAGGGAACGGTACTCATTATCGTATAAAATGCCATTCATGCTTGCCTTTATTAAGTATATAAATTCAATCGGGGATGCAAAGATTGATGAGGTGCTGGATGATTACATTGCGTTTTACCAAGACAGATTAGACAGAGGGCTACAGGTAGATAGAAGTACATGTCCGTATAATGAAGAGATGCTTAAGGATAGGAAAGCTATACGTAGGAATATGCTGACAAATCCTTTTGAAAAGTTTGAACGAAAGAGATTTTTGTATTACTCAAAGGATCTGAATGTTATTTCCATGAATCATGTGTTGTATAGCCAGATGGAAGATTCAGACTGGGAGAGAATACGAGATCAATTACAGGAAGATCTTAAAAGTTATTATTCAGAAATGGGTGGAATCTAAAGGAGGTGATCTGGATGACAATATGATGATTCTTATGTGTTAGAAACTATAGTTATGATGTTGCAAAATGGAGTGATTTGGATAATGTGCGATATTTTTATAATTTCTTCAAAAAACATGAAGATGAATTTAAAGAAGATTATCCATGAAAAGACCATTATATATAATAAAAGTGCCATTTATAAGACTATGAAGCGAGGTAGTGGATATGGAAAAAGACCCGTTTAAGGAATATTTGAGGGAGTCTGAACCGGATAAAGCTCATAAGGGGTATGCTTGGAGTACGGCAATCGGACTTCAGGCAGTGGATGGACTCAAACCATCTAAATATTTGATTGATACCGCCATTCAGAACATTGAAGGCAAAATCACGATGAAAGAAGCACAGAGCCTTATCGACAGCTATTATGAGGAAAGACCCGTCCATTTGTCTGATGATGAACGTACCGAAGAAGCAGATAAGGTTTCGTCCCGTATTGCAGAAATTCTTTCTGAAACAGCGTTTTCATTTTCACCAAACGCGTATATCTCTATCCACCGTAAACTCTTTCAGGGGATTTATAAACACGCCGGAAAGATTCGAGATTACAACATTACAAAAAAGGAATGGGTGCTTGATGGGGCAACGGTTATGTACGGCAGTGCGTCCGAACTGAGAGTCACACTTGAATATGATTTTTCGCAGGAGAAAGATTTTAGTTATAAAGGACTTTCAATGGACGAGATTATCCATCATCTTGCGGTATTTGTTTCAAGGTTATGGCAAATCCATATCTTCGGAGAAGGCAATACGAGAACAACGGCAGTGTTCTTCATCAAATATTTGAGGACACTTGGGTTCTCTGCAACCAATGATATTTTTGCGGAAAATGCGTGGTATTTCAGAAATGCACTTGTCCGTGCAAACTATACGAACCTGCAAAAGGGTATTCACGAAACAACAGAGTATCTGGAAGCATTTCTCAGAAATCTGCTTTTGAACGAGAAAAATGAGCTTCATAATCGAAATCTTCATATAAGTGGACTTTTGAACGAAGAAAAAGTGGACATTGGGGATACAAAAGTGGATATTGAAAGTGTACTTTCCGAAAAAGGCAGCGACTTCTCAGCAAAAACAACGGTTCATATCCATAGACTCTTTGAAAAGTTTGGTTTTGATGAGGTGTTTGGAAGAAGTGCAGTTATGGAACTTCTTGAGCTGAAAGGTTCAGGTGCTTCAAAACTTCTTTCCAATTTGGTACAGGCAGATATTATTGAACCGGTATCCGGTCATGGAAAAGGAAAATATAAATTCAAGAAGTAGTTTATAAGATTTTTCTTGAAATTGTCGACACGGTGTGTAGACAATTCAATGTTTTATCTTCAACAGAAGAAAAGAGAGAAAATGGATTTGTTAGACAGTCTGACGCACGGTGGTGTGAGAGGACGGGAATTTAATAAAAATCCCTCCTACTCGAGCGCCAGACCTTAATTTCTCGTGATAATATGCACTGATAGTACGCTTTTCGTCCAC
>OLSQ01001192.1_pt1 | contig 22348 bp, 23 predicted proteins | sample 1672561 | NCBI WGS metagenome assembly OLSQ01 (sample SAMEA3136699, study PRJEB25190) | human gut metagenome | biome: human gut; feature: human-associated habitat; material: faeces | place: Austria | collected 2013 | reverse complement strand
CCCTCGCGCCGTTTACTCCATGGACGGATGGAGCAGACAGTCTCTTTTTGCCTTGATACCGGCAAGACACAGATAACCGCATTTTCCAGAATAGCCTCGGCATTATCATTGGTACCGGTGATGCTGATGGTCAACCGGTTGTTGTGCCCGCAGTCGACTTACTTGCAAAAAGAGAAGGCGGAACATATGAAGTACTATAGGAATTAAGTGGTTAGCGGCTAAGAGCTTTTTTAAACAAGTTCTTAGTATCAATCTTAATTGCGCGTAATGCATCCGCATCGCCGGACCTTTGGCTGTGTGGATCAACCGGGCCGGACCCCCCGCGCATGCCAGCCGCCTCGCGCTCATAGGGACATAACGGGGCGGTCGCATCTGGATGACACGAGTTTCTCGTGGTGGACGGAGTCGTATTACGGCGGAAATTACTTTGCCGACGAAGTGGAGCTGCGCGGAGTGGGGGATAAGTGCGGGATGGGCGTCAATCGAGTCTGATGCCGCTGATATTCCATGAGCTTGTCGGGGACTCTACGAAATTGAATGTTTTCACCCCGTCGCGGACAATTGACGGGAACCGCACCATGAACGATGTCGGGCTGTAAGTGAGATGTTCCTTGCTCGATTTGAGCCCCAGCAGATAATCGGCCTGATAAACTTTTCCTGTCGCCGGATCAACCAATGCGGTTGTCGGATTGAGATATGCGCCGCTTGTCCTTTCCGGCTCGTAGATGAATGTGATGAAAGTGTACGTGCCGTTGTCGGCTACGGAATAAACTTTCAGGCTTCCGTCCTTGTTCGTGCAGCCGTCGATAAACCACTGGCGGGCCCCTTCGAGATTTACAGGCACATTTCCGATCTCTATGTCGTATATTCCGAATTCGGTGCTGACTTTCTTTACATTGTCAGGCAGAGCCGGGAAGGCAAGCTCTATTTTAAGTTCCACTTCTCCGGCTTCCTCGATGTTGAGATAGTCCGGTTCCTTGGGTATGCCGGTCGAAACTATTATCGGATATTTTTTGCCTGTCGCTACGTCGGTCAGCGAACAGTCGGAGTCTATGTCAAGTTTGCACGCCCCGATCTGATATTCCTTCAGGGTCAATGTGAGGTTTGTTGACAGCGCTGTACGCGATATGCCCACGAGCCGGTGTGTATCATTGCTGTAGTGGACGGTATGCGGCACGGGCGTATCGAAGTGTTTGTCGTCGAAATAATTCTGTGCCTGGGCGGTTAGGGCAGATGCTGCAAGCAGCAGAGCGGCAATCGCTTTAAGTTTCATTGCAATATTATTAGTTTATTGGTTTATTTGTTTTGCGACGGTAAATCTGGAAGTTGTCGAAACACAGATATGTGATGAGGATAATGCCGCACAATTCGAACCAGGCCTTTCCCGACCGTGGCTCCATCGCCACCTCCCAGGCCCGGGCGGCGATACATGCCAGCCCGACGATGACAAGGGCGAATGATATGTTGCGTTTTACCCGATAACTTGTTATCATAGACATTATTGTTAATCCGGCATGATCATCGCCGGATACAGCGCAAAGTTAGTGAAAATTTCTCAGAATCCCATACTCCCGGCCACCCTCCCCTGAGATTATTTATTACTGATTACTGCGATGCGGCTGAGGAATTTCGGAAAAGTAACCGAGCCGTCCGTAACTACGGCCTTTTGCCCGGAATATAGTTCGGTGACGGTCGTACCGTCGGCGAAGATACCGTCGACGATGATCGGCCGTCCGTCGTCGGGGCACAGTCGAATGAACACCGTGTCAGTGTCGTTGTAGCGCACGCATGTGTGCGTGTCGAGTGTACGCTGGCGTCCGGTGGCTATCACAGGATTGTCGCGGCGGATCTGTCCCAGGTGGCGGAAATGTTCGAGTAGCGCCGTGTCGGTGTTGTTCCAGTTCATGTCCGATCGGAATGCCTGGTTGCTGTCGACATTAAGCCTGGCATCGCTGAGCTTACGGCCTGATTCGTCGCCGTAGAATATCTGAGCGATGCCTGGAGCGAGCAGCAGAGTGGTGGCGCAGTCGGTCATGTTGTTCATGTCGGCGTCGCGGTGGTATGAATTGTTGAGATAGCTGAAGGGCTGCCACCCGGCGTGCGCTGCGAGGCTGTCGGCGTAAGCCTGCCATGTGTAGACGATGCCGTCCAGATCGCCGTGCTTGGGAAAATAGAAGTTGACCATGCTCGAGAAGCCGGCATCGGCATATTCCGGCTTGAAGTCGATGGAGGCGCCGTCAAAGTCGCCCGTCATGTAGAAGCTGTCAGTCCACTCGGCGCCCGGTTCGCCTCTGTGCTTTTCGCGCCATCGGCCGAAGGCCGCGTTACACGCCTCGTTGAGTTCTTTCCAGCGGTTTAGGTGTACGTTCTCGACTATGTCGCAGCGGAATCCGTCGATGCCGAATTCCTTCACCCACGACGCGATCCACGCGATGACATACTGCATCGGCGACCGGTTGCGGTCGGTGCGCAGGGCGAGTGCCGACGGATTGACCCATGCGTCGTTACGTCTGCCCTCGGATTCCCATTTGCGGTGCAGGAATTCAGGGATCGCTACAGGTTCTTCACTCTCGTCCTTGAAATCGGGCATGCCGAATAGTGTGGCCTGCAGCGGATCGCTTTCGTCCCAGCCTTCGTCGGGCATGCGCACCCATCCCCGCCCGTACCAGCCGTCCCATGCGGCACGCCCTTCGAAGAACTTGTCGAAGCTCCATTCGCGGATATGCCGGGCGGCTTCCGCTTCCGTTAGGCCGGTGTCGGCGAAGCCGTATTGGACCGCGTCGAGCAGAGTGGGGTATCCCGGATCGTTCAGGTTTGCCCCGAGCATCACGCGGATGCCTTGGGCGTGGAGCGTGCCGACCAGTTCGCGGAATTCCTCTACTGTTCCGTAATTCTTATCTATTTGTGTGTAATCCAGTGGATAATATCCGTGATAGCCGTAGTGCGGGAAGTCGTTTACAGGTCCCGAGCCCGACATCCATCCGTGGATCTGCTCATACACGTCGGTCATCCACACCACGTCTACGCCTAGATCTCTGAAATAGCCTTCTCTGGCTTTTTCGAGCATTCCTTTGAAATCGCCGCCGTGGAAAGTCGCGGCATTGAGCCGTTCGCTTCCGTAGTCGGTGATTCGTCCGTAATTGACATCGTTTGTCGGATCACCGTTGGCGAACCGGTCGGTTATCACAAAATACACCGTGGCGCCATCCCACGAAAACTTTCTTTCAGTACCTGATGCATATGCCGTCAGCGCAGCGGCTGCCATCAGCAGATAGGTAAGTATGGATCTCATTGCAGAAAAATAATTTTCTGCAAAATTACCCCTTCGCTGCCGACCCCGCAATACTGAAAAATAACCACTACAGCAGTTTCATCGCAGTGGCGGCAGTCACGGCTTCAATGCTGTTGCCCACGCTCAGCTTTGCGATAATGTTCTGCCGATGGCGGTTGACGGTGTGAATGCTGATGCCCAGGGCATCGGCTATCTGTTTGCTGGGACGCCCGTCGCGGATGAGTGTCAGCACTTCCTTTTCGCGTTCCGACAGCACGTGTTCCCTCTTTGTGTCGAACGACAGCGTCTCGACAGTTCCCGTGCGCGTGTCCATGATAGCCGGTTCTATTCCTGCCGGCGTATGCCGATAGGGCGAAAAGTCATACAGACATAGAATCAGCCATATCTTTCCGCCAGGCGACAGACCGATCACCTGGGTGCTGTTGTCGATGAGGCGGTAATTGCCCTGCGGGTCGAGCATCCTCAGGCGGCAGGCGGCTTTGCATTCAAGTTTGGCGTTGTAGGCGAGACTGTCGGCCAGTCTGAAGAATTCGTATTCAAGAAAGCGCTTGTCGACGAGGTCCTCGGGGTGTATCAGATTGTAGATCACGTCCTCGTCGCTCGAATCGAAATCCATCATTCCGCGTCCGTCATCGGAAAATCCCATAATATGGCCGAACATGCCCGGATATACGTAGCAACGGTCGCATGAGGCGTCGGTAATGACGGCGCAGCCGTTGCTTACCGACACTACGGCTTCGGCCATCCGCTTGGCTGCATCCACGTACGCGGTCGCAAGCATCTCTGTCTCGAGATGCTGCGCCGCATAGATCGCATTGAGTTCTTTTCGCAGGATATCCATATGTGCATGGTAGGCCGGGCCTACCGCCAGCCCATGAACATTTTCACTACTTCGGGGTCGTGGTGGTCGAAGAAAAGGCTCTTGCCGGTGTCGAGTGCGGCGATCCGGGCCATGTCATTGTCACTGAGCGTGAAGTCGTAGATGTCGAGATTCTGTTGCATGCGTTCGACATGTACCGACTTCGGGATTATGATTACCCCTCGCTGGATGAGCCAGCGCAGGGCTACCTGGGCCACGCTCTTGCCGTATTTCTTTCCGATGGTTTCCATCACCGGATTGGTGAAGAAGTTGTTGCGGCCCTCGGCAAGCGGTCCCCACGACATGATGCGGCAGCCGAACTCCTCCATATACTTCTGTGCGACGGTCTGCTGATTGAAGACGTGCGTCTCAATCTGGTTGACCATCGGCGGTATCTCGACGTTGCTGGCAAGGTCGATAAAATGGTCGGGATAGAAGTTGCTCACACCTATGGCGCGCAGTTTACCTTCCTTGTAGGCGGCCTCCAGGGCACGGTAGGCTCCGTAGCGGTCGCAGAACGGCTGATGAAGCAGCATCAGATCTATATGGTCAGTGCCGAGGCGGCGCAGACTCTCGTCGATGGATGCCCGGGCCCGGTCGTAGCCGTAGTTGGAAATCCAGATTTTGCTTACGAGGAACACTTCGTCGCGCTTCAGGCCACTTTTTGCCAGGGCGGCGCCGACTCCCTCTTCGTTGTTATAGGCCTGCGCAGTGTCGATCAGGCGATAGCCCACGCGGAGCGCGTCGCTGACGCAGCGCTCGCATTCGGCGGGATCAACCTGATACACGCCGTAGCCTTCCTGAGGCATTTCGACGCCGTTGCAGAGAGTTATCTTGTTCATATCACTTATTTTATTACGTTATATCTTATCCACAATACATCGTTGTCGAGGCGTTCGACGCTCTGCATGGCCAGTTTTGTCGGCTGCTTCGTCTGGTCGGCGATGCCGTCGAACATCGCGCGCCAGCCCGCACGGCCGTCGATGCCGGGTGCCAGCAGCAGGCTCACTTCATCGATCCGCCCTGCGGCCAGGAAGCCGCCGTTGATAAGGCCGCCTCCGAGTACAGCGAGCCGTTCGACTCCGAATTCCCGGCGAAGCACATTCATGGCTTCGGGCAGATCAATGGCGTCTTTTCCGACGGCGATATAAGAGATATCTTTGCCTTTCAGATACTCAAGGTACTCTTCCGTGGCATTTTCCGACGTCAGGACAAGCAGTGGCCGACCGTCGTCCATTGTTCCGTTTTCCCACAGCAGCGAACCGTTGGTATCCGGGCAGATGTGGAAGTCGTGCCGGTCCGTCGCCTTGTTTACCGACGGCCTGCCGGCAGGCGTGATGTCCTTGGCGGCAAACCGCCCCGGCTGTGCATAATAATGTTCCATTGTCACGCGCCCTTCGATCGATGCCGGACAGTGCAGCGCTTCAAGCGTGGTGTAGTATTCATCGCCGCTGATTTTGTCGACCATGCCGCAGTCTATGCGGCCGTCGATCGACTCGACCATGTGGCATATAATATGAGGTCTTTCCATAGCCATATAATTTATAACGCAAAAATAGCAAAAAATCCAGTTTCATCGCTTGTACAAATTCCCCTTTTTCATACCATAATTACGGCGCGGCAATGAGGAAGATACCGGACCGCGCCGGAGTCTGTCGCTATAAATCATATTTAATGGAATCTATTGTAGGATTCCCGATGGAATCAACCTCGGCATTTTGTGCGACGACAATTAAGGGAAATAATGAAACGAACGGTATAGCGAAATATTTTGTCATATATGGATGCTGGAAATGTGATGGTTCGGTGGCAAAGAAAGCCGCACTGAATTTGCAGCGCGGCTTCGTTATCTGTCAGTTGGCTCCTGGCTTACCACTTCACGGCGTCGGCGAGGATGTTGCCGTCGGCTGCGTCGTCAGTTGTGAATGTATTGCCGCGGTATTGCACACAGAGCATCACGAGCGGAGAGGTACCGTTGTTGCGAACCGAGCGCCTGCCGTCGGGGGCTACGCGCACTACGCTGCCTTCCTCTACCGGGAAGACCGTGCCGTCGACCTGAAACTCGCCTTTGCCCGAGAGAAAAAAGTAAAGTTCCTCATGTTGCTTGTGGGTATGCAGGAAACCTGTCTCCTGACCCGGAGCGAATACTTGCAGCGAAAATTCACCGCCTGTGGCGCCTACGGCCGCTCCGCCGAAAACCTTGCCGGGAATTCTGATTTCCGGTCCGAGTTCGAGTACGTAGTCCTTTATATCGGCGAGACGGCCGAAGTTGGCGGCGCTGTAGTTCGCGCCGTCCGAGAGTTTCTGAATCTGTTTCATAATTGTTATTCTTGTAGTTATTGTTTTGGTATAGGCAGCACACCCAGTTGTATTAACATGCTGAAAAGATCCGGAAGCCCGTGTTCGCGGATAATTTTTCCATCTTTGAATTCATATATGTTCATTGCCGAGACACTGATCTTCTTTCCAGTCGCGGGCATTCCCATAAATCGGCCTGTGTTGGTTCCTGTCATGGTGAAACGTATAGCCGCCTTATTGCTTTCGGCAATAATTTCCTCCGCTTTCCATTGTACATCCGGCATGGCGCCGCGCATCATTTCCAGAACGGCCTCATATCCCTGCAGGCCCCGCATCGGCACAGGCGACGTCGGAGCACAGAACACAACGTCCGGTGAAATAACCGACCGGCCGAGGTCCGGATCTCCGGTATTGATGTAATGGATGAATTTTTCCATTATGCGTGCATTGCAATTATCTTCCATAATAGCCTCCTGTTTTTTTGTTTGACGTTGCAAAATTACGACACAATCATCTTCATGTCAAGAACTTACTTTTTCTGCCTATAGTAACCTTTTGATCACTTTTACTGATCGCCAGCCCCTTGCGGATGCATAACTTTTTTTCAAAAAGTTCATATTATTGTATATTGGCGTTTTTGTCAGTAACTTTGCGGAATAAAGTGTATGCGACATGAAAAAGTCAGAAGATAAGAATTCAATTATTGAGATCTGCCCTATCCGCAATGTAGTGGCCCGATTCGGCGACAAATGGTCGCTGCTTGTGCTCCTCGTTATCGACTCCGAAGGGGTGATACGCTTCAATGAACTCGGACGCAAGATACCGGACATATCCACGCGAGTGCTTTCCGCTACGCTCCGTACCCTCGAGGCCGACGGACTGATCGCCCGCAAGGTCTATCCGCAGGTCCCGCCCAAGGTCGAATATTCTCTTACCGATACAGGCCGTTCGCTCGTCCCGCTGATAATGCAGCTTACCGAGTGGGCTCGGAAAAACATGAAATCCGTCCTGAACCACCGTGAGGCCTACAATACATCCACTGCCATACAGGCGACATTATAAAAATGGTTAATACCTGCCAATGTGTTTGGTCATGGATCTGCGATTTCATAACTTTGCATCATGAAGCGACTGTCTCTCCTCATACTCATTGCCTTGACAGCGGCGTCGGCTGCTTTTGCGCGTCAGCCCGGACGCGGCTACCGGGCGTTCATCGACTGGAACAATTGTCTTGACCTCGACATCGGATTCATAGGCGGCGATCCTGGCGATTCACGTGTGTTCACTGGCTTCACCACCAGCCATGGCTATCAGCTCAACGGCTGGCTGTACGTGGGCGGCGGCGCCGGCATGCAGATCAACCTCGACTGGAAACGCTACGGCTCAAACGACAATCAGCCCCGGTTCATCGTACCGCTGTTCGCCGAATCGCGCATTGATGCCCGCTGGGGGCGTTTTACACCGTATTTTTCCGTACAGTTAGGCGCCAACCTTGCCGACCACGGCGGCATATATTTCTCGCCTGTGGTAGGTTACCGCTTCAACTGGGGACGGAAGACCGCCGTCAACTTCGGCATCGGCCTAACACTCTTCGGACGCCGCATGCCCCGGTATGAGCACGTGCCGCTTCCTGGCGACCCCGACACATACATGCCAGTCGTCGCCGGCCATTATCAGGGTCATTTCGCCAAATTCACGGCGCGTCTCGGTTTCGAGTTCCAGCTTCCGTAAAAGAATGGCGGCGGATTCGCCGGGCCCTGACGCCACACGCTCAGGGAGCAGCTGTTTGCTGACTCAGTCGCGCCGGAACAGGTCGCGCGTGTATACCTTGTCGGCCACATCATCGAGGCACGCGTCATAGCGGTTAGCTACGATCGCACGCGACATTTCCTTGAACTTCGCCAGATCATTGACCACCGGGCTGCCGAAGAATGTCGATCCGTCGGGCAGCGTCGGCTCGTAGATGACCACTTGCGCGCCCTTGGCCTTTATGCGCTTCATCACTCCCTGGATCGACGACTGCCGGAAATTGTCGCTGTTCGATTTCATTGTCAGGCGGTATACACCGATCGTGCAAGGCTCCTGCTCATGGCCGCCGAAACCGTTGTTCGAACTATAACCGTACCATCCGGCAAGCGTCAGCACCTGGTCGGCGATGAAATCCTTGCGCGTGCGGTTGCTTTCGACGATGGCCGACATCATGTTCTGCGGCACTTCGGCATAATTGGCAAGCAACTGCTTGGTGTCCTTCGGCAGGCAGTATCCGCCGTAGCCGAACGAGGGATTGTTATAGTGACTGCCGATGCGAGGGTCGAGCCCCACACCCTCGATGATGGCGCGCGAGTCAAGCCCCTTCACTTCGGCATAAGTGTCAAGCTCGTTGAAATAGCTTACGCGCAGCGCCAGATATGTATTGGCGAAAAGCTTCACTGCCTCCGCCTCCTTGATGCCCATATACAGGGTAGGGATATCCTCCTTGATCGCGCCCTGCTGCAGCAGTCCGGCGAACGTATGTGCGGCATCCGACAGCCGTTCCACGTCGGTGACGGCTTCTATGGCAGCGTTCTCCCGGGCGAATTCCGTCCGGTTTATGATTCGTGGAACGCCGGCGATGATGCGCGACGGATACAGATTGTCGTACAGCGCCTTGCTCTCGCGCAGAAACTCCGGGAAGAACAGCAGGTTGAACTCCTTCACGCCCCGCGCGGCATACTTCACATACAGACTACGGCAATATCCTACCGGGATAGTCGATTTGATGACCATCACCGCCTTCGGATTCACGCTCAGCACCAGGTCGATGACATCCTCGATACAATGTGTGTCGAAAAAATTCCTTACCGGGTCATAATTTGTCGGAGCCGCTATCACCACGAAGTCGGCGTCGCGGTAGGCCGCGGCTCCGTCGACGGTTGCCGACAGATCAAGATACTTCTCGGCAAGATACCGTTCGATATACTCGTCCTGTATCGGTGATTTGCGCCTGTTGATCATCTCGACCCTCTCCGGCATCACATCTACAGCCGTCACTCGGCAGTGCTGCGCAAGCAGCATGGCGACACTCAGTCCCACATATCCCGCTCCTGCTACGGCGATGCTGTACTTTTTGTTCATTGATTAATCCTTTCAGTCAAAAATACCGGTGCCGGTTCAGCACCCGTGTGCAAATTTACAAATTTGTTCGTATAATCCGGTCCATACAACCGAAAAATCCGGATTCCCTGTTCGAAATCCGGATTTTTCAGATGTCCCGCTGATGGATGCGCATCGCTTTTCTGCGGGAGGGATAGGTATGGGTATATCCCGATTATCTTTTCGTCACAATTTCCTTGAATGTCGAGAAGATCAGACAGATATCGTTCCAGAGAGATGCACGTCCGACATATTCGAGATCTATGGCGATTTTATCGGGCATCACCTGCTCGATGTAGGCGCGGTCCGGATCATCGGCGGCGGCAAGAATGTCGTTTTCATTGCGGTAGCGGATCGAAGCAAGAGAAGTTATGCCCGGCCTTACCGACAGGACACGCATCTGATCCGCTGTGTACATCTCGACATACTTGCGCACTTCCGGCCGCGGTCCCACCAGGCTCATGTCGCCGATGAACACATTGATCAGCTGCGGAAGTTCGTCAAACTTGTATTTGCGGATATAATATCCCGAGCGGGTCACCCTCGGGTCATGACCGCCTACAGTGATCAGTCCCAGCTTGTCGCTGTCGGGGCGCATGGACCTGAATTTGAACAGCCGGAAGTCGCGGTTGTTCTTGCCGACACGTATCTGACGGTAAAATACAGGTCCCGGAGAATCAGCTTTGATCCAGATTGCCAGCACGGCGAACAGAGGGCTCAGGATGATCAGCCCGAGACCGCTGGCCACGATGTCAAAAGCCCGTTTCAAAGCTTCGTGATTATATCTGTGAAATTGCTCAGGATATAGTCGACATCCTCATCCGACAGACGCGTGTGCAGCGGCAGAGTTATCTCATTGTGGTACTGCTCATACGCATTCGGGAAATCCTTTATGTCATAGTCCAGAGCCTTGTATGCCGTCATCATCGGCAGCGGCTTATAGTGTACGTTGGTAGCGATACCGCGCTCGGCCATCTTTACGATGATGTCATTGCGCTGCTCCACCGTGATACCCGGAATGCGGGTCAGGTAGAGATGCCCGCTCGACGAGTGCTCGTTGCTGTAATGCGGCAGGACTTTCACTCCGAGAGGTTCGAGCGCCACATTGTACCGTTCGATCAGCTGGCGCCGCCGGCGCAGCATCTCCGGATACCGCTTCATCTGCGCCAGGCCTATGCCCGCCATTATATCGGTCATATTGCACTTGTACCATGTGCCGATGATATCATATTCCCATGCGCCGAGCTTTGTTTTTGCCAGGGCATCCTTATTCTGCCCGTGGAGCGACAGCAGCTGCAGGCGGTTGTAAATCTCGTTGTCGTCAACCCCATCGTGCGAACGCCATGTCAGCGCCCCGCCCTCGGCCGTCGTCAGATTCTTCACGGCGTGGAACGAGAACGACGTAAAATCCGCTATCTCGCCGCACATCCGTCCGTGACGCATCGCCCCGAAAGCGTGCGCCGCATCAGCAATCACGATGCACCTTCCGAAAGCCTTCTGAATCTCATTGGCCGGTCTGAACAGATGCTTCCTGGCCTCGACAGCCGCAAACACCCTGTCATAGTCGGCGACGATACCGCCCAGATCCACTGGCATCACAGCCTTGGTCTTTTCCGTGATAGCCTCGGCCAGCCTGTCATAATCCATCTCGAACGAATCAGGTGCGCAGTCAACCATCACCGGACGCGCCCCCACGTGGCACACCGAGCTGGCCGTAGCCGTATACGTATAAGCCGGTACTATCACCTCGTCGCCCTCGCCTATGCCGAGGACCCTCAGAGCCAGCTCCATGCATGCCGTAGCCGAATTCAGACACACCGCCTTATGCACCGGCTTGCCATCGGCATCGTAGCGCGCCGTCTGGCAGCACATCGAAATAAGATTCTCAAACTCCTTCGTCTTCGGTCCCGTAGTGATCCAGCCCGACTTCATGGCTTCCGCCACTTCAAGAACTTCCGCCTCCGACATATCCGGCGGCGAAAAAGGTATATTCTTCTTTACATTCATATCACTTCAGCGATTTATTTTAGCATTAAAAGATCGATGAGTCAATAATTTACAAATTCCTGCAATATATCCGGATCCATAGCTGACATGAACAGCGAAATAAGTCCATGACTGTATCATGATCTGCTTAAGATTATGGCTTGATCTTGATGAAAAGAAGACCGCAAGCCCAAAATATAAAATGAGTCCTGCGATGTATGGAATCCAGAAAGGTTTCCATAATATTGAGAGGACAAGCCCGAAAACAAGCCCTATAACGAGAACCAGCGGTATGAACTGACGTATTGTTGCAGGCGAGCCGAGTTTCTTATTTACCAGCGGTTTGAATAAGCCATATTGATAAAACATCTTAGCCGTCTTGCTGATCTTGTCACGTGCAAAATACTTTACCTTTACATGAGGTAGGAGATAGATTTTACCCCCGCTTTTTATCAGCCGGCCGTTGAATTCATCATCCTGATTTCTGATCAGATCCGGGTCAAAGTATCCAATACGGTCAAAGACTGAGCGCGGCCAGCATCCGAACGGTACAGTATCGACAGACGTCACTTTGTCAGTCCCGACACGGAACGATGAGTTTCCCATCCCGAATTTGCTGCTCAAAACATTGGCGATAGCACGCGCAGTAGCCGTATCATTGGTCGGTAGCGTCAGGCATACAGCTCCCACATTATCGGCCTTAAGCAGATCAAGTTGTCGTGTAAGTTCAGAAAAGTAGTTGTCAGGATACTCCGCGTGCGCGTCAAGCCGCATGATGATGTCGCCGTGCGAAGCCTCGATAGCCCTGTTCAGTGCCGGAGGAACTATGCGGTCCGGATTATCGATCATTCTGATCCACGGAAATTCTGCGGCATATCCGGCCACAATCTCGCGCGTACGGTCCGTCGACATACCATCTGCGAAAATTACCTCAAGATCCTCTTTCGGAAAGTCCTGGCCCACGATAGACTCGATACACTTCCCTATATACTTCTCCTCATTATATATCGGACAAATCACCGACAGCATAACATCATTATTGGTAATACTAGTTTGTTTATGGAGGAATATCTTTAGATTATTTATTATTTTTCTTTGGGCGATTTCCGTAGTTGATTTGAGATAGATCTATTTTGCCGACGATTTTTATCTTAGAATGCCAAATATTGTTTTTCTGTACAATCGCAGCCGGTTCTTTATTTATTTTATCACTTTTGTACATCTCCGTTTGTTTTTCCCGATTATATACTTCCTTGATCCGTCTGGTCAATTCGCTGTCGGTTGCATCTTTATCGTTGGGCTCGCGTTCTCCGACTGCTTTTTGCAGAAGCTTTGCAGCTTTTTTGAATGTTTGCAACGCTTCTGTTTCATTGCAAAGCAGACTACAGATTTTATCGCAATAATTTTCTGCCGAATTGCTGTTGAGTGCGGGCATACTATCTTCGGATGCGACTAGGCGAAAGGCAAGCAAGAGATGATGTTTGATTTTACGGTATTGTTCGGGAAGTTCTCCTCTGGAGAAAAAGCGGTCACGGTAATAGGCCGCTAGTGCACTCATGAAATAGAATGCCGGTTTGTTCTCTTCACTGAATATTTTTTCTTGATCCGATGATGATCTTATAAGATCGCCATAGTATTTACGTGTATGGTGCGGCTCTTCCAGGACCATGGACATGAAAGAAAATATTTGTGACGGTATAGTGACGATTCTTCCAGCTGGGATTTTTTCTTGTCCTTGTCGATATTGCTTGGAACGGCGTTCGTAATATAGTTTGGTATATTTATTTTGTGCTATATAAAAACTCTCGATTTTTCGCTGCGTGTTCAACAATGATGTCAATTGTGCGCGTTCCACAACTGTTTGGCTATTATTTGCTACAATAATTTTGTCCCTGATGTCCTTGTCGGTAGACGAAATTATCTTTACACTTAGCACAAGGCCATCAATCCCTTCAAGGTCTCTGTTACGGTACAGCACATTACAAGTCTGACATCCATTAACTATTTGATAATCCCAGAGAGTCATTCTGTTTCCCACGATTGACATGTCGCGGCACGTGACCGTCACGCCGTTATTCATTGCAGTAAATAACTTGAATTCTCTGTCTACCAGGCTTCTTTCAATACCTCTGTTTACTGGGTTGTTGCCTTGGAAATCTCGAACGTTATCCTCGAAAACTTTACGCATCAATGATCCGTCGCTATCAATGATGAGTTTCTTGAATTCGCTGAATGGAAGCAGACATAAATGGGATTCTTTTATTAAATCTACAGAGGGAAGAGGAAGATGTTTGTCAAGTGTCAGTTCGCATTCTAGATGGCGTTTGGTCTCGTCATACAGCGAATTGATTTTTGATCCGCTGAGAATATTTATTTTTACATCGCTAAACAGCCTATAAGCCTCTATGGAATTTTTGGTTGTATCCATTATAGCATCTGCCTCCGTAGTAGAGTCTGTCTCCCCGGTGTGGGCATAATGCAGCTCGATGGAAGGAAGGCTTTTCCCTGATTCATTTTTAAGTTTTGCCCCATATTTTGTGTACAGATATTTGAGTATCTCGTTCTTTTGTTGAAGACGTTCGCAGATCATTTCGGGGACCTTACCTTTACCGGCGATATATTTTACAATATTGATTGCACCGGTAGTAAATTTATTAAAATTTCCGCTGTTGAAACTCTCGGAGGTTTTCCCTTGTATAAGTATTATAGCTGTGTGTAGTTGTGAATTTGAATCCGCGATACAATCAATTTCCTCTTTCGAATTTACGGGCCTCCCGTTGATAATTATAGAATATCCATCGATACCCCAATCGTTTCCTCCGCCTATGACAGTTTCATCAAGAATATCCTTGCTTATAGTCATGTCGCGCAGGTGTGAAGCAAGAATGCAGTAAGAAGAAAGGAATTCATATTGTTTATCCAATTTCAGATTCTCATATTCAAATGATTCTGCGAATTCTCCGACTATAGCTTTTAGTACAATATTCATTGTAATAAAAATTCTTTATAAAAATGTTAATTATTTAAATACTTATTTAAAATATTCCACGTCCTATTCGGCGAATATTTTAAGCTTTCATGGTAGGCATTATCTTTCATGTGGGCGAGCAGATCGCGGTCGTTGTACAACCCTTCAATCGCTTCAAACATTCCATCGGCAGGGTGCTCGAAATCGACTATAAAGCCCGATTCACCGTCAACTACAAATTCACGGGCGTGCTTCCAGCCCGTTGCAATGACCGGGACGGCGCTGCGATAGGCATCCATTATACTGCCTGGAAAGCCCTCCGTATAATAGTGCGTCGGAAAGAGCATCACGTCATAAGTCAAAAGCGTCGAATATATATCTGATGGTTGCAGTACTCCGCGGTAATTTATGAAGTCAAACCGTTCAATTAACTCGTGACGGAAATACTCACCGTCTGCTTCGTGTATGGGGCCATAAAAGTCGATAGTGATATCATACCTTTCTGCGGCTATTCGAGACGCCACTTCGGCAATAGTATCGAGCCCTTTCATTTTGTTGATTCGGGCCATAAATACGAGCCGTAGCGTACCGTTAACTGCGCTCGGTCCCGGTTTTGGCGACGTTTCGCGAAAGTTTGGGATTATGTCGAGATTTTCAAAGCCATATTGAGAAGATAATTCTTCCTTTGCAAGTTTATTTTCAAGAAGTATTGCTTTGATGGTCCTCAGTTTATTGCGATGAAACGGAAGCTTCTCCAAAAACTTGCTCAGCCAGCCGCCGATAACAATATATATTACATCATAGCCAAAAATTTTTGAGCCGAGCCAAACGAACGGGAACAAAAACTTCAGATTATTGTGTGCCGGGAGCCACAGCAAAGTCGTGCATTTCGAAATATTTTTGAAAAGACTTACAATACTCTTTATGTTGTGCCGGAATTCCTGACTGTCGGCAAATGTGACCTTACCGTCATATCTCTCCTTGACAAGCTCATACACAGCTCGTGTTTTGACCGTCTGGCCATCAAGCTGATTGTTCCTATACCCGAAATACCCGAAAACCAGTATCCGTCTGCGTTTGCTGTTCATTTCCTATAACGTATTACTTTTGCAGGTATCCCACCCACGATGGCATAATCGGGCACATCCTTCGTGACCACGGCGCCTGAGCCGATTATCACACCACGTCCGATTTTCACTCCCGGCATTATGATAGCTCTTGTGCCGATCCATACATCGTCGCCGATAACAGTCGGTCGCGATTTCTTGCCTCCTTGCAGGCGCATAGGTATGTCAGTCCTGTCAAACACATGACCACCCGAAAGAATCACAACATCCGGACCCATCATCACATCGTTGCCGATTTTTAATGGCCCGCGGACGCGGCAATTAATCCCAAGACCAGAATTATTGCCAATTTCCATTCCTTTACCTGTCCCGAAATCCGCCATATGCTCGATATTGACATTCTGTCCCGCTTTATCAAGGCACCGCTTACCGACAATAGATCTAAATCTTCTAAATATGTTCTTCCCAGGCATGGCATTATCTGTCGCAGGCAGCCACCGCGCGAATCCTAAATACAACATGAGCCATAACCACCTCATAAATATAATATCTCTCTTATATAATTTATATATTGTTGTGTTTCAATTTAGAATGCACTATTTTTTCTATATAGTTAATCCACTCCTTGCCTATTCGTTCAGATGCGAATTTTTCCTTAACTTCTTGAGCGTTATTTCCGCATTTTTGAGCTAAATCAGGATTGTCAGCAAATTCTCTAAATGCATCCGCGACTTTTTCAATATCTCCTTTGGGTACAAGTAGCCCGTTTTCTCTATTTTTGATTAATAGTTTGGCTCCTCCTGGCGTGCAATCCGTAGACACTACAGGCATTCCTATTGCCATCGCCTCAAGTAGAGCGTTAGGTATACCTTCATAGTCAGAAGTAAGAGCAAAAATGCCATCATTAATTATTAATTTAGTAGGATCTTTCACAGCTCCCATTAATTTTACTTTATCTTTTAAATTTAGACTGTTGATAAGATTGTTTACGAAATCTATTTCTCCAGAACCAAAAATTTTTAATACATAGTCAGAATGCGATAAAGAAAACTCTTTAAAAGCTTTAAGAAGAATGTCTAAACGTTTTGAATGATTTTCTATCCGTCCAACAAACACCACAGATTTTTCTCTCTCTGTATTAGTGCAATGCCTTATGTTGATTTCCGATTTGATAGGATTTGGTATTATCACACTTCGCTTTCTTAATCTTTTATGATAGAAAGATGCTGCACCTTCAGTTTGGAAAACAGCTCCGGAGCATCTGTTAATAAAAAATTTCATAATTCGGTCTTTCAATCCATTAGTAAATGTTTTGTTAGGATCCCCTCTTTCTGACATTATTGAAGGTATACCACTGATCATTGACGCAACTTTCCCATAAAAATTTGGGAACATAGTAAATGTTATCATTACATCAATATCATAATCCTTTATAATATTAAGAATACTTTTTAAATATCGTAAATTTTTATTTTTAATGTAATTTGCAAGAGTGATAGTTGTAATGGCGGGATTTAAGTTTTGAGTAATATTGCCTACATATTGAGGTACACGGTTCAAATTTAAAATTGTCACATTATTGTTTTCTGAACACAGCTGATTTGTTAAGAAATTCATAATTTTTTCTGCACCACCATATCCAATACTGTTAGTAATAAAAAGAACATTCATATTTTATTGATTATTAATTTTTTTATAAATGAGATGTGCATAATTTTAACGTATGTCTATAGTATCGACCGTCCAAAATTTTTAAAGAGCATAATAACAGTTGCTAGGTTAATTTTTTTCATTCCATGGGAAAGACTGTGAGTGTACGAGATAATCTCATCACTTTTTTTAGCGATTGCAATAGTCTTAAGATGTTTATAACATCTTATATAAAGATTTATTTTTAAAATTGGTTTCATTATTGCAGGATATAGCGCTGCCTTTATAGCGTATTCACAAGCAAAAGATTTAATATAAAAATCCTTATTTTTCTTCATGTCCCATTTATTCATGATCGGATCATGGTAGACAAGTAAATTATTTGCGAAAGCATTAATGTGCCCGCCTCGATATGCTTGCATTGCAGTCGCTATTTCTTCATACCCATATTTATTGGGGTAATATACAGGCTGTTCGAAGTATTCTTTTCTTAAGAAATGTGATCCTCCACAAGGATAGAATTTTAGAAAAAGAGAGGACCCTATTTCTTTTGTTCGTTCCTCAATTCTATTCCTTTTCCATGCGAAATCATATATTTGCGTGGTTAGAGTCGCTATATTTCGGTTCTTATCCATTATACTTAAAGCATCGATAAAAAAATCCTTATTGTTGCTTATATATGCATCATCATCCAAAATATAGATGAATTTACCACCAGCGCACTCAAGAGCTTTATTACGTCCTGCTCCAACCCCAATATTTTCTTGAAGTTTATGATATTTTATAGAAGTTTTGGATGTCTTTTGTAACTCAGCAATAGTCTCAGATGTGCAATCTGTCGAACCATTATCAATAATGATTATTTCTGTTTTATAAGGAAGATTACATATAAGACAACTTTCTATAGCCTTTTTTAATTTTTCGCTACGATTCATCGTAATTATAACAATGGAAAGCAAAATATTTGATTCTTTCATGTTTAAGATTTATTTATGATTATATATTCATAATTTTTACGATCTTCTCTTAATCACGCTTTTTATCTTGTCTTTATCTTCGGATGTAAAAATCGCACAATAATATAGTACTGAAAATGCCAATACGGTTGAAATACAGATGATAAAGAATATTATCCATGAACTAAAGTTATTTGTGAGTATAACTTTAAGATATTTGCCACCGATGTATATGATTGAAAATACAATTATTGATTTAAATATATAAATTAAAAATGGCTTTATTTTTATTTTGGCTGTTTTATGTCCTATAATAATGGCTATAATCATTTGAATCCCCTGAGACAATATCATAGTGATAAGGATTATCAGAAATGATGCTTGCATTTTACCAATGAAAAAGCCTACAGGTATTGGAATTAGCATTGCAATAGATGTAATTATCTGAAATGTTTTAATCTTTCCAGTGGCCTGTATTGCACGATCTAATCCCGGCGTTAGTTCCATTATTAGAAACATGAAGATTATCAAAGAGCAGAAAGTACTAGTATATTGTGGTACATTTTTAAGCCAGACGGTTAATATAAAATCAATCTCAATCAATAATGGTATTGCAAAAACAGCAGAAAGATAGAATGCTAGTTTGCAAGTAAAGACGGAAAGATACTGCATTCTACGAAGATTGCCTTCTCCATAGCTTTTCATTATTTGCGGAGTCATGGAGGAAGTCATCATCGTAGAGAAATATATTAGTTGCCCGTTAACCTGGTTAGCGATCCCATACACTGCATTTAAGGCAGTTCCCCAAAATATATTGAGGACTATAGCGATACCCTGTATACGGCCTATAAGAGCTAACGTCCCTAATGAAGTCCATCCTGAAAATCCGAGTAATTCTTTTATTAAAAGATGGTCGACTTTTTTTAGAATCTTAAGGCTCTTACATTCCTTGTACTTAAAAAAACACCAAAAATATTTTATAATGAAATTTATTATTGTAATGATCGTTATCCAGCCGGTATATAATATTAGAGCATCATGATGTAAATAATGAAATATAATTATTATTCCTAATTTCATTATTGAGCAGATGGATTCAACTATTGAAAACATCCATAAATCTTCTTTGGCATTAAGAATTGCGTTAAACGGTACACCTATTATGGTAAATATTGTAGATATGACCATTAGTTGGTACACGATTTTTGCTGTAGCGATTCTTTCAGGTTTGATATTTAATACATCATCGAATAAAAACAAATAGCATATCTCTAAAGCTATTATTATGGCCATGGCCATTCCGAGATGGATTTGTAAGCTTGCTGATAGTATCTCTCTGGTACGACGAGTTCCTTTTTTCCCTAACTCGACAGATAAATATCTTTGAGTCGATACGAGTAGGGCCGCATTAATGAAAGATAATAGAGCGATTACGCCACCAATGAGGCTGTAAATGCCGAAATCATTTTCACCCATATATTCCAGCACAATGCGAACAAGATACAACGAGATTATCGTTGTTATGAGCATTTTGGCATATAGGCTCAGTGTATTGACCAGTATTCGTGTAGCAATTTTCATCTAATTTAGTCGCTTTGACACAACTGTCATTATAAAATTAATGTGGATATTAAGTAGTTATTAATAAATTTGTTTTATCAAAATTTTTGCTATTTGATATAGATTTAGTTTTGCATGAACATAGATAAGCTATAGCCAACAATATAATATTACCAGACATATAATATGAGACGCCGCCAAAATCAAATATCAACAATTCGGTCAGTAAACCATAACCTAATATCTTAAATTTATAATCATTAGAAGATAATTTACGGAGGCGGCTATAGATTATTATAAATATGCTGTAATATATCATTAGACCTATTAATCCAACGTCATATAGTAATTCGAGATAATTGTTATGGGCATAATAGAAATGACCTGTTACATGTTGATTATAAAATTTGAATGAATCTATACCATGGCCGAATATGGGTTTTTCCAGCCAACCGTTCCATGCAAGGTCAATCATTCGCTCCCTTATTTCATCGCCGGCTACTACTGCTGAGCCACCACCTAACATTTCGAAAAGACCTTCAAATCGTTCACCTATATATTCATATAAAATGGGTATGGTCATAATAGAATAGATAAGCAATCCTATAGCGATGCATATTTTTATAATGTTCTTAATATATCGAGATTTTTTTCCTTGAGTGCCACTTAACAAGGTGAAAACAGACAGACATATTATAACAGCAACGATTGTTTTACGCCCTCCGGATATAGCCATCATGAATAGTATAGCTATGAGAAATAGCAAGAGTATGAATTTATTAGATCTTTTCTTTAAATATGTAGCCAACCATGCAGCAAATACTCCTGCATACATAAAAAGTGCAGAAAAAATGTTAGCATTACCTGTTAATTCTGTTCCTAAACGCTGTTCTGATATTATATTAGAATATATGAGAAAATTTAATTGCCCAGTCGAATATATTAGTATTGACATTGTAATTGCGGATATTACATATATATTAGCAATTAAGACTATCTGCCTTTTAGTTGTGATATCTTGCATAATACAAAAGGATACAATCATAGCAACGAAGCAACTATATATTATAGTAGAGTCACTTTCAATGTATATCATAGCCGAAAGAACGACGATACAGAAAAAAATAAAATACCATCTCGAGAACCCTAAGAAAATCATTTTACTCTTTACAATCATATTGACAATTGTAAATCCTATAAGAAGATATATGGAAACACTATGGATAGTCGTCGGAATTAACGATTCCTGAGCATTATACATTAAAAATATATAAATGCTTATGCAAATCAAACATAGTGTGGACATGTCTTTCTGTATTATAGTAGCCATGATTCCTATTTTGATTGTGAACTTAATGCATTTTTAACTTATTAATGAGCGAGTATATTTGTTCTTCATCAATAAGAAACTTATAATATAGGAAAGTATCAAGGACCCAATAAAACTTATAACGTATAGTATGGCGGCAGATAAACGCCCGTTTAAGAAATATAGAAATATATATATAAATTGTTGATGAAACAGATACATTGGGAAGCTTGCTTTTGTTATAGCCTTGAATCTGTTATTATGCCATTTTATTATTCTTGATAAATAAATTAATAAGAAAAATGCCATTATAGCGCCACTCGAAGTACATAATAGAATAATGGTGACGCGAATCAGATTTGTTATAAAACCGACAGGTAGATATAGGTGTTTTAAGAGATAAAAGGTAAAAATATTAAATAATAATAAACCTATTCCGTACTTGGTCAGAATGTTTTGTGGAATATATTTATAATTTTTACGCAATGTATAGCCAATCCAAAAGAATAAAACATTTATCAATATGAGGGGGAATTGAAAATAATTGGGCATAATTCCACCGAGTTTTATTCCAATAAAATATAAAAAAATGACATATAAAAAAGATGTCTTTGTGTTGTTGAGAGCCTTATATGTGAACGAAATGTAAGCAATTATAAAAACCCCGAATAGCATAAGAAGAAACCATAGTTGGTTCGGAGAGGTGCCTAATAGGAATCGGTAGACAATTTGTTGTGGTGAATAATGCCAAAATATTTCTGCAAAAGGTATTACCCAGACTATTGATACAAATATATAAGGAATTATTAAGCGTTTTAGTTTTAGGCGGATAAAATTAGATAGATTATTATACTTATTATTGATCTCTTTTCGTTCGTTTCGTAAGTGATAAAATATATATCCCGATATTAGAGTGAAGGCATAGATATGAAATGTGCCAAGCCATTCTGTAAATAAAACCAACTCATCAAAACTATCTGCTGGCTCTATGAGAGTAAACCATTTTCTTGTCCAAAACATTCCAGAATGGAACATGATGATGGACAGCATTAATATTGTTTTACAGAAATTACATGAGTCGAGATCTTTGTCAATCTTCATATAACTATAATTTGATATAGCTAGCGATTAAGATTTAGCTTTATTATAGTAAGTTACATAGTTCATTATTTAAGTTTTGTATGAACTATGTAACCGAGTTGATTATATGAACATTTTACAGTCTGCCGTCGACGGCCGTGCGGTCGCAGGTGGCCTTGACGTCAAAGATC
>OLSQ01001191.1_pt1 | contig 22352 bp, 19 predicted proteins | sample 1672561 | NCBI WGS metagenome assembly OLSQ01 (sample SAMEA3136699, study PRJEB25190) | human gut metagenome | biome: human gut; feature: human-associated habitat; material: faeces | place: Austria | collected 2013 | reverse complement strand
GAATAACTTTGTCGTCTCAGGGGGGAGGTGTTGGTGGAAGGACAGGAATGTATTATATTAATAATACGGTACGAAAGTTGACACCTAGGGAATGTGCTAGGATGATGGGATTCCCAGAGACATTTAAGGTTGCAGAGACAGATGCAGAGTGTTATAGGCAATTTGGAAATAGTGTAGTTGTCAATGTGTTACAAGAAATAGTGGGAGAAGCGTCAAAATACATTACACGAGGAGGTACCAAATGAAGAATATAGATTTTTCGATGACATATTTAGCTCTCAAAATGTTTGGAAAACAATTATATGCAAATATGAGTGCTGCAATTGCAGAGTTGGTTGCAAATGGATTAGATGCGAATGCAGAAAATGTGTATATTTATATGGATATTAGAGATAAAAATAATGCGACAATAGCGATTTATGATGATGGAGATGGCATGAGTGAAAGTGCAATGGAAAAAAATTATGCAGTTGTTGGTCGGAATAAAAGAGAAAGGTTGAATCCTGAAGAAGCAAGTAAAAAAATGGGACGTAAGGGAATTGGTAAACTAGCGGCACTATATTTGTCAAATACATATTATATAATTACAAAAACAGAGGTACAAAAGCAAGCTCGGGCATGGAAATTGGATGTGAGTGATTTTAAAGAAGATAATGATACTCCACAGTTAATAGAAGTGAATTATCCTTTGGATATGAAAAATGTATTTTTGAAATGTTTGGAGGAAAAAGGAAAAGGAACAATAATTTTACTAAATAATGTATTGGTGAAAAATTTTGGAGAGGCAGCCGAAGATGCATTGGAAAATAAATTAGCAAATTATTTTCTTACAGATGAGTTGTCGAAAAAAATAAAATTATGTGTATTGAGAAAAAAAGAAGATCCAATATCTTTTTCGGAAGTAAAGAAAAATGTTGCCTATGAAAATATGGCAGTTATTTTTACAACAGATGTGGATAAATTTAAGGATATAGCAGGAGATGATGTGAAATATCATGACAAGAATCTTAAAACGGAACCACAAATTTACAAAGAAAAAAGAGAAGTATCCGCTTTGCCAGATATAATTGAGACTACTATTAAGGATGGAAATGGTAAGCGTAAAAAAATGAAAAATTATATATCTGGAGAACTTGAAATTGAAGGAAAGAAATATGCATATGAGTTAAGAGGGTGGATAGGGGTGCATGCGACAATTGAGTCTGCTGATGCCAGTTTAAATTGTAAAAATTATAAAAAAAACATGCATTATAATCCAAATCAATTACGTGTATATGTTAGAAATAAGTTAGCTACATCAAATTTTTTGAGTTATTTGGGAATGACAGCTACATTTCTAAATTATATAGAGGGTGAAATATCTTTTGATATATTAGATGTTGAGGGATTGGAAGATATTGCAACGGCAGGAAGAGATAATTTTTCGGTACAAGATGTACGTGTCAAATTGCTAATTGCACTTGTTAAAGGGATTGTTACAAAATTGGTGTCAAAAAGGCAAAAAATTGCTGACAATATGAAAGAAAATAGAATGAAGATTGAAATGGAAATGGAGGAAAATGATAGAAAGATAATAAAGTCTGTCTGAGAGGATGGAAGCGATAGTCTGGCAGACGAACTTGGAGGATGAAAAATGAAAGCAGCAGTAATGGGATATGGAACAATTGGTTCTGGTGTCGTGGAGGTACTTGACATCAACGGGAGCAGCATTGCAAAGCGTGTCGGAGAGCCGGTAGAGATCAAATATGTACTGGATTTAAGGGATTTCCCGGGAGATCCGATCCAGGATAAGATCGTACATGATTATAAAACGATCGCAGAGGATCCGGAAGTAAAGATCGTTGTTGAGACCATGGGAGGTGTAGAACCTGCCTATACTTTTGTAAAAGCAATGTTAGAAGCCGGAAAACATGTCACCACTTCAAACAAAGCGCTGGTAGCAGAAAAAGGTGCTGAGCTGATCGCCCTTGCAAAAGAGAAAAATGTCAACTTTATGTTTGAGGCGAGCGTCGGTGGCGGTATCCCGATCATCCGTCCGTTAAATTCCTGTCTGACTGCTGATGAGATTGAGGAAATCACAGGAATCGTCAATGGAACAACGAACTATATGATGACTGAAATGTCAGAAAAAGGTGCTGATTTTGATGAGGTATTAAAAGATGCACAGGCAAAAGGATATGCGGAGAAAGATCCGACAGCCGATATTGAAGGGTATGATGCCTGCAGAAAGATTGCAATTCTGACATCACTTGTCTGTGGACAGCAGGTAGATTTTGAAGATATCTATACAGAAGGAATCACAAGCATTACTGCAGAAGATATCTGCTATGCTACAGCGATGAACAAAAGTATTAAGCTTCTTGGAAACAGCTGGAGAGTTGATGGTAAGATTTACGCGATGGTTTGCCCGATGCTTTTAGATAATGCACATCCACTTTCCGGAGTAAATGATGTATTTAATGCCATTTTTGTCCGTGGAAATATGGTAGATGAGACAATGTTTTATGGTAAGGGAGCAGGAAAGCTTCCCACTGCAAGTGCTGTCGTATCTGACGTTGTTGACTGTGCAAGACATATTGGTAAGGTGATCATGTGCTTCTGGGATGATGAGGATGTGAAGGTTTCTGATGTCAGTGAGGCAAGAAGGGCATTTTTCGTCAGAGTGGATGTGGCAAAAGAAAAAGAAGCCATTGATACCTTCAAATCCGTCAGAGTCATTGAGGCAGATGTGGAGGGTGAGTTTGCATTCGTGACCGATGTGATGAGTGAAAAGGAATTTAATGAAAAAGCAGGTGCAGTAGGCATCATCAGCCGTATCAGGATGGAAGCATAAGATATATCCTGTGAAAACAGGTACGGGATCGAAGATTTCGAAAATGAGGAGAATGGAAAAATGAAAAAGGTAGTTAAGTTTGGAGGAAGCTCTCTGGCGAGCGCAGAACAGTTTCAGAAGGTAGCAGATATCATCCATGCGGATCCGGAACGCAGATATGTGGTTCCTTCAGCCCCGGGAAAGCGTTTTTCAGGGGATACCAAGGTAACGGATATGCTTTATAGCTGCTATCATCTGGCAGAAGAGGGCGCAGATTTCAAGAAAGAGCTGAAAGCCATTGCAGAAAGATACCAGGAGATCATCGATGGACTTTCTCTTTCCCTGTCTCTGGCAGATGAGTTTAAGCTGATCGAGAAGAACTTTAAAGAAAAGACCGGCGAGAATTATGCGGCTTCCCGTGGAGAATATTTGAACGGTATTATCATAGCAGCATACCTTGGCTATGAATTTATTGATTCCGCTGAAGTAATCCGTTTTAAAGACAATGGTGAATTTGATGCTGAAGTAACCAATGAGATATTAAGCGCAAGACTGCAGGATGTGGAAAAGGCTGTTGTACCCGGCTTTTACGGTGCCTACGCAGACGGCAGGGTAAAGACCTTTTCAAGAGGCGGTTCGGATGTGACAGGTTCTATCGTGGCAAGGGCTGTCAAGGCAGATGTATATGAAAACTGGACAGATGTATCCGGCTTCCTGATCGCAGATCCCAGGATCATCGACCAGCCGGAAGCTATTGAAACTATCACCTACAGAGAACTGAGGGAGCTTTCCTACATGGGAGCCAGCGTTCTCCATGAGGATGCAATCTTTCCGGTAAGAAGAGAGGGGATCCCGATCAACATCCGCAATACCAACAGTCCGGAGGATACAGGAACCTGGATCGTGGAAAGCACCTGCCAGAAGTGCAGGTACACCATTACCGGTGTAGCTGGAAAGAAGGGGTTCTGTTCTGTTAATATTGAAAAGGCCATGATGAATTCTGAGATAGGCTTTGGACGCAAAGTATTGCAGGCCTTTGAGGACAATGGTATTTCCTTTGAGCATATCCCGTCCGGCATCGATACCCTGACCGTATTTGTTCATCAGGATGAGTTCATGGATAAGGAACAGAAGGTGGTTTCTGCCATCCACAGACTGGCAGACCCTGATTCCATTGATATCGAGGCCGACCTGGCACTGATCGCCGTCGTAGGACGCGGCATGAAGTCCACAAGAGGAACTGCCGGAAGGATCTTCTCCGCACTGGCGCATGCCAATGTCAATGTCAAGATGATCGACCAGGGCTCCAGTGAGCTGAATATCATCATCGGTGTTGCCAATGATGACTTCGAGACAGCCATCAAGGCGATCTACGATATTTTCGTAGTAGCAAGGATCTGAGCAGCTCCTGAATAAAAGAATAAAAGCTGACAAAGATAAAAAGAACCTCCTGCAGGAATATTTCGCAGGAGGTTTTTAAGTCACTGCAGAACCATCGCTTCAAAGGGAATGCTGTCATCATATAAATAGGAAAGATATGTGGCAGCCTTATCCATCCGCTGACTGGTAGAAGCAATTCCAAAGACTGGGATCAGACCATGATAGGAATCTGTCTTCTCTATAAAGGGACTGTCTTCTATATAAATACCGACAGGAACAGGCTCCTTCATGTTCTCTGGATGCTTATGTTCCTCGGCATCTGCTTTGATCACAGCATTGGTGGCATTTTCCATTTTGCTGTAAAACGCTGTGGCTTCCGGATCATCCGAGTCAGCCTCATCAGCCCTGTCGATGGCAGCCTGGTCTATATAATAGATATTTCCTTCGTAGGCAGCCAGCTCTTCTTCACTTAGGACAGTCCGGAGATCCACCATAAAGCCGCTGATGGAAAGCTTGTAAAAGACGGCTGAATCAAGGACAAGGGCATCGAAATCATTGGTGGCTGCCTGCGCAATGATCTTCTGATAGGTTGCCATGTCGTACTGTGTGTAGTCCTTTAAGGAAAGAGTCGTCATCGTATCAATGTAGCATTCATATTTTTCATTATCAAGGTCAGCATATTCACTGAAGGATTCACTGATGGCCGTATCGTTCAGATGCTGGGAATTCAGCATCAGTGCATAAAAATTATAGTCCTTTGCTGTGATCATATCATGGATCATGATGGACAGGAAAATAACGGCTGCGATCCCGGCAATGAAAGGTACCTTATAATAAAACCAGAAATAGGCAAGCCGTTCCTTCGGAGTCATATCCTTTGTTTTTTTCTGCTGCTCCCGGATCTCATCCCGTACACCTGTGTACTTTTTCTTCTGTTTCTTTTCACCAAACATATAAATTCCTCTGTTTTTCTTGCAATTTTAAAAGAGGTATATTAAAATAGCCTCTAACTCATATCATAGCTTTTCAAAAATTGACTGTCAACGAAACAAAATATGCAATCTGTGAAATTTTCCTAAATTTTCAGACACTAAACTTTCAGATGGGCAGCAGCACTTGCATGTTGACTGAAAATATACTATCATTATCGAGTAAGGCTTTGAAACTATATAGAGAAAAGAAAGGCAGATAAAATGAACGAAACCTATGTGGAATGTCTGGTAAAAAGAAAAACACCGGGATATATGTCCTTTTTAAAGATACTTCTGATCATGCTTACAGTCGGATTTGTCTTGGTTGGCATGGTATTTATCATAGCACTGATCCCGGCGATCCTGTTTGGTGTTGCAGCTTATTTTGTTTATATGAATACCGATCTCGAGTATGAGTATCTCTATCTTGACAGAGAGCTGACGGTGGACAAGGTCATGGCCAAGAGCAAGAGAAAGAGAGCTGCGGTTTATTCTCTCGACAAAATGGAAATCGTTGCACCTGTCAAGTCCTGGCACCTGGACAATTTCAAAAACAGACAGACCAGTAAGAATGTTGATTACAGCTCCGGAGAAGAGAAACAGCCGGATAAGCGCTTTGTATTTTATTATGAGGGCAATCAGAAGGTCATTTTCGAGCCCAGTGAGGAAATGGTCAAGGCGATGCAGTTCGTCGCTCCCAGAAAGGTTTTTAAAGATTAAATGATCTTTTAAAAAAAGAATATAACAGGAGGAGAGAAAATGGGTCAGATAATTGGCGAAGGAATTACATTTGATGATGTACTGCTTGTACCTTCCTATTCCAATGTAATCCCGAATCAGGTAGATCTTACAACCTGGCTGACAAAAAAAATCAAGCTGAACATTCCGATGATGAGTGCCGGAATGGACACAGTAACAGAACACAGAATGGCGATTGCCATGGCCAGACAGGGTGGTATCGGTATTATTCATAAGAATATGTCGATCGAAGCACAGGCAGAAGAGGTAGACAAGGTAAAGCGTTCTGAGAACGGTGTTATTACCGATCCGTTTTCTTTGACTCCGGATCATACACTGGCTGATGCCGATGCACTGATGGCCAAGTTCCGTATTTCCGGTGTCCCGATCACAGAGGGAAGAAAGCTCGTTGGTATCATTACCAACAGAGATCTGAAGTTCGAAACAGATTTTACAAAGAAGATCAAGGAATCCATGACAAGTGAAGGACTGATCACTGCCAAGGCAGGGATCACACTGGAGGAAGCAAAGAAGATCCTTGCCAAGGCAAGAAAGGAAAAGCTTCCTATCGTGGATGACAATTATAATCTGGTAGGTCTGATCACCATTAAGGATATCGAGAAGACGATCAAGTACCCTCTTTCAGCCAAGGATGCACAGGGAAGACTGCTGTGTGGTGCCGGTGTTGGTATTACAGCCAATGTACTTGACAGAGTAGCAGCTCTTGTAGATGCCAAGGTAGATGTGATCGTTCTTGACAGTGCACACGGACATTCCCAGAATGTACTGAACTGCGTCAGGATGATCAAGGAGAAATTCCCGGAGCTGCAGATCATTGCAGGAAATGTGGCAACCGGTGAAGGAACAAGGGCACTGATCGAGGCCGGTGCTGATGCAGTCAAGGTCGGAATCGGTCCCGGTTCCATCTGTACGACACGTATTGTAGCAGGTATCGGTGTACCCCAGATCTCCGCAATCATGGATTCCTATGCAGTTGCCAAGGAATATGGCATCCCGATCATTGCGGATGGCGGTATCAAGTACTCAGGCGATATGACCAAGGCGATTGCAGCAGGCGGAAATGTCTGCATGATGGGAAGCATCTTTGCAGGCTGTGATGAGAGCCCCGGAACCTTTGAACTGTATCAGGGACGTAAATACAAGGTATATCGTGGTATGGGATCTATTGCAGCCATGGAGAACGGCAGCAAAGACCGTTACTTCCAGGAGAATGCAAAGAAGCTGGTTCCGGAAGGTGTAGAAGGCCGTGTGGCTTACAAGGGAACTGTAGAAGATACTGTATTCCAGCTGATGGGTGGTCTCCGTTCCGGTATGGGCTACTGTGGAACAGCTTCCATCGAAGAGCTAAAGGAGAAGGGAAGATTTGTCAAGATTTCAGCAGCTTCCCTGAAGGAGAGCCATCCTCATGATATCCATATCACCAAGGAAGCTCCTAACTACAGCGTGGATGAATAAAAATAGAATGCGGCAGAAAAGAGGAGAACATCATGTCGACAGTTGAGTTTGACAAAAGAAAGTACAGTACAGATAGTGAATACATGATACAGAACTTCAAGGAGAAGAAAAATCTGGAGAAATGGCAGAAGCTTCTGTGCCAGTCAGTAAATGTATTTGCATGCTTTGTAGACTGCGATGGGACTCCTCTCACAGCCCTTTCCGGCAATCCTGATGAAGCAGCAAGGCTAATGAAGGCCATTGATCAGGAACAGCTGCAGAATATGCTTACGAGAGTATGTGAAAGCACACTTGAGGATCAGGCAATTGAAGAGACAGGGTATTCCAACCTGCGCATGGCAGTGATCACTGCCAGGGCGTTTGGAAGACCTGTTCTTAACTGGGTGATCTTTGGTGTGCTTTCTGATGACTTTGAGGAAGAAGAGAATGACAGGCCAGGACTGCTCGGCTTTGAATCCATGATCACAGCGAGGGCATTTAACCGCGTGATCGATGCCGTCAGCGAGTTTTCGAGGGATCTGGTCAGCAGTGCAGCCCATACGCTGAATGCAGAAGCAGAGAGCCGGAGAAGTCAGTATTCGGCCAAGGCACTGGAAGCCAACCTGAAACGTACAGAAGCACTGGCAGAGATTATCCAGCTTCTGGAAAATGATGATGCAATTGAGAAATTAATGCTCCGGATCCTGCGGACAGTAGGAAGCTTTCTGGATTTAAGCACAGCAGCTCTGTGCAGAAGGACAAAGCAGAGGGATGAGATCGATATCCTGTCCCACTGGTGTAACCAGAAGGAGGTCTGGGGACTGGAGGCAGATGCAGCTCAGAAAAAGCCCTTCTTTATCAAGGATGATGATAAGGCTTTTATTTTATCTGACAGTTCAGGACTTAAGAAGGAAGAAAGAGAAGAGCTGGAAACATTTGGGATCCATGCACTTGTGGTAATTCCCATCATGATCCTTGGAAAGGTCGATATGTATGGCGTTTTCACGGAGAAAAGGGAGGACAGGATCTGGCAGAAGGAAGAGATCAAGTTCCTGGCGGATGCCATGAAGATCCTGCAGAGTATCCTTACAAGAAGGATCCAGAAGAATTCGCTGGCAGGCTCCTATGCCTGTCTGGAAACTATTCTTGATAATGTGGGCGGCGCTGTTTATGTCAGGGATTTTGAAACGGGGAATAGCCTGTTCACCAACCGGAATATGCGTGGCATTTTCGGTGAAGAACTGAAAAACGGAAATATCAACAAGCTGCTTGAAAAGACGATTGTGGCGGAGAAAGGAATCGGGGAACTGTTCCTTGAGGATCCCGGCAAGTGGTTTGAGGTTTATTATACAAAAATGTGCTGGGTAGATGGAAGAAATGTAATGCTGGTTGCCCTGTACGATGAGACTGAGAAAAAGGTATATCAGAAGAAATTGGAACAGCAGGCTCATACCGATTTTCTGACAGGACTTTCCAACAGAATGTGCTGTGAAAGGGATCTGGCAAGATATGTGGATGAAGCCGGTAAAAAGAAGAAAAAGGGTGCGCTCCTTTATCTTGACCTGGATGATTTCAAGCATATCAATGACGGACTGGGACATCAGTATGGTGATGTACTGCTAAAGGCGATCGCACATAATTTTCAGAGAATCAAAGGAATTGAGAATACCTGCTACCGTATGGGCGGTGATGAATTTGTCATTATTGTGGCACCTGAGCATTATCAGGAGCTTAATAGGATCATCCAGGAAATCAAAGACATCTTTATGAAACCCTGGTTTTTAAAGGATTCGGATTACTACTGCACCATGAGTATGGGTGTAGTAGAGTTCCCTGACAATGGAGAGGTCGTCCATGAACTCATCAAAAAGGCAGATATCGCCATGTATGAGTCCAAGAAGGCAGGTAAGAACAGAGTTTCCAATTACACATTGGAGATTGGCAGTCTATCAGGAAGAAGACTGGATATGGAAAAGAATATGCGTGAGGCGACAGCCAAGGGCAATCAGGAGTTCGAGATCTTTTTCCAGCCGATCATGGATATCAGGGGTGAGAAGCCGAAGTGTACAGGTGCAGAGGCACTGATCCGGTGGAACAGTACGGAGCTTGGCTTTATTTCACCGGCAGAGTTTATTCCGCTTGCAGAGTATCTGGGATTGATCAATCCGATCGGAAACCATATCCTCAGGGAAGCCTGCAAGATCTGCAGCTACTGGAATCAGAACGGTTACCCGGATTATAAGGTGAATGTCAATCTGTCTGTCATCCAGCTTTTGCAGAGTGATATTGTTGAAATTGTAGAAAGTGCTATTCATGACAGTGGGATAAGTCCCTGTAATCTGACGCTGGAGGTAACAGAGAGCCTTGCCATCAATGATATTGACAGAATGAAGGGAATTCTTGGAAGGATCAAGGAGCTTGGGGTAAGGATCGCACTGGATGATTTTGGTACAGGTTATTCTTCCCTGAACCATATCAGAGAGCTTCCGCTTGATGTGATCAAAGTGGATCAGAGCTTTATCAGAAATCTGGAAATGGACGTATATGCAAAGTCCTTTGTCCGTATGATCGCTGAACTGGCACAGGTGATCGGTGTAAACCTCTGTGTCGAGGGAGTGGAAACAGAAGGCCAGTTCTATATCGTGTCTAAAATGAATGTAGGACTGATCCAGGGGTACTATTTTGATAAGCCCTTAAAAAGAGAGGATTTTGAAAGAAAATATGCACCTGACCTTCCGAAAAATCAGAAGGGAACAAAGAAAAAATGAATCTGAAACAGCTGGAACAGTTCAATCCAATTACGATACAATGTCATGACAATCCTGATGCTGACGCTTTGGCATCAGGATTTGGCTTGTATTGTTATTTTAAAGACAAGGGAAAGGATGTCAGGCTGGTTTATAGTGGGGTAAATCAGATCCAGAAGCCAAATCTGCTTCTGATGATCGATAAGCTTGATATACCTGTCGTATACCTGAAGGATCAGGATGTACCGGTAAAGGGATTGCTGATCACAACTGACTGTCAGTATGGCGCAGGAAATGTGACACACCTGTCAGCGGAAAATGTGGCGGTGATCGATCATCATCAGGTAGAGATCACAGGAATCCCACTGACAGAGATCCAGTCCGGTCTTGGAAGCTGTTCTACACTGGTGTGGCAGATGATGAAGGCAGAGGGGTATTCCTTTGAAGGCAGGGATAAGCTGAAGACAGCTCTTTATTATGGACTGCTTTGCGACACCAACATGTTTTCCGACATTGCAGCATCAGAAGATACAGAAATGCGGGATGCACTTTCCTATGATAAGGGACTGATCACTCTTTTTAAAAATTCCAATCTGTCCCTCCGGGAGCTGGAGATCGCCGGAAGGGCACTGCTTCATCACATATACAATGAAGATTTTCATTATGCGATCGTAAGGTCAGCACCCTGTGATCCGAATATTCTTGGAATGATCAGTAATTTCATGATACAGGTGGAAGAGATCCACATCTGTGTGGTATTTGCGGTTCTGGAGGAGGATATCATCTTTTCCCTCAGGAGCTGTATTGAAGAGGTTCATGCAGATGAGCTGGCAGCGCTTTTGGCCGGAGAGGACGGGAGCGGAGGCGGTCATCTTCTGAAGGCAGCCGGCAGAATGAAAAGAACCAGTATTTTCAGGATCCTTGATATGGAATTTACAGAGAATTATTTTAATCAGAAGCTGGAAGATTATTTTGAGAAACTGGAGAAAACTCACGGAAAGGAATAGCATATTAAAAAATAATGTGCTATGATGTGGGATAAGAGTAACGGAAAATGCAGGAGGTAAAGCCAGAGCCGGTCTGCGGCTTATGGTATCGGACAGGAATGAGCGAAAAAGAACTGAAAGAAAATGTGACCACCGAAGGAGAAGCAGAAAAAACTGTTTCCAGAAATTTTATTGAGCAGATTATTGATAAGGATCTGGCAGAGGGTGTCTATGATACTGTGCACACCAGATTTCCACCGGAACCCAATGGATATCTTCATATCGGACATGCCAAGAGCATCCTTTTAAATTATGGACTTGCAAAAGAGTATGGCGGCAAGTTCAATATGCGTTTTGATGATACCAACCCTACGAAGGAGAAGGCAGAATTTGTAGATTCCATTCTGGCAGATATCAAATGGCTTGGAGCTGACTGGGAAGACAGGCTGTTCTTTGCATCGGATTATTTTGAACAGATGTATGAAGGTGCTGTGAAGCTGATCAAAAAGGGAAAGGCTTATGTTTCCGAGCTTTCTGCAGAAGAGATGAGAGAGTATCGTGGTACTCTGACAGAGCCCGGTAAGAATGATCCCAGCAGAGACCGCAGCGTAGAAGAAAATCTGGAATTGTTTGAAAAGATGAAGAACGGCGGCTTTGCCGATGGAGAAAGAACGCTCCGTGCAAAGATCGATATGGCATCTCCCAATATCAATATGAGAGATCCTATCATTTACCGTGTGGCGCATCTGTCCCATCAGCATACGGGAGATGCATGGTGTATTTACCCGATGTACGACTTTGCGCACCCCATTGAGGATGCCATTGAAGGAATCACCCACTCCATCTGTACGCTGGAGTTTGAGGATCACAGACCACTGTATGACTGGGTCGTAAGAGAACTGGAGTATCCTCATCCACCCAAACAGATCGAGTTTGCCAAAATGTATCTGACCAATGTGGTAACTGGTAAGAGATATATCAAGAAGCTGGTTGAGGATGGCATTGTAGACGGATGGGATGATCCCCGCCTTGTATCTATCGCAGCCCTGAGAAGAAGAGGCTTTACACCTGAGTCCATCAAGATGTTCGTGGATCTCTGTGGTATCTCCAAGAGTAATTCATCTGCAGATTATGCCATGCTGGAGTACTGTATCAGAGAGGATCTGAAGCTGAAGAGACCGAGAATGATGGCGGTTCTTGATCCTGTCAGACTGATCATTGATAACTATCCGGAGAATCAGACAGAGATGCTCACTGTAGCTAATAATCTTGAGAATGAGGCTATGGGAACAAGACAGGTACCCTTTGGCAGGGAGCTGTATATAGAGAGAGAGGACTTTATGGAAGAGCCTCCGAGAAAGTACTTCCGTATGTTTCCAGGCAATGAGGTTCGTCTGATGAATGCCTACTTTGTAACCTGTACCGGCTGTGTCAAGGATGAAAATGGCAGGATCATAGAAGTACACTGCACCTACGATCCGGAGACGAAGTGCGGAAGCGGCTTTACCGGCCGTAAGGTAAAAGGAACCATTCACTGGGTTCCTGCAAAGGAAGCAGTGAAGGCAGAAGTAAGACTTTATGAAAATATTATAGATGAGGAAAAGGGTGTATACAATGAGGATGGAAGCCTGAACCTGAATCCCAATTCCCTGACCGTGCTGAAGGAATGTTATTTAGAGCCGGCTTTGAAAGACGGAAAGCCCTATGACAGCTTCCAGTTTGTCAGACAGGGATATTTCTGTGTGGATTCCAAAGACTCTGTGGAGGGCGCACCGGTATTTAACAGGATCGTATCTCTGAAGAGCTCATATGTATTACCTAAGGCGTAGGAGGAAAATATGGCTGGATTATTAAGTGGACTTTCCGAGATTGGACTTGGAGGTCTTGAAAATATGGAAGTATATGAGCAGCCTGAGGATAAAGAGGCAGAAAAGCAGGCAGAGGAAAAACCAGAGGTGAAGGAAGAAACATTCCTGTTTGATAAGAGCTATGAATGTCCGGTCTGCTATCAGGGCTTTAAAGCAAAAACAGTCCGTTCCGGAAAATTACGTTCTCTCGGAACAGACAGGGATCTTCGGCCGCTTTATGATCAGATGGAGCCATTGAAATATGATGTGGTGATCTGTCCGCACTGTGGCTATGCAGCGCTTACCAGATTCTTTGGAGGACTGACAGCAGGACAGATCAAAGCGATCAAAGAAAATATTTCTGCAAATTTCCATCCGGTAGAGGAGGAAAAGGAAACCTATACTTATGAGGAGGCACTGTACCGTTATAAGCTATGCCTTGCCAATACGATCGTAAAGCACGGCAAGGTCAGTGAGAAGGCATATATCTGTCTGAAGGCAGGATGGCTCCTTCGCAGCATGGGTGAAAATCTGGATCCTGCAGTAGAGGATTACAATAAGAAAATACAGGAGATCAAGGAGCAGGAAAAGGATTTCCTGAAGAATGCCCTGGATGGACTGATCACCGCCAGGCAGACAGAAAGCTATCCGATCTGCGGTATGGACGAGGTGACACTGGAGTATCTGATCGCTGTGCTTGCCATGGAATTTGAAAAATATGATATTTCATCCAGACTCATCTATAATATCCTGAATACGCCAACAGTAAACAACAGGATCAAGGATAAGGCAAGAGAAGTAAAGGATGAGCTGCTTCAGCAGATGGGTAAGAAATAACGATAAAAGAGACCGCATACCAGTAAATGATATGCGGTCTTATTTTATTATTTAGGAGATGATCAGGGAAATTTCATGCCGGATTACTGCGCAGGATCTTCATCATCAAAGAATTCTTCTACAGTATCTTCAGCTGATTCAGAAGTCTCTTTGACAGCCTCCTTAGAAATCTCGGAAAGATCGGTAAAGGAGGTATGGGCACTCTGATTATCAGCAACGGATTTCACGGTGTCCTTTACCTGCTGGACGGAGTCGGTGATCACTTCCTTGGCCTTATGGAAAGCCTCTGTGGCAAGAGCCTCTGCCTTATCAAGATTTAAGGAAACATAGGAACGCTCCTTAGAAGAAGTGAGATCCTCGTCCAGGTCTTCGCTGAAATCGTCAAAATCATCATCAGTATCATCACCGGCTTCAGGATGGGTAATGATATCCTTCTTCTGGAGATAGGAATAAGCACCATAGGCGGCACCGGCAACTAAAGCGCTGCAAAGTAAAAATTTACCAAAACTCTTAGACATCGAAAAACTCCTTTCAAGATCACTTATAGAATAACAACATTCTAATACTATTTTGCAGGATTGAAAAGAGAATATAAGCAAAAAACAGGAAAAAACCGAAGTTTTATAGACAACAGGAATTGCGAAGCGCATGAAAATATGATATATTTAATTTCGACTAGAAAGGTCAATGGGGAGAACGGGGGTTATATGAACGATAAATTTTTTGATCTCAAAAAAGAGAAACAGGATCGTATGATCAATGCTGCATTGAAGGTGTTTGCGGGGAACGGGTATGAGCATGCCAGTACAGATGAGATCGTGAAGGAGGCAGGCATCAGCAAGGGACTGCTCTTTCACTACTTTATCAGCAAGATCGGATTGTATACGTTTGTATATGATTACAGTGTGAAGTATCTTCTGCTGGAGCTGAATACCGGTGTGGATAAGGAAGAAACTGATTTTTTTAAACTGACCAGACAGATCAAAAACTGTGAGCTGCAGGTCATGCGCACCTATCCTTATCTGATCCGGTTCTTAAGTGAAAGCGGCAGAGAGCAGAACAGTGAGGCGCTTGAAGCTACCAGGGAGAAGCGGGTATACCTTGGGAAACAGTATGACAGACTACTTGAAAGGACAGAGAATACGTCCCTGCGGGATGGGATCAGCATGGATCAGCTGAAGAAGATGGTGCAGCTTACACTGGACGGGCTGATGGCAGAAGCCTTTTTTGAGGGCTCCTTCCAGCCGGAGCGTTACATGGAGGATGCACTGGGGTATCTGCTGCTTTTAGAAAGGCTTTGTGTCAGGGAGGCATAGAATGAAAGAAACTTTGTATACGATACCACTCAATGATGCTGTCAGTGCCAATGATGAATGTCCTTTCTGCTATATTGAAAGAGAGGTAGAGCAGGATCTGATGGACTTTGTGCTTGGCAGTGGATCCTCTTATATGGAAAGTGATGTAAGGGGAGAAACGGATAAGGCAGGCTTTTGCCGGGCACATTTCAAAAAGATGTTTGATTATGGCAACACTCTTGGAAATGCCTGGATACTGAAAACGCATTATATGAAAATCAACCGGGATATGAAGGAGCAGTTTAAGCACTTTACACCGGGAAAGAGTTCCTTTGCCAGCAGATTCAGGAAAACGCCGGAGGAGGAAAACAGCATCAGCGCCTGGGTGAAGCAGATAGAAGGCTCCTGCTATATCTGTAACCGGTTTGCAGATACCTATGACAGATATATGGATACCTTTTTCTATATGTATAAGAGGGATGAGGAATTCCGTAAGAAGATAAAGGAAGGCAAGGGGTTCTGCCTGCACCATTTCGGGGATCTCTGCGAAGCCGGGGAAACCAGGCTTTCTGATAAGGAGAAAAAAGAATTTTATGACGATATGTTTGCTCTGATGGAGCGCAATATGGAAAGGCTTCAGGAGGATGTCAACTGGCTGGTAGAGAAATTTGATTACCGGAATAAGGATGCCGACTGGAAGAATTCCAGGGATGCTGTACAGCGCGGCATGCAGAAGCTGAAGGGCGGATACCCCGGGGATCCCGTTTATAAGATGAATAAATAAAGGATCCCAAGGATAAAGCTTGTGAAAATACCGTAGAGAATGACGGGACCGGCAATCGTAAAGATCTTGCAGCCGATACCAAAGACCTGCCCTTCCTTCTGATATTCAATGGCAGGGGCAGCAACGGAATTGGCAAACCCGGTGATAGGTACAAGGGCGCCGGCACCTCCAAATTTTACAAGAGGGGCATATAGGCCAAAGCCCGTTAAAAGGGCACTGACAAGGACAAGACTGATGGAGCAGAAGCTCCCGGCCATGTCCTTTTCCATTTGCAGGGTATTTTTTGCGTAATCAAGGAGCAGCTGCCCCAGGGTACAGATAAGCCCGCCGGTCAGAAATGCCTTCAGCATCTGTAAAATTAAATTGTGACAGGGGGTAACCTTTTTTACATAACTGGCATAATCCTTTTCCAGTGAGAGCTGTTCTTCTGACTTCTTTTCTTCCATAGCAATTGATCTCCATAATATTCATTTGTATTTCAGTATGTGCATTTTTGTAAAAAATATGTAAAGGAATATTTAGCTTAACTTAAGATTCTGGAAAAGAATGTGCCTTGTAGATTAACAGGGCAGATGCTACAATGATAGAAACAAATGAGAAATGAAGGTTAACTGGTATGGTCAATTTTGCGGGGATGGAATTTATATTCTATTTTTTTCCTGTTTTTTTACTGATATATCATCTGATCCCCATAAAATATAAGGATGTAGTTCTGCTTCTTGGCAGTTATCTTTTCTATGCATCAGGGGATCTGAAATATGTTCTTCTGCTTCTTTTGCTGACTCTTTGTAATTACTTTATGGGACAGCAGATCCATAAGCTTTCCGAAGGCTATAAAATGCATAGCTGGCAAAGGACAGAGAGGAAAAAAAAGCTTGCGTTCATTATCAGTCTGGATGTCACAGTGCTTCTTGTTTTCAAGATGCTTGCGGTTTTCGTGGACAGCAGCCTGTTTCCTCTTGGACTCAGCTTTTACCTGTTTAAGATGATCTCCTTTCAGGTAGATTATTACAGAGGGGAGATTTTCGAAAAGACATCATTCCTGTCTGTTGCTGTGTATTTTTCCCTGTTTCCCCAGGTGATCTCTGGTCCGATCATGCGCTATAATGAAGGAACTGAGCCGCAGAACAGAATTTACTGTCTTTCACAGCTTGAGGACGGCATGAAGTATTTTGCAGCGGGACTTGGCATGAAGGTACTGCTGGCAGACCGGCTGGCGATTCTGTGGAATGATCTGCAGATGATCGGCTATCAGAGTATTTCAACGCCGCTGGCATGGCTTGGGGCAGCAGGCTATTCCCTACAGTTATATTTTGACTTCTGGGGTTATTCCCTGATGGCATCCGGTATACTGGTATGTCTGGGCTTTGATTTTATTGAAAACTTTCATCATCCTTATGCATCAGGCAGTATAGGGGAGTTTTACCGGAGATGGCATATGACACTTGGGAGGTTTTTCAGGGATTATGTGTATATTCCGCTTGGAGGAAGCAGATGCAGGAAGAACAGGTTGATCCTGAATCTTATGATCGTATGGCTGATCACGGGACTGTGGCATGGAAACGGGCTGAATTACCTGCTGTGGGGCGCTGTGCTTGGTCTGTTTATCATGCTGGAAAAGCTGTTTTATGGGGAAAGGCTGAAAAAGCTTCCGGTGCTCCGTAATCTGTATGTTCTGTTTCTGATCCCGTTGACGTGGGTGATTTTTGCGATCACAGATCTGCATCAGCTTCTGATTTATTTTGGCAGGCTTTTCCCGGTATTTGGCGGCACAGGCATTGCAGTGAATACTGGAGATTTCCTGAAATATGCAGGAACCTATGGAAAGCTTTTCCTGGCAGGCGGACTGCTCTGTATTCCGGGTGTTTTTGATTTCCTGGAAAAGCACAGAAAGAATCCGCTCGTGATCGCAGGACTTCTGCTGATCTTCTGGTATTCGGTTTATTTTATGGCAAGCAGTGGAGAAAATCCATTTTTATATTTTCAGTTTTAAGGTGAGCAGGGATGAAACATTTGAAGGAAAGTCCGTTTTTCTTTTTGCTTTTGTTGTCGGGTATTTTATTTACCATACTGGCAGCGATCGGGAAAAATAACATATACCGGGATCAGCAGTATCATCCGGAAAAGGGACCGCTTCTGTCGATTCTGTTTACTGCCATGAATGAGGACATTTATCCCTGGCAGTTATTTACAGACGCTCAGGCGGTTGAGACAGAGGGCAGTGCTGCCAATCCGACAGAGGATAACCAGAATGGTCAAAACGAAGGCCAAATATCTGAAAGCGGTCAAAACACCGATGACACCTCTGACAGTGCAAAAGATACAGGTGAAGGAAACGACACAGCTTCTGGCAGTGATTCCGCAGCAGGAAATAGTACTGTCAGTGGAAATGCAGCAGGAAACAGTACTGTCAGTGGAAATAACGCTGCACAGGAAAAGGAAGATGATGCTGCCGGTGGTATGCCACAGGAGGAGCCACCTTACGGTGAGAACAGACCGGAGCCTTTAAGAGGCAGTACGGAGGAAGAGTATTTAAGCCATATCTCAGCCGATATCTATGGAGATGCAGGAGTGCAGAAGGCTGCAGAATATCCTTTTGTGGCGGTAGATGAGAGCTACTTTGATGATGCCCTGTTTATCGGTGATTCCAGAACGGTCGGGCTCCATGATTATACAGATCTGTCGGAGCATGCGGATTTTCTCTGTAAGACATCGCTGACGATCTATAAGGTACTGGATGAGAATTTCAAGGGCATGGGAACAGTAGAAGAGGTTCTCAAGAAAAAGCAGTATGGAAAGATCTATATCATGGTCGGTATCAATGAGCTTGGAAGAGGAACCACAGAGGATTTCATGGCAAAGTATACGGAGGTCGTGGACACGCTGCATGAGTGGGATCCGGATGCCAGGATCATCATTCAGGGCATTATGAAGGTGAGTAAAAAGAAGGATACAGAGGATAAAGTCTTCAATAACAGCAATATAACAGGAAGAAATCATGCCATTGCCACGCTGGCAGATAATTATCATATCTTTTATATTGATATGAATGAGGCGGTCTGTGATGAGGAAGGAAATCTGAATGCGGAATATACCCATGATCAGATCCATCTGCTTGGCATGTACAATGACCTTTGGAAGGATTTCCTGATGACGAAGGGAATCAGCGGATAGAAGGTACCGGAACTGCAGGATTTGTATTTACGTGTATAAAAACCTCCAGATCAGAAAAACTACTAGAAAAGTAATTTGATCTGGAGGTTTTTTATGGACAGCTGGAAAGGTGCATTTTTTGAACAGGGAAGGCAGAGCATTAAAATTCCTGTGCCGGTTTATATCAGGGCAAGTGCCAGTATAGCAGGGAGCAAGGAGGGAGATGGACCCCTTGGCGATCTGTTTGATATGGTTGGAGTAGATGATAAATTTGGCAGTAATACATGGGAAGAAGCAGAAAGCACTCTGCAGAAGGAGACACTGCAGCTTGCCATAGGGAAGGCAGGGCTCAGTGGTGAGGATATCCGTTTCCTGCTTGCCGGGGATCTTCTGGCACAGTCCATGGCAAGCAGCTTTGGCCTTGCATCCTTCCAGATCCCGCTGATCGGCTTGTATGGAGCCTGTTCTACCTGTGGACTTTCCCTGGCCATGGCTGCGGCCCTGATCGTTGGCGGAATGGCACAGTATGTGGCCAGTGTGACATCCAGCCATTTTGCCAGTGCAGAAAAGGAGTTCCGTTACCCGCTTGGATATGGAAATCAGAGACCTCTGTCGTCCACCTGGACAGTAACGGGAAGCGGTGCCTTTATTTTAAGCAGCCTGAAGGGGAAAAAAGACAGAGCAGTGATCACAGGGCTTACGATAGGAAAGATCGTGGATCTTGGGATGAAGGATTCCATGAATATGGGAGCATGTATGGCACCAGCAGCATCGAGCCTAATCTGTCAGCATTTTGCAGACTTTGGCAGAACACCGGAGGATTATGACCGGATCATAACCGGTGATCTTGGCCTTGTAGGCCAGCGGGTGCTTCTGGATATGCTGGCTGAGAAAGGCTTTGACCTATCCGGAAAGCATATGGACTGCGGCATTGAGATTTATGATGAGAAGCAGGATGCCCACGCAGGAGGAAGCGGCTGTGGCTGCAGTGCAGTGGTATTGTCAGCGCTGATCTTAAAGAAGCTGGAGGAGGGCGAATGGAAAAGGGTGCTCTTTGTCCCTACAGGAGCGCTTTTAAGCAAGACCAGCTTCAATGAAGGCAAAAGCATACCGGGAATTGCCCACGCACTGGTGCTGGAGAGATGCTCATAAGGGTGCTGGAAGGGAAAACGGAATGAAGAAAACAGGAAAGGGTATTATAAAACGTGTAGGCACCAGTCAAAATGGACATTGGGAAATACTCATGATACAATAAGTTCAGATACGAATCGAGCTGTATCGGAAAGAGGACTTATATATTGAAAAAAGCAGGAAAAAGAATCGGAATTATCATACTGGTGATTCTGCTGATCGTGGCAGCTTATCTGGTCTATGTCATGGTGTCCTATCACAGGCTGCCGGACAAGCTGACTCTTGAGGTCAACAGGACAGGGAATCAGGCAGCCTTTGAGCAGGATCGTCAGGTAGAGGTTGGAAAGTATTACTGGATCATGACCTATAATATCGGTTTTGGGGCTTACCGGAATGACTACAGCTTCTTTATGGACGGGGGCAGGAGCTCCTGGGCGAAGGATGAGGAGAGCGTGACTGCCGGCATCTGTGGAATGGGAGATATCGTAAATACAGTTAATCCTGATTTCGTGCTTATGCAGGAGGTGGATATTGATGGAACCAGATCCTATCATGTGAATGAGCTGGAGCTGATGAATCAGTTTGTGACAGGCTATTATTACACCTTTGCTGAGAATTATGATTCTCCATTTTTGTTTTTCCCGCCGTGGGAGCCTCATGGTGCCAATCAGGCAGGAATCGTGACCTATTCGCGCAGCGAGATCACAGATACGATGAGAAGAAGCCTTCCTATTTCCCAGTCCTTCAGCAGGTTCCTGGATCTGGACAGATGCTATTCCATCTCAAGGATCCCGCTGGAAAACGGAAAGAGCCTCTGTCTTTATAATGTACATCTTTCTGCATACGGGGCAGATGCTTCCGTCAGGGACGGACAGCTTGCCATGCTCTACGAGGATATGAAAGCAGACTATAAGGAAGGAAATTATATCATCTGTGGCGGTGATTTTAACCATAACATGAAACAGACTGTTATAGAAAATACAGATGAATGGGCACAGCCCTTCCCGAGGGAATCACTGCCGGAGGGGTTTAGGCTTGCCATTGACTCTGCCAAGGCAGAAGACATAGAGCATAACAGCTGCAGGGATGCTGGAGAGCCTTATCAGGAAGGACAGACACAGACCTATACCCTGGATGGATTTATTGTTTCTGACAATGTTGGCGTAAATTATTATACCAATATGGACTGGCGTTATGAGCTTTCTGACCATGATCCGGTATTAATGCAGTTTATGCTTCTGAAATCAGAATAAAAGAAGAGAAAAATGACATACTAGTCTTCAGAAAAAGGAAGGTAATGGTATGTCATCAAAGGTTTTATATTTAAAAGCAGAACAGAATGCGGAGGTAATGCAGGCACAGGTATGTGTAAAGGACATTGCCTCCGTTTACTGTTCTGACAGTAGCATCACTTCCAAGGTGAAGGCACTTAAGATTTATCAGTTTCAGGAGGAGAAAAGAAAACGACAGGTGATCAGCATCCTACGTGTGATCGAGCTGATCGAAAAGGAATGCCCGGCCGTTACAGTGGAGAGCGTAGGAGAAAATGCAACATTGATCGAACTGGTCAATACGGGCCGGCACAAAACCATGGCGCAGACGGTCAGACTGATTTTTGTCATGCTGATCAGTTTCTTCGGAACAGGCTTTACTATTATGGCATTTCACAATGACATCAGCATCAACAGGCTTTTTTCCAGGGTATATGAACAGGTCATGGGATATACGCCGCAGGGATATACCATTCTGGAGATTACCTATTCCCTTGGACTCGCAGTAGGGATCATCATATTCTTCAATCATATTGGGGGTAGACGGCTGACGAAGGATCCCACGCCGATCGAGGTGGAAATGCGTGTATATGAAACAGATGTCAATAAGGCACTGATTGAAACGGCAGACAGGGAGGGCAAGACCATTGATGCTTCCTGATCAGATCCTTCTGGGGATATTTGGGTTTTCCTTTGGCCTGCTTTCCTCGGCAGGGGTATTTACCGTGCTTTCTTCTGTAGGGCTGATACCCAGGTTTGCTGGAAGGATGCATGTGGCAGATAAAGTATTTGCGCTGGAGGAGGCAGTGATTCTTGGCACGGTTTTCGGGTGCATTGCCAGTGTGTTCCCGGACTGCCTTCAGGCAGGAAGCTATCTGCTGTCCAGGGAACCCTTTGGGGAAGCTACAGCAGCAGTAGTCAGAGTGGCTGGAACAGTGTTTCTAT
>OLSQ01001190.1_pt1 | contig 22380 bp, 23 predicted proteins | sample 1672561 | NCBI WGS metagenome assembly OLSQ01 (sample SAMEA3136699, study PRJEB25190) | human gut metagenome | biome: human gut; feature: human-associated habitat; material: faeces | place: Austria | collected 2013 | reverse complement strand
GACTCATAAATCTACCCTTAATCGTGTATTGGATGATAGTTGCGGATTTTAGGTTTTGACACCAGCCATGTCGAGGAAGTCATCGACCTGGTGCTGGAGGTCAATCCCGATGCCGTCATGGTCATCAAGTCCACCATCCCCGTGGGCTACACCCGCAGCCTCTACCTGAAGTACGCCCAGCGCGGCGTGAAGAAGCTGAACCTGCTCTTCTCGCCCGAGTTCCTCCGCGAGAGCAAGGCCCTCTACGACAACCTCTATCCCAGCCGCATCATCGTGGGCTATCCCAAGATCATGTCGCATCCCGACTTCGCCGACGAGAACCGCGCCATAGAGTCGGTCACCGATGTGGAGATGCTCAAGGAAGCCGCCCGCACCTTCGCCGCCCTCCTCCAGGAAGGCGCGCTCAAGCCCGATGTGGACACCCTCTTCATGGGCATGAAGGAAGCCGAGGCCGTGAAGCTCTTCGCCAACACCTACCTCGCCCTACGCGTGAGCTACTTCAACGAGCTTGATACTTACGCAGAAGTGAAAGGTCTCGACTCAAAAGCCATCATCGAGGGCGTGGGCCTGGACCCCCGCATCGGCAGCCACTACAACAACCCCTCGTTCGGCTACGGCGGCTACTGCCTGCCCAAGGACACCAAGCAGCTGCTGGCCAACTACCAGGACGTGCCGCAGAACATGATGACCGCCATCGTGGAGTCCAACCGCACCCGCAAGGACTACATCGCCGACGCCGTGCTGCGCAAGGCCGGCTACTACAACGAGAATGCCGTGTGGGACGCCACCAAGGAACACGAGTGCGTCATCGGCGTCTACCGTCTCACGATGAAGTCCAACTCCGACAACTTCCGGCAGTCAGCCATCCAGGGCATCATGAAGCGCATCAAGGCCAAGGGCGCCGAGGTCATCATCTACGAACCCACGCTCGAAGACGGCACCAGCTTCTTCGGCAGCCAGGTCGTGAACAGCCTCGACGAGTTCAAGCGCCGCTCCAAAGCCATCATCGCCAACCGCTACGACGAGAACCTCGACGACGTGGCCGGCAAGGTATACACCCGCGACATCTTCGGCCGCGACTGACCCCATAACCCCCGCAACGACTATGCTACAATGTGAAGAGAAGTTCTTTGAACTCTACCATAAGGATCCCGAAGGCATGGCCTTCTGTCCTTACCGCGTGTGCCCCATCGGCGCCCACAGCGACCACCAGTTGGGCAAGATTACCGGCCTGGCCATCGACCGCGGCATCCATCTTGCCTACAAACCCAAGCACAACGGCGTCATCGAGCTCTGTTCGCTCCAGTTTGACAAGCGCGCCCAGTGGCACATCCACAGCGTGCCCGAGGTGCGCCAGAACGACTGGGCCGACTACCTGCGCGGCGCCACCCTCGAGCTCGGCATGCGCCATCCGCTCAGCGTCGGCCTCAGCGGTGTCATCCAGGGCACCCTGCCCATCGGCGGCCTGTCGTCATCGGCAGCCGTGACACTCGTCTACCTCAGCGCCCTCTGCCGTGTGAACGGCATCAGCCTCACCGACCTGGAGATGATCGAGATGGCCGTGGCTGTAGAGAACCGCTATGTGGGCGTAAGCTCCGGCAAGCTCGACCAGAGCTGCGAGCTCTTCTCGCGTAAGGACCATCTGCTCTACCTCGACACCCTCGACGACCACTATGAGCTCATCCCCACCCATCCCGCGATGAAGCCCTATGCCATCGCCATCTTCTTCAGCGGTGTGGAGCGCACCCTCGCCGGCAGCAAGTTCAACATGCGCGTGGACGAGTGCCGCAGTGCCGCCTACGCCCTCAAGGCCTTCGCCGGCATGGAGTACGGCAAGTTTGGCGATACCCACCTGCGCGAAGTCCCCGTCGAAGTGTTCCGCGAGTACCGCCACCGCCTGCCCGAGAACTGGGCCAAGCGAGCCGAACACTGGTACACCGAGTTCGCGCGCGTGGAACAGGGCGCCGAAGCCTGGCGTCGCGGCGACCTCGACACCTTCGGCCGCCTGAGCTTTGAGAGCGGCCATTCGAGCATCTACAACTACGAGACCGGCTCACCCGAGCTGAAGACCCTCTACGACATCATGACCCATACCGACGGCATCTACGGCGGCCGCTTCTCCGGCGCCGGTTTCAAGGGATGCTGTATGGCCCTCATCGACCCCTCCTACAGCGAGAGCATCGGGCGCCAGGTGGAAGAACAGTACCTGCGCGCGTTCCCCCAGCTCCGGGGCAAATACCAGTACGTCGTCTGCCACAGTGCCGACGGCCTAATCCTCTAAAGAAAACAACCAATGAAGTGTCTTATTCTTGCGGCAGGCTATGCCACCCGGCTCTATCCCCTGACCGAAAACTTCCCCAAGCCCCTCCTCAAGGTGCAGGACAAGACCATCCTGGACTGGCTCGTCGACGACATCGACGGAGCCGGCCTTGTCGACGAATACATCGTAATCAGCAACCACAAGTTTGCCCGCCACTTCCAGAAGTGGGCGGCAGGCAAGCGCCAGAAAATCACCGTGGTCGATGACGGCACGTCGACCAACGAGACCCGCCTCGGCGCCGTGTGCGACATCCGGTTTGCCGTGGACAGCCTCGGCCTCACGGGCGACATGCTCGTCATCGCCGGCGACAATGTGCTCGACTTCAGTCTGCAGCACTTCGTGCGCTATGCCGACGCCAAGCATACCAGCTGCGTGATGCGCTTTCATGAGCCCAGCGAGCAGCGCCTTCACAAGTGCGGCGTGCTCGAAATCGACGACAGCGACCGCATCGTGTCCATGGAAGAGAAGCCCGCAGAGCCCAAGAGCCACTGGGTGTGCCCTCCCTTCTACTACTACACCTCAGAAGATGCCGCCCGCATCCCTGCAGCCATCGCCGACGGCTGCGGCACCGACGCCCCCGGCAGCTTCATCGCCTGGCTCTGCCGCCATACCGCCGTCCACGCCATGGAGATGCCCGGCCACCGCTATGACATCGGCAACCTGCAGAGCTATGAGAAAGTACAACAACAATATCCCGGAATCGTCAAGTAAACAGCAATGGTAGAATATAATGTAACCCTCGAGGGCAAGACCGTCCTCGTCACAGGCGCCGCCGGCAACAGCATAAACAGAATCGTGTAAATATAAAACTCGGAGAACAGCGTATCACGGCTGATTCCCCCAAGGAAATCCACATAAGCATCATGACTGAAAAACGAGTGGTCGTTTTTCATCATTTGAAGCTGTGGGATAAACAGATCCAGATTGTCATGGACGGCTATGACACTGTCCTCTCCGCACAGGAGAAACACTGCCATGGCAGCCAACAGGAAGCCTCCGATCACCAACAGATACCAACGGGAAAGTACTTTCTTCATCTTCTAAAATCCTTTCTGTTTATCCTGCTTCAGGAAGATTATTATTTATTTTCTCCGCTCATACGGCGTCCCTTTTCACAGACGAGCGTATAACGGTATTCAAAGTCTCTGCGGTTCTTCATTGCCATATTTGACAGAATCAGTCCTGCAAAGAATGACTGAATGGCAGCCAGTCCCACGAAGCCGCAGACAATCAGGGTCGGGAACTTCAATACCAGTCCGGTCTTCACATATTCAGCCAGAACCGGAATAAAGAATATCACGGCAAGGATTCCAAGAATCAGCGCAAGGATACTGAAAAATCCGAACGGCTTATAATCACGGTAAAGCTTGAAAATCGTAAACAGTACCTTAAAGCCGTCGGAATAGGTATTGAGCTTTGATTCGCTTCCCTCCGGACGGTCACGGTATTCTACGATCACATTATCAATCTGCATATGGTTATAGACCGCATGAATGGTCATTTCCGTTTCGATCTCAAAGCCCTTTGACAGAATCGGGAAGGTCTTCACAAAGCCGTAGCTGAACGCGCGGTATCCGGTCATAATGTCCTTGATCTTACAGCCGAACAGCCGGTTGATGCTGGCTCTTACGAGCGTATTTCCCATATTGTGGAAGGGACGCTTGTTTTCCTCAAAATAGGTGGAGGAAAGACGGTCACCCACAACCATATCGGAATTGTACTTTAATACCTTGTCTGCCATCTCTCTTGCAAACTCCATGGGATAGGTATCATCACCATCCACCATAATGTAGCATTCGGCATCAATTTCACGGAACATTCTGCGGATCACGTTTCCCTTGCCCTGCATGTACTCGTGGCGTACCACGGCACCTGCCTTTGCTGCAAGCTCTGCCGTTTTGTCTGTGGAATTATTATCATATACATAAATCACTGCTTCCGGCAGCTCCCGTCTTGCATCGGCCACTACCTTCTCTATGGTTTTTTCTTCGTTATAACAGGGAATTAAAACAGCTATCTTGTCCATTCGGAAACCTCGCTTTACTCTATATCTAAGACTCACATTGCTGTGCTTCCTACATCATACCATATTTTTCTATATCATGTGAACATTTTTTACGAAGTATGGCACTCTGTGCACTTTATCTCTTTTATTTCTTTACTTGTCATGGTTCCCCGTTTGGGCTATACTAAACAAAGATCTTTTTGCAGGATCCTGAACATTTGATATGGAGGAATTACAATGCTTCGTTTCATTATTACAGCACTGTTTGTTACTTTATTTTTAATTTGCAGTATTCCGTTATTTTTCATTGAATGGATCATCGGGAAGTTCAATATGGATATCAAGAACCGCAGTTCCCTCGCGATCGTGAACTGGGCGTTCCGCGTGGTTCTGTTTATTTCCGGTGTGAAGATCACCGTGATCGGGGAAGAAAATGTTCCCAAAGATCAGGCTGTACTTTATATTGGAAACCACAGAAGCTTTTACGACATCATTGCGACCTACGTGCGCGTACCGCGTCCTACCGGATATATCGCAAAAAAGGAACTTCTGAAAGTTCCTCTTTTAAGTATCTGGATGAAATATCTGCACTGCCTCTTCCTTGACCGCGAAGATATCAAGCAGGGTCTGCAGACGATTCTGACCGCTATTGATAAAATCAAATCCGGCATCTCGATTTTCGTCTTTCCGGAAGGCACCCGCAACAAGGTGGAAGGAACCTTTCTTCCTTTCCATGAGGGCTGCTTCAAAATTGCAACGAAGACCGGCTGTCCGATCGTTCCGGTAACCTTATACAACACCTCTGCCATCTTCGAGGATCACCTTCCGAAGATTAAAAAGACGAATATTGTGATTCACTATGGAACACCGTTTTATGCGAAGGATCTCTCCAAAGAAGACCAGAAGCGGCTCGGTGCTTACACACAGGAGATCATTGCTTCTACCTATGCTTCGATCAGAGAGCAGTATCCGGTGTAGGGTATCACTCATCCCCCACCGGCATAACACAGATTTTCTCTCCGGGTACAACGAAGAACACCGGATATCCCAGTGCCTCATGCACGTACCGATCGGATTCCTGCTCTTCGTTTTGCAGCCGGTTACCATATTTAACGTAACCGTTTTTACCATCATAATAAATGTCTGCGCTCCTGCAGCCTGTCAGTTTTTCCGGATCACAATAAAGAATGAGCTTTTCCTCTTCCTGTGCCTGAACTTCAAACGCATAGCCATTCGGATCCAAAAGCACTTTTACCTCACAGGAGGGCACATCCCTTTCCCGATCTTCCGCTACGGTTTTATTCTCCATTACAATCGCGCTGATTCCCAGTCTTACCTGCTCCTCATTTCCAAGAACATAAATTCCGTCTGCAATCGGTTCCCCCATTTTCAGCAGTTCCGTTTTCTGGTCTGTATTCATAAGATCCAGCATTTTAAGTATATTCTCGGTCATTTCATCCGGCAAAATGTTTTCATAATATTCTTCCACATATTCCCTGTCTACCATCTGGTCCGCCTCGGACTGACGGTCCGCTTTCCCGGCTTTCCACTTGAAGGAAAACAGTACCGTACCAGCAATGGCCAGCAATAATACAAAAAGTAATATTTTCTGCACAGCCGGATGATTTCTTTGATAATTGGTCTCGAGTTCCATCCTGACCATTCGATAGGCATCATATGCTCCTTGTCTCTTTGGGACTTCACCAGACACACGATTATCGTTCTCAATGATCTGTATCTGCTCAAGAAGAAAATGATACAGTCTGCGTCCCATCACATGCCCTTTTAGACAATTTGCCAGCTCATACAGGAATTCTCCCTGCCGGACAGCCCACTGATATTCCTCCTTCCGGAAAAACTCCTTCCATTGCAGGAATTGCAGTTTTTTCGGTTTACAAAGTGCATGGAGTTGTTCTATCGCGGCCTTTAACTGGCTCTGTCTCTCTTCCTGCCGTTCCTTTTTTGCTGTCTCGGTCAGTTCCTCTAAGTTTCCAAACAGATCCTCCTCCGGCTCTGGCCACTTCGGTTTAACCCTCCTGCTTTCGCTTTTTCTGTGAACTCCCGCGGCTTTTTCCTGTGACTTCTGTTCTTCGTGCTGTGGTTTTTGTTCCTCGCGCTGTGGCTTCTGTTCTTCTTGCTGTGGCTTTGGTTCCTCGCACTGTGGCTTTGGTTCCTCGCGCTCTGGCTTCTGTTCTTCGCGTTCTGGCTTCTGTTCCTCGCGCTGCGGCTTTGGTTCCTCGCGCTGTGGCTTCTGTTCCTTGCGCTGTGGCTTTGGTTCCTCGTGCAATGGCCGGTCTTCATCTGCTCTCTGCATGGCAACCATATACGCATCGTGGATCTCTTTCCACTTCTCCGGATGTTCTTCCGGATGATATTTACGGATCAGTCCTGCATAGGCCTTCCGGATGACCTTTTTATCTTTGGTAGGAGAAATTCCTAATACCTGATATATGTTCATATTGTCTACCTACTCATTATCCCATTCCTGAAACAGATCTTCCATCTCCTGCTGTTCTTCATCCTCCTGATACCACTCACCGGATTCCAGAGACTCCTCATCCCAGTTGATGTAATTCTCCATCATCTTTTCCGTTGCTGCCAGAAAGACCATCAGATATTTTCTGGCTTTTATGGCATGATCCGGATCATCACGCAGTACATGGATAAAGTACGCCCTCCTGTTTTCAATTTCCTTCCTCATGCTGGAATTGCATTGCATGAAAAGCCGCTCTGCCCAGGCAAGAACGTATTTGTTTTCTTCCTGCTCCAGAGGACTGAGCTTCAGTTTTTCATATTCCTTCAACTTCGCCTCAATCTGTTCCTGCGTCATTCCCAGATCCTTATTGACAATAACAAGCTGCTTTTTCTCTTTTGTAGCAGGAACAGAAACGTCTACTTCCAAAACACCGTTAATATCATAGGTATAAGTCACCTCACAATACACTTCACCTCGTGGCCGTTCCGGAATCTCAAAAGAGAGTTCTCCGAGCCGGATATTATCTTCTACATGCATTGCTTCTCCCTGATACACCTGAATGCATATTCTGGACTGATTATCATAAACTGTACAATATATGTGCTTTCTGCTGCAGGGAAGTGCACTGTTCCTCGGAATAATAACACTCATTTGATCCCTTTCCGGCTCATTATAGTTGACAATACCTGTTCCAAGGGAAAACGGGCAGATATCCGTAAGCAGCATATCCTTAATCTCCTCATCCCGCTCTTTGATTCCTGCACATACACCCGCACCTAATGCAATCATATGATCCGGATTCAATGTCTGCAGATCCTTCCGCTTAAAAAGATGCTGCAAATACTGCCGGACAACCGGCATTTTACAGGATCCTCCCACCAGAACAATCTGATTCAAATCCTCCACGTTGATCTCTGCATCCATAAGTGCCTGCCTTACCGGCCTGCCCATTCGTTCAAACAGCTCTGCTGCTGCCTCTACAAGTTCCCTTCTGGTAATTTCCAGTTTCCGATCAATCTGTTCACACCGGACCACCATTTCTGCCGATGTCTTTTCTGTCAGCTCTTTTTTACATTTTTCTGCGCTGCTTCGCAGAATTGCCCTTGTCTGTGCCGTCAGATTCTTCGGATCAATTTCACAATGCCTTAGAAAATACTTCACAATCGCATCATCAAAATCCTGACCGCCAAGCTGGTTATCTCCACTTACCGCCAGAATTTCGATCACGTTATCAAAGCACTCTACCACCGAAACATCCAACGTTCCTCCACCAAAATCAAACACCAGAATCGTTGCGTCTTCCTCCTGCTTTCTGTTCTGGCATGCCAGCGCTGCCGCCGACGGCTCGTTGATAATCCGTTCTACCTTAAGCCCGGCCAGAAGTCCGGCCCGCTTCGTCGCATTCCGGCCCATATCATTAAAATAAGCAGGGACACTGATAATGGCTTCCTCTACCGGCTCACCCAGATACCTTTCCGCATCTTCCTTCAATTTCTTAAGAACAAATGACGAGAGCTCTTCCGGTCGGTATTCCTTCTTTCCGAGCCGATATTTTTTGGCTGTTCCCATATAGCGTTTAAAAACGCTTGCCGTATCCTCCGGATGGGATGCCAGCCGCTCCTTCGCTGTTTTTCCTACATAAATAGTTCCGTCTTCCTCAATACTCACTACACTTGGTGTCAGATATTCTCCAAATGCATTGGGAATGAGTCTGCTTTCCCCATCCTGCCATACGGCTACAAGACTATTCGTTGTTCCAAGATCAATGCCTATGATTTTTCCCATAGTTCCCCTCCTGCGCTTTCTTACCTCTTATCATACATGAATTTCATTATATAACTCAATACCCCAGAAATATAATTGTTAAAATCAGGCATGTTTTAGGACAAAATTGACTCAAAAATGATCCACCGGATCATTTTCTCATATGCATGGCAGCAAAAAAATCTCAGGCAGTTATCCACGCCTGAGATTATATTTATAATTAAGTACTCCTCTATACTAAATTCGGCCTGTGCTCTGCTCAACGATCTCCTCAAATTTCATACTGTGGGAAGCCTTAATAAGTACGGCATCTCCTGTATGGAGAATGTGGGGAATCTGTGCCATAGCTTCTTCTCTTGTCGGGAAGTAGTAGATTTCCCGGCTGCCATGTTCCTTTCCGGACGAAGTCTCCACGGCGCGGTCATACATATGCTTCGAAAGCTCTCCGATGCAGATGAGCACATCCACGCCATGCGTCATGGCATATTCCCCGATCTGTGCATGTAAAGCCGCTTCATCCTTACCAAGCTCAAACATATCTCCAAGGATTGCCACCTTACGCTGCAGGGCCGTTCCAAGCAGGTCAATCGCCGCTTTCATGGAAACGGGATTGGCATTGTAACAGTCATCAATCAGAATATAATCCGGGGTCTCGATAACATGACTTCTTCCGGCTACCGCCTGCACTTGCGCAATACCCTCCGCAATCTGTTCCGTTGTAAGACCAAGCTGCCAGCCGACTGCGGTGGCTGCCAGTGCATTCAATACCATGTGGACACCCGGCAGAGGCACCCTCACCGGAAACTGTGTATCTGCCACATGAATAACCGCTTCCGAACCAAGCAGGCCTTTATTTACCACATCTGTCGCGTATACCGCATCTTTCTTAGACATACCAAAACGGATAATCTCATTCTTCCATGGCTTCTTCACGGTTGCCAGCAGATCATCCTCGCCGTTTAGGAAAACATATCCATCCGGATTCATGGACTTGAAAATCTCGGTCTTGGCCTTCAGGATACCCTCACGGCTTCCAAGATTTTCCAGGTGACACTGCCCGATATTGGTAATGACACAGTAATCCGGCTTTGCAATCTCCGTAAGCCGCGTCATCTCACCGAAATCACTGATTCCCATTTCCAGAACGGCTGCTTCGTCCTCCGGCTGGATCGACAGCACGGTCATCGGCAGTCCGATTTCGTTGTTGAAATTCTTCTGTGTTTTACACACCTTAAATTTCTGTGACAGGACAGAGGCGATAAATTCCTTGGTACTCGTTTTGCCAACGCTTCCGGTGATTCCGACAACGGGAATGGAAAGCTGCTCACGGTAAAACGCTGCGATCCTCCGGAATGCCGTCAGGGAATCCTCCACAAGAATATAGGGAATTTCACACCCTTCCGGCTCTCTTTCACAGATCACTCCAAGCACGCCCACCTGTGCTACCGCAGGAATAAAGGAATGACCGTCCTGACGCTCTCCCTTTACTGCCACAAACATTCCGTCCTTCGTTACCTTCCGGGAATCAATCACAACACTCGTAGTTTCCCTGTGTTCCAGTTCTTCGCTCCGCATCCCTTCCGGTAATACCAAAGTTCCGTTACAGGCCTGTGCCATATTTTTCAGTGTCAGATTTTTCATACTCAACCTCACCATCTTTTTAGGGAAATCTCTATAATCAGCTCGCACAGCTCACCGTAGCTGATTCCAAGAACTGCTGCCTCCTGTGGAATGAGGCTTGTCGGTGTCATGCCGGGAAGCGTATTGGCCTCAAGACAGTAGACATCGCCGTTTTCATCCATAAGGACATCCATCCGGGCATAGGTCTTGATACCAAGCACCCGATAGGCCTTAAGTGCGGTATCCTGTATTTTCTTCGTCAGCTCGTCGCTGATCTTCGCAGGACAGGTTTCAATCGTGCTGCCTGCCTGATATTTATTCTTATAATCATAAAATCCGGATACCGGCTCGATTTCAACAACCGGATAAGGCTTACCCTCAATAACGCAGTCGGTGAATTCCCGACCCTTGATGTACTGCTCTACCAGAACCTTTGCATCATAACGGAATGCATCCTGTACTGCATCGGCATATTCCTTTTCGTTCTGTACAATGTAAACGCCCACACTTGAGCCGCCGCCGCTCACCTTTACCACGCAGGGAAATTCCGGCTTATAGGGATCGTCCTTACCCGTTAAAAGATGACTCGCCGGAGTCGGTACGCCATTTTGCAGAAATAACTGCTTGGTGATGGACTTATCCATCGCAAGCGCACTGCTGAAGGAATCGGTTCCTGTATATTTGATGCCAAACAGATCGAAAACTGCCTGCACCTTGCCATTCTCTCCGCAGTCTCCGTGCAGCGCCATAAAGACAATGTCTGCCATCTGGCAGATCTCAATCACATGATCTCCGAATAAAATATTGGAAGGCTTCTTTCGGGAAGCTTTTATCTTCTCAATGTCCGGCGCCACCTCCGATACCGGAGCCACATCCTTTACCCAGTCACGATCCAGTTCGAAAATATTCCCCGGATCTCCTTCATAACCTAAGAACACATCGAGCAGAATCACCTGATGTCCTCTTTCCTTCAGTGCATTGTAAACGCCGCGTCCTGAACTTAATGAGACATCCCTTTCGGTACTGATTCCACCTGCCAACACTACGATTTTCATACGTTACCTTCTTTCCAAAGCTGTACTTTCATTATACGCTCTTATTTATTCGTAATTGCTGATAATTTCACCCAGCATAAAAATAAGTCTGCTGTCTGCATCAAACTGATTCATAATCCCCAGACTTTCATTATAATCCTTATAATTCCGGATGCCAACATCATCTATGTAACTTATGGATAATTTATTTCTGCCCATAAAATAATGAAGATGGTTCTCAATAATGGTCTCATACTCATGGTTCGTGATGATATAGTTCACGGTTGCCATCCACAGCATTTTCTGTAAAAGCTCGGAGTGATTCGTCTGATCCTCATTCGCCTGCACATAAAACGGCTCCTTCTTCATCTGTGCAGACAGGGTTTCCGCCCTTTGCAGGAGCCGGGCAATGCACTCCGAACAGTACTCCCGGTTTACCGTCCTCCTGGTCATGAGATAGGTCACGCTCCCAAGAAAACAGGGGAGAGCCCCCTCCTGTTCCTGTTCATTTTTCAGTTCTTCCTCGAGGTACTTTTCCAGATAATAGCGGCACTCCTGCTGTCCGGATGCCCGGTAAAGCTCGGCTGCTGCCGCAAACCTCCAGGAATCCTGTGCATCATCCGTCTGATTCACAAGTGCATATTTAAAGGCTCGCTCAGCCGCTTTCAGACAGGTCATTGCATATTCCCTGTCATAATCCTGATAAAGATAGCTGAACCTGGCAAGGCACATGGCAAAGCCTTCCGCTGCCTCCATCGAGGGTGGCTCAACATAAACGGCCGATGGCTTGCCCTGTGTCGATGCAGGCACGGTAACCTTCGCATATACCGCTCCGGTTTCCTCATTCTGCATTTTCAGAAGCCAGTCGGTTTCATAGCGGATTTCATCAAGCAGATCCGGAATTCCGTTCCGGCTCTCCGGAAGCTCCATATCATCCGAAAAGGCATCTCCAAACAATTCATAAGCAAGAAGCATTACACTGATATTTTCCGCTGCCCGGACGACATCCTTTGAGCCATTCTCATCCTGATGCCAGCCACCGCTCACATCCATACTCACCGACATGTCCTCCCGAAGAAGGGCATATCCGGTGTGACAGGCATTGTGTGCCCTGCTGCCCGCAAATTCTTCCGTAAGCGTGATCCCACACCGGTTATAATAATACTGCTTCACTGCTTCCTTCAGAACATCATTATACAGATTATCTGCGATCTGAAATGAATAGGAGTCGCCTAAAAGCGGTGCTTCAATATAATACTTTCCCGGGAGCTCCACCTGTGAAAAATCCCCATAGCCGATTTCATCTGTGCAGGAATCCTGTGACTCCCGCTTTTCCGGCTTACCGGTATATACCGTCTTACCGGTATCTGCATCAATCACCTCAAACCGGTCCGGCAGCTGCGATCCGCAGAAAACCGCGATCTTTGTACTCTGCGTTATGTATCCCAGCTGGTTCACCAGAATATGGGGAGCGCTTACCGGAACCTCATAAGATAAGTCCGGATCCTCTTCCATCGTCTGAAGAGGTGCCTCCTCCCTTTCCTGCTCTGCCTCTGCCACCTGGGCGCCGCATCCTGTTAAACATCCTGTTAATAAAATAGAGACCAGAACCATAATGGTTAGCTTCTTCCTGAACATTCCGGTTCCTCCATAGGATTGGATTTCTTCCATAGATTATACCTTTTTTTATATTTCAGGTAAAGTCAGGATACGGTTTAAATTATTATAACTTACTTTAACTTACTCATCGGATTGACCGGAACACCGTCCTTTGTGAGTTTAAAATAAACGTTCGTTCCTTCCACACTGTAATACTTTGTCGGAGAAGCAACCTGCGCAATCACATCCCCCTTTGCCACATAACTGCCCTCGGATACCAGAATGTTATCAAGCTGGCCATACGTTACCTCATAGCCGTTTCCCAGATCCATCGTAACAGCCTTTCCGATCTCCCGGTCCTCATAAACACCTGTAACCTTGCCGGCTGCTGCCGCTGTGATCAGATCCCCTTCATGTGCCTCAATCACAATGGCAGGATTATATTTATACTGATCCAGTGTGGGGAAATAAATTGTCTGATCCATGCTGAAATTCACCAGAATGTTTCCTGAAATCGGCCATACCAGCGTATCCTCATCCGTGAAATTCAGTGCCGGCTGCATGGCGGTAGACAACGCTTCCTGATCGCCGCCTTCCACATTTCCGGTTTCTGCTGCATTTTCCTTCTTTTCTTCCCGGTTTTCTGTATCTGCTTCCTGCTTTGCCTCTTCCTTTACTCCATCCGACATACTTTCACTGCCGGATATATCCGGATTTTCCACATTACCGGAATTGGTTTCCTGAAAATAAGGATCGTAATCGAGATCATCTGTCGGTGCATTCTGCGTCGTGGTATCCTGCGTCACATGATCGGCAAACTGGATGTCCTCCTTTTCGGAAAGCCCGGTTGTCATATCCTGCTCAATCGTGCTTAAATCGACCACATAGCCGTCATCCTGGCTTTTATTTCCGGCTCCCAGCCATAATCCTGTCACGGTCAAGGTACCAAGCACCAGCACGGTGGATGCCGCCATTACAATTTTTTCTTTGGAAAAGGCTCCTCTTCTTCTATTCCGCCTCATATCTTTTTCCTTCCTTTCCTGTATCACTTTCTTAAACAATTCACATAACCAGCGATGTATCTTTAGCAACTAGTCTTTCCGTAAATTACAAGTTTATACAATGGTTGGAAGGAAAATGGACAGAAGAAAATAAAAACCGGCAGAATAAAACCTCCTGTCTTATCCTGCCGGTTCTTTTAAGAAACCGTTATGAAATCGTTATGAAATCGTTATTATTTTATGTAACAAAAGGTGCCGGTCCTGGGCTACACGGCCTGTTCGCGCTTGGCAAGGTCCACATGCTGGATCGAACCGGCATTTCCATCCTCAAACAGGAAAAATCCTGTACTGCGGATCACTGCATTCGTCTCATTATTTTCATTGGTTAATGAGTACTGCGTTCCGGTGTGTGCAAGGCCGATCGCTCCCACTCCCTTTTCCTTCAGGGAATAAAGGTGCGGCTGTCCATTCTCATCCATGCACCAGATTTTCAGCCTGTCGAAAATTTCATCATTTTCATCAATGAATCCGTTTCCATCGGAATCAAATTTAGCAAGGTCTGCGAAACCATTACCGGACTGTGTGCCGAAAAGCTCGGATCCATCGTTGATAATACCATCACCGTTTTGATCAAGCGCAAGAAATCCGCTTCCGGAAATCAATTTACTGATTTCATCCTCTACGCCATCACAGTCAATATCGAAGAAAAAGGTCTGGTCAGACACCTGTGCCACATTTCCCTCAAGATTAATCACAAGAGGATCACAAAGTGTAAGCTGTTCAAAGTCAATCTCTTCCTCGTAGTATTCCATGAAGCTGCGGCTCATATTCAGATTGAGATGGAAGTCAATCTCTCTTCCGTCCTCGGTCTTCACCGTGCCTTTTGTCGTAAAGGATGTACTTTCAGACTCTTCAAAGTAGTACCGGTTCGTGAGACGGACACTGTTCACCGTGACAAGCTGCGGCTGCAATGTGGTTACTCCCGGCTGCTGCGTATTTCCCGTCTGTTCAGTCGTCTCGAAGCTGTCTGCCTTGTACTTATCCGGGAAGAAAATCTGCATCAGATACCGCAGACAGGATTCCCGGAGCTGCCGCATCTGTTCACGGATATCATCCATATCGGAGATCGCCTGACTGTTCAGCCGCGTATTCGTCATACGTCCCTGAATATCCGCAAGAGATTCGTTCCCGACACCTTTCTTGTCCTTACTTTGCTCTGCATTTTCACCATCGGTCTGCAGGAAACCGCCAAACAGAGTTCCGGATCCATCCATAATGCTCTGCTTACCACTAAATCTTGTTAAACGACTCATCCGTGCGTGTGTTGCCGAATAAGTTCTTTCGGATTCCATTCCTATTGTAGCGGAATTGATTCTCATTCATACCTCCTTATAGTATAAATAAACAAACCCATTTTTTGCGCGGAAAATGATTTATCTGCCTGCCCCCGAAAGAATAGAGCAGACAAATAAAAACGGACGCTATTTCAGAATCCCTTCTAAAATACCATCCGTGGTCTGTCGTTATTGTGCCATTAGTGCGGCCTACACCAATTGGCTTGTCTGGGAAATCTATTTGATCCCCTTGTTTTTTATATCGGAGAAATTACGGTAATCTTTAGTCTTCCTGGGAACTCCGGATGTGTGGATGGATGTGTGTCTCCGGATGTGTGCCAGAGCCGCGCCAGAACCGCACCAGACCTGCACCTTCTCTGTGCCTGAATGATCTGTGCCTGAATGCTTGAATGTGTAGCATTGAACCATTTGCTCCGGATACATAGACTACATTCTGAATATACTTTAACTCATATCTGCATCCCTTATATCATATACTATAACTGTCCGGAATTCCATTTGCAAAATTGTGACAGCACACCAATCGCTGCCAGGCTGATCATATAGTTACTTCGTCATATAAATCTCATATAAATCATGGAATATGTCCTTGCGAATGCAAGCATTCGCCGTACATATTCCATGATTTGCATGGCTCTGAATAGTTACGAAATTATGATTTATTATGAAATCATAGAAATCAAGAGGAGTTTAAATTAATGAAACATCAGAAATTCTTCCCGGCTCTGTTACAGGGTGCCCTTATTGGCTTAGGTGCAGTACTTCCCGGAATCTCCGGTGGGGTCTTAAGTGTGATCTTTGGCATATATCGTCCCGTTATGGAGCTGCTTGCCGATCCTTTAAAAAACTTCCGTACCCATTTTCCCAAACTGTATCCTTATCTGCTGGGATATCTCCTCGGCTTTCTTGGCGTTGCCAATGTTCTTGCCTTCTTCTTAAACCGGTATCCAGATCCTTCTGTATGCCTTTTCATCGGTCTGATTATCGGAATGCTGCCCTCACTCTGGGAAGAAGCCGGAAAAGAGGGACGTTCCAAAAGATCTTATCTTTCCTTTTTCTGCGCGGTTGTCTTTATTTTCGTACTGCTAACTGGTCTACAGCGCTGTGCTATTGCCATAGTCCCAGATTTTAAATGGTATCTGTTCTGTGGCTTTTGTCTCGCCTTAAGTATTATTGCACCCGGCATGAGCTTTTCCACACTCCTTATGCCTCTCGGACTTTATACTCCATTCATCGACGGAATCGGACACTTATCCACTGCCGTTCTCATCCCCGGCGGAATCGGTGCCGGAATTACCATTCTCGTCCTCTCCCGCCTCATCAATTCCTTATTCGAAAAGCATTACTCCATTGCCTTTCACGCCATTGTCGGAATTGTTATGGCTGCAACCGCCATGATCATTCCCTTTGACAGCTTCACTACGTCATTAAAAGGCTGCCTCATCAACCTCCTATGTTTAGCCGTCGGCGGCATTGTGTCTGTGTGGATGATGAAGTTTCAGGAGGGAAAGGGTTGATGATCTTTCCGCTGGTACTTTATTATTATTCCAGCCTATGTATTTCTTCCTGTAGTTTTTCAAGAAACTCAAGTATCTCTTCAAACTCCGGTATGTTCCCATATATCATATTCTTCATTGCCTGATAGTCCTCCTGCAAAGCATTAAGTATCGTTTTTCCTGGCAGAAGTTCGATACTGCTCAAGGTTGCCGTTTCATAATGAGCACCCTTGGCATAATAAAACTTTTGCTTAAAAGCAACATCTTTTTCCAGTAATTCTTTTCTTTTAAATGCACTTTCTTTTACCCATGAATTACCCAGATTATATACATCATATAAATGCCTTGCATATCTGGCAGGCAATGCTTTTCCTTCCGGGAAATTTGCAATTTTATGTAATATAGTGAGTTTTTCCCAGAAAGTCCTTTCAACATCAATGGTGAGAACCGAGGTCTGTTTTTGCATAAATATATCCGGATATTTTTCGGTTGCAAACGGAGTTACTGTTGTCTCATGAGACGGCATCCATTCTGCCAATGGTCCAATTTCCAGTCTTACACAGGAACGCAGATACTCTGCTTCAAATATTTGTGGATAATAAAAATTTACCACCATCTCATCTTCTGTATCAGCTGAAATCCATTCTCCCTCCCCCAGTTTTTCTTTCATTTCTACCTTCAACTGGGGAATCAATTCCTCTTTATAAAATTTAGCTGCTTCTGAATTGATTTGTTTGTTGAATAAATTCTGCTTAGTTCTTGACCTTTCTTCCCAAGGATTTACCTCATCGTTAATAATTTTTCTCCAATCCAGAATCAAATCTATATCTTCGGAAAATCTTTCGATAACATGGTACGATTTAGATAAACTTGTACCACCTTTGAAAACAAATGCATCCTTGTACTTACAAGCGTGAAATAGATGATCCAGCATAAAACACACCCAAAAGTCTTTCTCTACTACATTAGGCTGCATTCCCATCGAAATTGCAGTAGCATGAAACAATTCTGTTCTATCCTTTATCTGTAACTTAGCAACTTCTTTCATTATTCAGCACACACCTTTCTGATTACTGTATATATCCATTCACTTACACCTGTTGCTTCCTTTAACATCTTTTTCTTCGCTTCTTCAGGCAATCTGTTCCTCAAACTCACGATAATATCATCATCAATCCGCTCTTTTCCCAATGTCTTCAATGCCTCAACAACCAAAGTTGTTGTCTCAGACATAAATGATATCTCTCTGTTTGCACGATGTTTAAAAGACAGTGTAATATTATCCCATGAAAATTTTCTATAAGGTCCATCACTGATATAGGACCAGACAACTGGAACCTGTGTGGATAACCCCAGCTTATTTAATGCGACATCTCCGCATGGAGCAATGGTCCAATGAAAACTTCTGGCAATAGCATATGCTACCGCATCCGGATTTGCAGGAATATACTCCTTAAGCAACTCACTATATACTGGTTTTTCATACACCCCAGCTATAATTCTTCGTATATTCTTTTCCTCAACTTGTCTTCCCAAACATTTTCTTACAGTTGTTGTTGTCGCAATATCCGTAAAATCTGATGTAAGAAAAACCGTTCCCGGTTCATCCAATTCTATTCTCTTCTTTATTTCTGTATAAATGCCACTCGCCATAAAATCACGCTCCTTATTTTGTCACGATTATTGTATATTTTTCGTGACATTTTTTCAACTGTTTTTATTTTGATTTTAATAATAATTTATTCAACGATCATGCTATTTCACTAGTTCCACCGGTAAACAAAAGCTGCATTTCCATCCATATGACAGAAACACAGCTTTCTATTTTTCTTTATTGATCTCTTCTAATCGATTCCAATTTAAAAATACGATTATTTTGCGACCACGGTAAGTCCAAGCTTTGCAGCTACACCAAAGTATCCATACATGGTTTCTTCATCTGTTAAAGCAGGAGTGAAGTCTGTTCCTGCCGGGAAGGTCAGCTCATACTTTGCATTCTGATACTCGAAATTGATCGTCACAGCCACATCACTTCTCTCGGACATCTTCTTTAGCAGATAATCACTGATCGTATAAAGTTTTCCGGAATCATAGGTAACGGTTCCATTTGCCGGAGTATCCTTGACTTTCCCGTAAAAGTCCTTGACTGCTGCAACACTTGCCGGAATCGGATGAGATTCCTGTACCGCTCCACACCCAACACACTTGTATTCTTCCAGTCCGTCTGCTCCTATTGTCGGGTCTAAGGTTGTTACCCATTGGAAATTGCAGGTGTGGGAAGGGATAGATGATGAGGATGCAGCACTATCTGATTCTGATAATGTACCATTCTTGTCATCTTCTAAAGGAGTAAGATAAATCACAAAAAATTCTACCCCCATTATGTAGTCAGGTTCACGGGATGACTTTATAATTTTATACTTTGAATATATTTTATCATGACTCCGTGTAGGAATAGTATAGGAAGGTTTCCTGTCTTTAGGTAACTCACCGGAACTATAAATTCCATCAAAATCAAACTCATCACTACTCCAATATATCCTAATTACAATGCTCATCAACCTCATCTGAGGATTATCTAGCTCTTTTGACTCAAAATTAATTGTATCACCAAAATATAATTCCTTACCAACCTGTAAATCATCAAATGAATACATCGTTCCTGCCGCCTCCGCATCCAGCTTCATCCCGGAAAAGATTCCGAATATCATTGCAAGTGACAGCATAACTGCCATAATTCTTTTTCCTGTTCTTATCTTTGTTCTATCCTTCATTCTGTTGCTCTCCTCTTCACAAATTTGTTTTTGATTCCCTCTCTTATTTCTGCTTCAAGCCCGGCAAGAGAAAATTCGAAGTGCATTGCCAGTTCCCTGAACAGCTCCTGCATAGCCTCTTTGGAAACTAATCAGATATTCAATCTCCCCACAAACTGAACAATCTATTCCGTCTCGTACTCCGGAACGTTGTACACCTTCAAACTCATCATAAGGAATCACTCCTTTTCATTTTGGTGTGTACACCAAAATAATAGCATAGATATCCCCAAATGACAATAGGACCTGAATACCATGAGATAATTTACAAGCCACATCCGCTGGTACTGTGTCACCCTGTACAATTCCCTTTACTGCTGCTAACATAAGTTATACCTCCTTTAAAATCTTTTCCATTGTGGTTGTCTTTATTCGAATTATTTTGAAGATCCCTTAGTTCACCCATGATTTTAGAAAGAATCCTGCCTGCAGTCTGCTTTCTGTAAGCCATTATCATCTGCATCTATCCTTCCTTAGACGCTCGTTCCTCCACTTTCTGCGATTTGGAAAACACTGTATGTGCTCCTTAAAATTATTATACGTTTAGTATACTCTGGCTATAACAAATTCACGCGCGATTTTAGCAGCAGTTTATTCAAAGATCATGTTATTTCACCGGTAAAACAAAAGCTGCATTTCCATCCATATGGCAGAAATGCAGCTTTCTATTATTCTTTATTAATCTCTTTTGATAGGTTCTAATTTAAAAATATCCTTATTTCGCAACCACGGTAAGTCCAAGCTTCGCAGCTACACCAAAGTATCCGTACATGGTCTCTTCATCCGTCAACACAGGAGTGAAGTCTGTTCCTGCCGGGAAGGTCAGTTCATACTTTGCATTCTGATACTCGAAGTTGACGGTTACCGTCACATCATTTTTCTCCGACATCTTCTTTAACAGATAATCACTGATCGTATAAAGCTTTCCAGAGTCATAGGTAACGGTTCCATTTGCCGGAGCATCCTTGACCTTTCCGTAAAAGTCCTTGACTGCTGCCACGCTTGCCGGGATCAGATGAGATTCCTGTACAGCTCCACATTCAACACACTTATACTCTTCCAGACCGTCTGCTCCTGTTGTCGGGTCTATGGTAGTTAAATTTGGACGAACTTGCATGAACTACATAAAAATCGACATGAATTACAAAAAGGACAAAATCCCGCTGCAAGCCCTGTCCAACTTGACACGCCATTCTTGGAATTGTTATGGCTCAACCGCTATGATCATTCCCTTTGACAGCTTCAACACATCATTAAAAAGCTGCGTCATCAATCTCCTGTGTCTAGCCGTCGGTGGAGTTGTGTCCGTGTGGATGGCGAAGTTTCAGGAAGGGAAGGGTTGATGACGGCATTTGTTCTAAAATTGTTCCCTTAATGGCACTATTCAAATATACGAAATTAAGCCTTTTCTTCGTATATGCCAGATATGTCCCCTTTGTTCTTTCTGTCAATATTGCTGTAAAAAATCTTTCCCAGCTGAAATAATCCTTGCACTCTATGCTTTCTGACGGATTCTCCAACATTTGATCTACAAGGGTATCCTTAAGAATTCCTGACGATAAAACTAACCATTCAAATGATTCCGGTAAATATAATGCAACATTCTTTCTTCCAGCAATCAGTTGTAAAACCCGGTCAATTTCAGAACCAAATGCCGCCCCATCTGCAATTACAAGTATTTTTTGATCTCTATGTATATTGAGATAATGAAATACATTGGATTTACCATTCATGGACTCACAATCTAAGTCATTTTCCTCACATACCCGACTGAAAAACTGGTATCCAGAATTACTGTCCTCTGTAATAACAATATCTGGATTCACTTGTTTCTCATAGGAATCCACACCATACATCTGATACAATTCATGATAACTTTGTTTCAAGGTTCCATACTTTCCGGATGTCCGGATTCCATAAATTTCTTCGACACTATATGGTAATGACGGTAATGCTTCTCTTGTTACAATAACATAATAATTATCTGTTTTCTGAATTTCCTGGGCAAATTCTACCGTTTTAACAAATTCATTTCCTTCATCAATAAATACAATGCTGTCAGACATCCCTGATAGCTGTTCTTTCCACATAGCCCCTTCCAACACATAGCAGGTCTTGTCACATACCAGTTCTACCGGCGTACCCGATGGATTATTCACAAATTCTCTGATCATATCTACCAACGTTGTTTTTCCGGTCGCACTGTCTCCCCGGATAATAGTCAGATTGCGTCGGAGTTCAAAATCATATTTCAATCGCTTTGTTGAAACAATAATTCTATGTTTTCCTCTCATCGAACCAATACCTCCGTTATACAAATTCTCCTGCTATTGATACCAGTTGATCCATAGTATGAACAATCTGATTCGTGTTTAAAATACGCACTGTAAATGGCTCTTTTCCAAAATTCATTAAATGATGAAGATTAATGGTTCTGTCTTCGTTCTCTGCAATCCGTAATAACCATTTTGCACAATTATCTCCACAGGTTGATGCATTAAATACCTTATCCTTCTCAAATTTTACAAGGATCAGAGTTTTTACACCTCCAGATAAGCCTGTTGGAGGAATTTTTCCCAAAACCGGGCTGTCAATCACTCCACTATCCAACACGGCAGACTGATCCACATCCTGAATCATTTTTTTGACAAAAGAATCTACAATCCAGCTATCCTCATAATCATATTTAAAATATGCAGATGTATTATATATCGCATCTTGCATGTCTCCAAAGAAAATATTCAACATAGGATCTACTTCCTTCCAACCATTTTAGATGAATTACTCTTATTGTAACCTACTATCGCTCCTAATTAAACCATTTTTTACTGATAACATTTTTATTCGGATTATTCCGGTTCCCGATTTATTCCGATTTTACCATATGCCATCCTGAA
>OLSQ01001189.1_pt1 | contig 22388 bp, 22 predicted proteins | sample 1672561 | NCBI WGS metagenome assembly OLSQ01 (sample SAMEA3136699, study PRJEB25190) | human gut metagenome | biome: human gut; feature: human-associated habitat; material: faeces | place: Austria | collected 2013 | reverse complement strand
AAGAAGACACATAGTCCAGAATAGCCTGCGGAACCACATCGTCATATTCAATTTCCAAAATCTTTTTTACAAATAACTTGTCCTCATATTCTCTCTCATCTATGATTGGCACTTCAATCGAAGGGAAAATGCGAGTATTTTCCACAAGAGATTCAGCTATGTCCTGTTTTTCTCGCACAAAGTCCTCGTAAGAAATCTTCCAACCATTGGACTCCTGAGCGCCTAAGGTAATATAGCCATAGAGCTCATATACCAAATTTGATTGCTGTATTTCTGGTATAAAATTAAGATATGGTTGATTACGAATCATCCAGTCATCTATACTTGGCTCAATGAATATAATTTCAAGTTTGGTTGCTAATTGTGTTTTTACTTCATCAGTCAATTTTGATTGAATATAGTCAATTTTTTCATTCAGCTCATCGCTTAATCTCTTCCTGGCACTCTTGTCCAAAAGATGATTGAGTGATTTGAGTCTGTCTTCCAAATTTCCAGAACACCAATTATGCCATCGCGAAGATGGGGAAACAGACTGTGTAGTTATCATCAAAAGATTCCGATAATTAGTAATATCAAAATCTGGTTGCATCCAGTTATAAATGGTATTCCAGATACAATCACTATAATTGGAGATATTATCTTTCCGCTTTTTGACTTCTATTTGAACATTAGTTTTTTCTTCACTAATAGAAGTTATATCTCCAAAACGTTCAATATAGATTACTTCTCCTTTTTTCATTTTGAAACAATACTCCAATGCGACAAGGAATTGGAAAACAATCCCTTGTGTTGAAGAAGATGCGTTATTTCGAAGTTGTTTCGTCATATATTGAATCATTAGCAATTACTTAATAGAAACTTTATGCAGCTACAAATGGATAGCGTTCGTAAACGTAATTGTAAAGCTTCTGAGAGTAGGTATCCACATCCTCAAATGAATATGGTTCGGGCAGTTGCTCATAGAGAGTATCGTGGATGATTTTACCGATGGTAGCTTGAGTGTCAGGCTTCTCGGTCCAGTTGTGCATTTCACTAATACGCGATTTGATGGCACTGAGAAGTTCGACAGATAACTGTTTCAATTTGGCGATGTCAGTTTTGGATATGTTCTCTTTGAAAAGGAGATCATAAATTGTAAGCTGTTCATCGTCGGCGAAGCCTTCGCGCACAAATCGTTTTTCCTCTTGGTCGAGTGATTTTGAAAGGTCGATTAGTGCCATGAATGTCTTTTCGATAGAAGCGCGGTCTTGCTCCGCATTATATTCCTGAATAATGCGCTGATATTCTTCGTAAAAGTTTATGCGGTTGGGATTATTCCGAAGCATTGCCTCGATGCGCTGCTTGATAAGCTCGTCGATGTCTCTGAGTGCAAGATTCTGATGCTTCGACTTGGCAAACTCTTTGCGCAGCAAGTCGAAATCAATGGCGCTGATGTCGAACTGACGAGTGCCCGTAAGGTTTCCGTCTGGCATGGTTCCGACTTCGTCGCTTATAATCTCGTGGATTGCCACTGAAAGGTCGGTTGTGTCTGCGGACTTTCGTTTTGCCTGCAACTGGTCGAATATAGCAACGACTGCGTTTTTGTCAGCAATGATAGCCGGGTCGGTTATATCGTCGCGAGTGACAAACTTCATCAGTCTCTTAATGGTTCCTCCGTAAGTACAATAAGTTTTCCTAACCTCTGATGTACTGCACATAAGATTGGCTGCATCTTTGAGCAGGCCCATCTTTGCGAAGTTCGAGGCATTGACAAGTGTTTCAAGGTCAAAGCCGTGTTGCATGAGGAAAGCTTTTGCTCCCGTAATGGCTTCAAGCAGATGTCGGATTAACTCGATTTTGTCAACGGTGACCTCACCTCCACCGCCTTCTTCTCCGCCTGAAGTGGTATAATCGGCAAGAGCTTTACGGAGAGCCTTAACAATACCGATGTAGTCGATGATAAGGCCATTCGGTTTGTCGTCGCACACACGGTTGGCGCGGGCTATGGTTTGCATCAGGGTATGTGCTTTTAGGGGCTTATCAATGTAAAGACATGATAGCGACTTGACATCAAAACCTGTGAGCCACATGGCGCAGACAAAGACAATTCGCAGAGGGTTCTCGCGGTCTTTATATTCTTTGTCAAGGCCGATTTCGCTTTTCTCCATCTTTTCGCGGTGAGGCTTGATGTCCTTGCCCCACTTCTGGAAATATGCGATTTCGTTCTGCTCCTGAGATATGACAACTGCCATATCTGTTTCGCGCATCCATTTCAACTTACGGTTGAGTTCCTGAACTTCCTGTTGGTTGGAGTTATGAGCAATCTGCTGTTCGAGATTAGCAATGGCCTCTTGCCAGTATTCTTGAACATAGTCGTACATCATCACACAGGCTATGCGGCTAAGACAAACCATCATGGCTTTGCCGCTCGTCCAAAGGTCGGTGTAATGCTGCACAAAATCCTTAGCAATCATGCGAAGACGCTTCTCCGAGAGAAGCAGATGAATTTCTTTTGCAAATTCACGCTCTACCTTTTCCTCCTGTGATGGGTCGAGATCTGCGGCCTGTATCGCTGCAAGAATTTTGTCATTGATGGCATCGCTCTTTAGCTCTTTCAGTTTCTCACCCCGGTTTTCATAGAACAGTGGCACAGTGGCATGATCATCAACGGCTCTCTTAAAGTCGTAGATAGAAATGTAGTCACCGAATGTACGAGTGGTGATGTTGTCATCCTTGAAAATAGGAGTGCCGGTAAAGCCTATGCGATGGGCGGTAGGAAGCATCCGCATCATGTTTTCGGCGTAAGTGCCATTTTGTGTACGGTGCGCTTCATCGCTCATAAGGATAATGTCATGCTCCGGAATGTACGGAGTTGCATTAGGCTTATTGAATTTATGAATAAGGGTAAAGATATACGGTGGGTTATCTTTCAGGCGGTCAATTAAGTTCTGACCGCTTGAAGCTACAAAATTCTTCGCTTCACCATTAATCAAACCGCAGTTCACGAAGAGTTCTGAGATTTGAGTATTGAGTTCCTCGCGGTCAGTCAGGACTATGAATGTAGGACTGCCCTCAAATTTGCGGTTGATTTTTCGGGCGAAGAATACCATAGAATAGCTCTTGCCGCTCCCCTGAGTGTGCCAGAACACTCCGAGTTTACCGTCTTTGAACTTTCGGTCACGATAAGCCTCAATAGCTCGGTTTACTCCGAGATACTGGTGGTTGCGCGAAAGAATCTTTGTTGTGCGACCGTCGCTGTGGTCGTATATAATAAAGTTTTCGAGAAGGTCGAGGAATGTTCGCTTGTTGCATACGCCTCGCAACATAGTTTCCAGTTCGACATTGCCGGGGTCTTCCTCTTTGAGTCGCTTCCACTCATGGAAAAACTCATATTTGCTCCCGAGCGTCCCAATCTTTGCCTCAATACCATTACTAAGCATGAGGAAAGCGTTATAGTAGAACAGATGTGGTATGGTGTCGAGATAGTCCTTATAATTATTGTTGTATGCGTTCTCGACATCTACACTTGTAGCTTTGAGTTCGATGAAAAGCAGAGGAATACCATTGACAAAACCGACAATATCGGTGCGTCGGCGATAAAGCGCACCATGTATTTTCATCTCCTTTACTGCAAGGAAATGATTATTGTCGGGATTGTCAAAATCTATAAGTCGAACAGTGATTTTGCCGTCGGCATTGCCGGGGCACGAATCAGTTACCTTGATGCCGTCGCGAATCATTCTGAACTTATCCTCGTTAATCTGCATCGTCGAGTTGGTCGCCGAGCAGGTCAGCAACTGTGTGAGTGCTTCGTCGATCTGACTCTCGGTAATGCCCGGATTGAGGCGACGGAGTGCATCTATCAAATAGCGGGTCAACACAACATCGCGATAAGACCTACGCCCGAGGGTGCCATCTTCGCCAAGCACTTCCTGATTATATGCCATCACGACTTCCCAGCCGAGTTCATTGCGCAGGAGTTTCCCGGCACTATCTTGAACAAGTATGTTTTCTGTATATTCGTATGACATAGTTATGCGTTTATTTCGATATGACCGGAGATAAGTCGAGGAAGCAAATGGCTTCTAGCTTCAGTATAGTAATTAAGCATTTTATGATTCACTTTTAAGCTTTCAATATAGGGCTTAATTAAGTTGTCAAACAATTTTAATATTCTATTAGAAGGAAGCATGAAGGAATATGCTTTAAGAGCAGCCATACGAATACCTTTTTGGGCGCTTCCTTGAGAATTAGCCTGTGCATATCCTTGCACACCGCTGTCTAACAGTAGTAAATATAGATACTCAGATGAAACTAAATCGTTCGGTCTTAAAGTAAACAAAGATTCACTTATGTTCCAATTTGTTGGAGTATCGGGAACTAATGCAACACGTCCGATAGTCCCAATGCCTGAGAATAACAAATCTCCAGCCTTCAAATCGGAGCGACGATTTATTTTTAATAGTGCTTCATCATCGACTTTATCGCACTTGTCATCAAGTACGACATAGGTTTGCGTGAGATTTTTAATGGTTACATAATAATTCTCGCCTTTGCCAAGGACGAAATTTTTTCTTGGATTAAGACCTGTTGCAAACTTTGAAGTTATATCGTCAAGCTTAGTTTCCCGCCAACCAGTAGGGTAGCCATTATCGCCAATGGGAGTGGTTGCGTGACCGGGAAAGCGAAGTTCAACGAACCATTCGCGATAAAGACGCTGTGCGGCTTCTTCAAGTAAGGCTATCTGCTTTTTGCAGTTGTCAATCATATCATCGTAGGCAGAGAGAATTTTGCCAATAATTCGCTGTACCTTAATATCGGAATGAACTTTAATCTCGATATTCTCGAAGGCAGATTTGGCAATATATTCTCGTCCGGATGCGGTACCTTTATTGATGCTTTTTAGGTTTGGGAGGAAGTTCAAAAGTAGATAATAAACGTAGTCATTATCGTAATCATCGTTAGGAATAACCGCGTTTATTGATTGATTGACAAAACAATCGCACGGAGTCATAGTCAACTTAGTTCCAACCGTGCCAATACAGGGAACACAGATTGACTTAGCCGGAATCAATCGAGAACGGCAATCATTAGCAGCTTTCTCTGAGAACATTTCTTCGACAACACGAGTATATTTTTCTTCAGGGTTTATGTCTGTGGGTTTTATCCACAAGGCATACTCTCCATAGTTGTCGGGGTTCTTCTTTAACGGGGTACTACCGGTTTTGATGTCTCCGAGATCGCCTATGTGAATAGTTCTCATTTCCATAGCAGCGACTCATTTTCTTTGATGGTTGCAAAGATTTCAGCAGACTGGTTTTGCAAACGCTCAAGCTCTGAATGAATCTCTTTCATTCGAGTGGTGAAATCGACACCATCATCCTTCGCTTCTTCGGCACCAGTGTACGCTCCGGGAGTAAGCGAGAATTGCTTACTCTCGACTTCTTCGATTGTGGCAATGCGACAAAGGCCGGGAATATCGCGGTATGTGCCTTCGTCACCAAACTTATCTGTCAGCCAAACAAGTTGATTGGCGACTTCAAGAGCTTCAGTTATTTCAGCTACTTGCTGCTCAACCTCGGCGATTGTTTCCTTAATTTCGTCTTTTTCTTTCTTCTTGCGAGTGGCTTTCAATGCTGCCTGATGTTTTTTTAGGTCTCCCTTAAAACCATCAAGCGTAGCGGCAATTCCATCGCGATAAGCGGCATGGGTTTGTTCTACCGGGTGAAGGGCGGCATTATCGTATCGGAGCATAAAACCGTTAAGCCACATATTATATGAGGCTATCAGCTCCTTATATCGTTCTGTCTGCCCGCGATATAGCCAAACGATGGCATTGAGGTTACGCATTTGCCATTCGTTCCATTCATTGAGTGTCTTCTCGATGACGGTATAATAGTTGCGAGCATCAATGAAAAGAATTTTATCGCGGTTTTCCTCGCGTTTGTTTTTGTCGAAGAACCAAAGAGTGCAAGGAAGTGTGAGCGTATAGAAGAAATTGTTGGACACGGAGATTAGACAATCTACATGGCCGGTGCGGACGAGACTTTCGCGGATTGACTTATCTTTGCTCTGCGAGTCAGTGGCTGACGAAGCCATGACGAATCCGGCACGTCCGGTTTCGTTAAGGTAAGCGTAGAAATACTGTATCCACAAATAGTTGGCGTTGCTGATTTCTTTATCCTTGTTAACGCCGGGTAAACCAAACGGAAGTCGAGGGCTACCCGTAACGGCAGCTTCTTTAACGCCATTGACGTTAAAGGGAGGATTAGCCATTACATAGTCGCACGAGCCAATGAGGTTATGAGCGTCTTTGGTGTAAGTGTTGGCATCATCGCCGCTCTTGATTTTGGCATTCAGCCCGTGGACTGCCATATTCATCAAGCATAGTTTGGCGTTGAAGTCAACTTTTTCCTGACCATAGAATGTCAATGTTGAGTTGGCGTTCATTCCAAGATTGTTGACGAAGTCGCCTGACTGAACGAACATTCCCCCGCTTCCGCAAGCCGGATCGAGGACTGTCCCGCGTGTAGGCTCAATGACATTGACAATCATCTGAACAAGTGATTTAGGTGTGAAGAACACTCCGTCATCATCGGCTACACTCTTAGAAAACTTGCCCGTGAAATATTCAAAAATACGTCCTATAACATCGCCTCCAACAGCTTCGAGTCTATCATTATTGAAGATGCGAAGTAGGCGAGCTAGTATTTCGTCAGAGAAAATGGTATATGTTTTTGGTAGCTGATCCGTCAGGCTCTCACTCTGTTCCTCGATTAGCATCATCGCATAGTTGACGGCATCGCCGAGACTTGAAAGAAGCCGCCCCTGCTTGTCACGAATATTTGCGGCTGCAATATTCTCTGGCAAATTGAGCAGGTAGTCATACTGAGCCTCGCGAGATAGGAATAGCGCACTCTTGGCTTGGAAATCCGTTTTTGTTATGGGAAGGACTACACCGCCACGTGAAGGGCGGTTCTTCATCAGCTCGGCTTCAACTTTTTTGTATCTGCCGTAAGCATATTTAAGAAACAGCAGACCGAGAACAGGCATACAATACTGGCTCGCGTTAAGATTTGCATTAGCGCGGAGCACATCAGCCGACGCCCAAAGGTCAGCTTCAAGCTGCTTTATCGATGATTGATTTGCCATGATTAGTCAATATTATTGCCGTTTATAAGCTTTCGTGGATCAACATTCAATATCGACGCTATTTTAATAAGCATTTCAAGCGATGGCTGAGCCGAATTGGAACACCAGCGGGAAACAGTCGCTTCGTTTTTGCCTAATTGTTCTGCGAGCCATTTGCCAGTGCGATTTTGCTCAACTAATACTATTTTTAGCCTATTGATTCGTTCTGTCGGGGTAGCTATATTGTTTGCTGACATGTGATAATTCTTTGATGTTATTTGCAAAGTTAATCAATTCTCCGGACATAGCAATGAAATATGCTGAGAAACATAAAACGCCCCGACTTTGACGAGGGCGGTGTTCTTTGCAGAGCAAAGCGACTTCGTCGATAAGTCGGGGCGTTGGGGAAGGTTAGAGATTAGTAGAGGCGTATGCAGGTTACATCGGCGGTCTGGATGGTGGCGGGATGGTCGGGCTTGTCCTTAGAGAAGGCGATGGCAAAGTGCTGGATGCGGTGAGTCATGCAGAGTCCTTTGAGGAACAGGATGAACTTACCCAGTTCTTCAATGAGCCAGTTCTCATCTTTGATTGAGGTGATAGTGACGAGCATCAGCACGTTGGCAGGCAGGTTGTAGAGGCCGTCAGAGTCCGTGAAGATGACGAGCGATGGTGCGAATGCCGCGTCTTTCGAGAAGAAGCTTGCGCCGTTGGCGTAATCCTGATAGCTGAATTTTGCTGTCGGAGTATCGTAGTTTTCGGCGAGATAGTTCTCGATGTCGGCGAAGGCTGCGCTGAGGCGAGGGTCGCTTACGACTGAAAGGTCGGTAGGCGTCTCCGCGTTGGGAGTCACGGTTGTTGTGAGTGTAGCCTTGCGACCGAAGATGGATTTCACACGGGAGAGGAGTTGGTTTAAGTTATTGGCTTTTTTGCGGTCAGTCTTGATGGCTTTGCCACCGCGCACCGGGCTTTGCCCGACATGCGCTTCAAGCTGACTCGCGAATGCTTTGCATTTCATCGGTTTGAATTTTTGTTGGTGTTTTGGGAATTGAGTTCGTTGATTTTCTCTTCGAGGCGTTGCTTCTGGTCGAGGGCGCGGGCGGTTTCCTGCACACGGTCTTCGTATGCTTTCACCTCCGATTCGATTTGCTTGACGCGCTCCGGGTCGCGGAACCAGCTTTGGATGCTGTCAAGTCCTTCAGAGTTGACGCCGCCGTTCATCAGTATATAGTGATACTTGATATCCGAGATACGAGCCTGTTCGATGCGGGCTTCCTGCCAGATGAAAGTGGCTCCGAAGAAGATCAGAGTGAACACTGAGATGAACATGGCGAGATATACCTGCCACGATTCTTTGGCGATGCGGATTGTCTTTTCAATCTTCTGCACCGGAGGATTGGCGGTGTAGTTGTCAATCTTGGACGTGATTTCGGTTCTCAGATCATCAACCGATGTAGTCAGATTTTCGCCGATTTCTTTCACGGTGGTTGTCTGCTTTTCGATGGATGTGTGCATCTCATCGACTTTTTCAGTGACGGCTGAAATTATGGATATTCCCATGTTATTCATGTCGTCGGCGGTAGCGCAGTTGAGCTGCGTCTCCTTGATTTCGGTACACGTACCGGTGATTGTGCTGAGGTCTTCAGCGATGTTTTGGAGAATATTCTCCGGGGAGTTTTCAAAATTTTCTTTCATGCTTTTCAATTTTTGAAATTAAAGACTTCTGCCTCTTTTTCTCTTTTTTCGGCGATTCATCTCACGGATGAATGCCTCCTCTTCCGGGTCGTAGGCAGGTCCGACTTGGAAAAGACCACTGATAGCGTTGCCGAGTTCTTCGACCATATCGTCTCCGGCTTCGATGATTTTTGCTGTTGCACTCAGCTCCTGTTTAGGTTGCTGTCGCATAGGTTGGGGTGACGATGATGTCGGCTGCGACTGACGGTTCTTGTTTCGGTCGACTGCCTTGCAGATGACATTGTAGGAGCATCTGCCGTCGCGATCAATCTGCGAGGCCTTGAATTTCTGACCGTCCTTGATGTAAGAAAGTCCCTCGACCTCGGTTGTTCCTCTCCTGAATTTCTTCCTTACAGAGATGCCTTTCTGGGCGAGTTCTCGCTGAAAAGAAGTCCAGTCTTTTGCTGTCCGTTTGGCGGCTTGAACGGCAAGATATATCTCCTGACGAGCCTTTGAACGACCTTTCAGTCGGTCAACTTTTACCTTGTCTTTATTCTCGCCGAAGGTTAAACCGTACTTCTTTTTCATCTCGTCACAGATTTCGTTGTTGCGGTAATACTCGAAACTGTCGCTAACACATTTGCCGTCATTGTCCACTCGGTTATAGACGATATGACAGTGCGGATGCTCCTTGTCAAGATGTCGTGCTATGATAAACTGGGTGTTTTTGATACCCATTTTCTCCATGTATTCCAGCGCGAGTTTCACCATGACTTCATCGGAAAGCCGCGCCGAATCCTCCGGCGAATAGGATAGAGAAATGTGTCCGCACCAATGTCTGACCCTGCTGTTGAGATGTCGCTGGCACTCGAAACCGTCAATAATGTCTTTCGGCGTGTCGGTCATCAGACCTTCTGAATAGAGCAAACGAGCCTCCTTGTTCTTCTCTTTCAGCGCGAGTGCATACTCCACGCAGCCGGAAAAACAGCTGCCTTTAGTGATGCCTCCAATCATACGATAGTTTGGAATAAAGTGATTTTATTTCCTTGCTCAGACCTTTGAGCGTCCACTCGACAAGCTTATAGCCCGCTTCGTTGGCTTTCTTTGCAAGCTGATTCAGATTGTTAGCCATGCTTCCGATCTGACGCAGAATCGCCATATCTTCAGGTGTGGCAATCGCTGTAACCTTGGCGTTGAGTAGAGCGTGACGCCAGTAGTCTGACAACTTTCTGCCGGACTTGCGACAGTTCTCTTGAACGGTCTGATACTGTTCCTCATCAAGTCTGACGCTGACAACGTATGACTTGCCGGACTTCTTTGCCGCTCCCGGAGGAGCTTTCTTTCTTTTTGAAAAAGTCATTCTTTCAGGTTTTGAGATTCGACATTGTGACCATCGGGAACGGACTCCAGCCGCCCGGTAACGGAGGATGCAAGGTCGGGAATGTTTACATTGCCACTACCTTGCTATCCTCCAAACCTTATCAGGCTTTTCCGGATACCGGCGTTGCCGATGGCTTCGCCACTCCACTGCTTTTAGGCAGTGGTCAGAACGATTTACTGATTAGGGTGAACCAACTCTCATAGTTGGCTGAGTTACTGTCGAGATGCTCGTTGATGATATGCTCGACAAAGTTGCTGACGCTGTAACCTGGGCCACCGAAGAATCGGGCGATACGTTCGACACGGTCAAACGTGTCATTGCTGATTGCCACCTGATGCTTGTTGTCCTTGCCGAGCTTAATCAGACCGAAGTATGCCTTGCGGTAATCTTCGAGGTCGCTCTTGCGCTGCTTGGCGGTGGGTCGGGTGGATTTGGGTTGAGTGTTGTCGTTCTGTTCAGCGATTGGCTGAACTTCGGGGGTTGTAGGATTTTCCATAGATTCATAGAAGATTGAGTTGTTTGACTTATCAGTCATTTCGGGTGACTGAGGATTTGAAATTTTTGATTGAGCCATTTGATTCAAGTTTTTATGAGCTTTCGCTCGGTTTGACTTCTTCGATGCTGACGAGTTCCAGTTGTAGCGCGTCAACGAGTTGGCGCAATGCCGGATTTCGCTGCATCATTTGTTCGAGTATGCCATGTGGAGTTTGCTCGGCAATCAGGAAGTCAGCAATATCGAGACCTTGTTCGCGCTGTTCATCGGTAGCCATCTGCTCAAGCTGTTCAAACAGAGTTGCCGTTATACCCGATTCATTGAATAGCGTCAGTTTCTTGCGCCATTCGTCGGTAGCGTTAAGGTCAGGAACCAGCATCACCTCTCTGCCTCGGAGTGGTTGGATTGCCTCTCTGTTGAGACAACTGCACTTTCCACCTGTGTCGAGCCACAGATATTGCGGGAGGTAGAGAGTTGCGAGTATTGCAGTCTTCTCACTCTCCACGATAGCCACCGGCTTATCTCGGATATAAGGGAGCAGATGCTCACCGAAGAAACATTGGGTAAGTTTGTAGTCCGGCAATCTCAACACCGAGTGTACCCAGTTGATATGCGGGAACGGTTCTTGCACACGATGTCCGGTCAATCTGTCATACAGCATAATCTTTCCGCCACGGACTTCACCGTCATTTGAGATTTGCCAGAATACCGTGGCACCTTGCCAATGCTTTGATGTGCCCACCCGATACATCTCCATCAGTCGGGTTGCCTCGTTACTGCCGATTACAGTCGCTACGAAAGCGAACAGATTGTTGTGGTCATAGCCTCGCATGGTGGCCGCTACCATTGCATCATCAATCCTGTTCATCGGCAGTAACTTTGTTAGCGGAGTAACATGAAAGCTTCTGATACCATCCTTGTCGTATGCGACGGAACAGGGTATTGAGATTGCGGGTAAGGAACATCTTGAATGTATGGTCTTTCATTCCGAACCGCTCGGCTATACGGATGCCGTCAGCGGTGGAAAACTCTTCGGTGAGATGCTCATAAACGGTACGGTGCAATTCATTCAGCTTCTCCTCACTGATGCAGGTGAGAACGCTTAGTGCGTTGCCCCGGAAATACTCGGCCAATTCTATCGCGCCTGCCACATCGTCATCCTCAATGTCTGACGGGCGAGGTTGGCCTTCGCCGACAGCCCAGCGGATAAGTCGGAGTATAAGGCAGAATCGGAGCACATAGATTTCGAGCTTGCAGAAGAAACTGACCACGTTGTCGCTCATCTCCTTGTCGCATAGCGCGGCGTTCTCATGTTGCCACTCATAAAGTCTGCGCTTGGCGTCCGGAGTGAACCGCATGACGGTTGGGATTGGCTCCTTATCCTCGTTGACTACACATTCCACTGAAAGAAGTCGGTTGAGTATGCGCTCCCATTCACGGTCGAGATCGTCGCGCACTTCATCTTCGTTCCATCTCGGTTTGCCGTTGCTCTTGGTCATCGCAAAGAGTATGCGGTCGATGAACCCGTTGGCGGCTCTTTCGCCATTGGCAAGCTCGGTGAGCAGACGTTTCTGAATTGTCCCGACCACTGAGATGAACGGACGTTTGATGAAGATGGAGTTTTGACAATTCTTGCGGTCAGACATCGTAGTGCTTCCGTTGAAAGCTGAAAGCCAGAATTGTTCTTCCGAGCCTGTGTTGTAGCGTGTGAAGTTCTTGAACCATGCCGACAGCTCGTCAACCCAAAGGCATAGGCCACGTGGGTTATGGGAGTGAATGGCACTGAGCCCCTCCTGCGTCACATCCGAAACCAGATAGCGCAGACGCTTCGGCTCTTTCGGAAATTCATCCAATCCGGCACTGATGCGCTCTTTACGGCTCATTGCTATGGCTTGCTGATACTCACAATGCTTTTTCTGAAACTCCTGATTGTTTTTCCAATCGGCATTGACGAGCGGACGCATTACGAAAGTCAGAGGATGTGACTTGCAGTCTCCGGGGCGTCCGACAATGGCTATATACACGATAGCCGATTCCTGCCAGCTGCGTTTAACCTCGACGCGGTGGGTATTGCCGATTGCCACAGATATGGCGGCAAGCATAGCCGACGCAGTATAATCAATCGGAAAAGCACAGGTCGTGTTGAGCTCAAGAATAATCCGTTGCATCTTTGCCGGAAATACATGAACAGGGAAGTCGCTGTCAGCACACTTTGTGTGATTCATCAGCGCACTGATTACTGAGTCTGGGGTAATATTCTTTTCCATAGGCTCAGAAGTTATATCCACCACGGGGACGACGTTTCATACCGGCAGTGATCGCCGCCGCTGTCTCGGCGAGAGAAGGAGCAACGGAATGTTTGCGACCGTTCTCTATCCATGCGTATAGTTCATCTTCGTAGAAATAGAGGAGTTTGCCGCGCTTGTAGCTCGGAATGGGGTCATTCGGAGCTTTGATGCCGCGGTAGAGGCTCGAAAGTGACTTGCCTATTATCTGGCAAGCCTCTTTCGCATACACGAGTCTGCGTGAAGGCTTGGTCTGTTTGGAGTGGCTGGCTATGCCTGCCTTTTCAAGCAGGTCAAGCACACGGTCGAGTTTCTCGGAGAGACCGCTTACCACATGTGGCAGCTGGTCGAAGGTTGGTGTTGAGGTATTCATATTTATTTTGGTTTTGAAGTTCGTTTGAAATTCTAACGCAAAGTAAAATAGTGAGTTAGTGGTTATCAAATTAACCATTCTCACTGCTTCAAAATAACCACAAGTCAAGTGCTAACCCGCTGAGAAACAGACATGAAACGATGAAATAATTTGTATGGTGAAAATTTGAGGAATGGGGTGATTTTGCGGTGATTTATGGACAATCCTTAAAGGATGCCATAGATATTAATCAATCCGTTGTCCCAATGATAGAAATTGAGTAATTTTGCAGGATGGAAGATATAAAAAAACAATATACAATACAATGGGTAGGACCTTTTCACTCTTTAGAGGAAGCTCGAAAGCACAGAAAGGGTGCCAAAGATGAGTTGTTCGCAACACCCGATTGCTTTACTTTCTACTATTTCAGAGGTAATAAAAGAGGTCGAGGTCATAAACTATCTAAGTTTTATTCGTATTTCGGGATACACAAATCTTTGGATGGTTATCATAAACGATTGAATTATAGTCATGAACATTATCGTGAATTTCATGAGAACGAAAACATGGATATATGGATTGGCGCATTAGGAGACTTGGACCAATATAGTCCAGGTGTTGTAGAGGAAATTGAAACCATCTTTATTGCCATGTATGGCAATTTCTTAACTGAGAATGAACGAAAACAAAAGAAACGCGTGGAGTCTCTCAAAGATACGGTTTGCATAATCAATCTATGGTATGATATTGAAGAAAAACCATTAGTTTCAAAGAGAGATTCTATAAAGCCATTTCATGATGTTATTGTATGTGAGCGAGATGGAAAATATCCTCGATACTTAGTCGCCAATAGATTATCCCCATGGAAAGGAAAATGATATTTGAGAGTTAAAGTAAAAACAAAGCGGATAACTCCGGCGATTGCGCCATTGTTATCCGCTGAAATGACAGAATAGAGCTATCTGCAGGCTCTGTTAAGTATGTCTAAGTTGATGTTGCCATACCGCTGGAAGTGCTTGAACATCTTGTCCATCTGGTCGCGGGTATGGATGGGAATTCTTTCTTTTGTTGATTTGCTCTCACGGAGTTTCTGTTCGATCGTTCGGATTTGGGTGCTTTCAAAGGGCTTCTCAAATACCTTTTTGACGAAACGGGCGATGACTCCGCCTTGTAGTCTGAGGAACTTGCCGACATTATAGCCCAGATGTTTCAAATCCTCCTTAGTCAGATGGTCGCTTCGAAGATTTACCGGAGTGAAAGGCGGCATGGCATGAACAGTCCAGATCCTTGCGTTGTGGTGGAGTTTTTGCAACTCGTCGGCATCAAGATACGGTTGCATCATGTAGGTGATGTAGGCACATAGGAATTCAATCTGAGCCATGCTGAATTTCATATCCTCCTCTTTAAGTTCTTCGTGTGCGGCATTGCACAGTTCATGCTGTGAGAGAAGTTTCTTCTGAATCTCAGTCTGCTCATTGTCAGACTTCATAGCATTTATAGCGGCTTCCAACTGTTCAGGATAATACACGTCACCGTTAGCTGAGATATACGCTTCCTCTTCCCATTCCTCGATGCGGATATTACCGTTATCCTCCTTGATTCTGTTTTCTTTCGCTGTCTTTGTGAAACAGCCGATTTTGTCGTTGGACTCCGGATAGGCGCGGACACGGTAAATACCGAGTTCCAGTTCCTTCTTTATATGTTTGGGCTGAAGACTTACCCATTCGTTGTAAAGAGCATCCGATTCGGTCACTTCTTCAACTGAATGTCCACCTATATAATCCTCGAAATATGAATAGTCGCCTCGTAGCTCTATGCGTTCCTGCAAACTGTTGTATTCTTTGATGTTATGTTCGAGCTCCTCAAAGACCACATCATCTTCATCAATAGGGCCTTCATATACTTTTTCGCCATTTATTACGATATAATTGGCATCGTCATCCCGATCTTCATTCTCGACGATTTCGCCGCTATAGCCTTCCGAGTAATCATCGTCAGGATAATATAATTTCTCCTCAATGGTTTGTACGGTTGATGGAGCCGAACAATTTATTGCCTCATGAGGCTCGTCAGGTAATTCAACGGCTACCTCTCCTCCGGCAGTGGTATTCGCAATGGCTACTCGCTTTTTTCTGTGATAAACAGAGAATAATCTGTCAAATAGGCTTTCGATTACCGATTGGAAACCGCAATAAAGACCTATTCAGAGGACAAAGAAAACGGCAAAAAGAACATTGCCGGTAAATTCATCAGTGCCGAAACGGATTATGGCGGCGTGGCGACCAAGTAAAGCCATGATACCGCATCCGGCAATCACGGCACTCCATATAAAAATTTTGTCCCGGGTAGGGGGAGCAAAGCTCCTCAAGCGCTGGGGCGTTTCCTTCATAAATTAAAAGTGAGTTTTTGAAATTATCATCGCTTTTATAGACAATTTAACCAACTATTTTGTTCAGAGATGATCTTATAAGATTAATCCAATGATCAAATCTTGTAGAAAACGAATAGCATTAGTTTTTGGCTTCCTTATGGGCTTTACAAGAGCGGCATGAACAGTGAACACATCAAGGACCTTGTAGTTTCGTATAATCTCAACGAATTGTCGTTTAATTCTGTAAAAGAAAGGTCCATAACTTGCTAATTATTCAGCAGAATTATGGACTATATGAGGTGCGCGGAAAGACGCGGTTAAACATTAATCACAAGACTCAGTATAACTACTATACTGATATGAAAACTTGATGTTAAATTCTTGAGATAATTGATATATAGTTTTATTAACCGTATAAAATACAGGTTCTTTGTTGTTTTCATCAATATTGTAACCATACTGAGCAAGTTTATCGAGGTATTGTCTTAGGTCATATTTTGAAGCAAACAATTTTGAAGCAAACGCAGAATATGTAATCAAGTCATGTTCAAAACCACCGTCATGGTCTCCTCTTCTGTGGCTAATTTTATCTTCTGATAATTCAATCCTTACTGATAAATCTATAATATGAATTGAAAAATTCAGCGTTCTTGACGATGCAAAATATCTCATTGCCTCGCCATATATGTCTGAATTTATATTTTGGATTTGATTTTCAACCCCTTGTTCTGTGTATGGGCCAATTGATTGTACATATCCCCAATCTTTTATGACTTGTACTTTCCCGAGTAATTGATAATAGTGCATTCCACCATTAGTTTCCTCTTTCTCACAAAATATTAAATTTTGATTTGAGAAGGGATTGAGAAATTGAAGGTCTCTAAATATATGATGGCTATATAATAGGCCACCAATGCCTACAAACTGAGAATTTATGATTTCTGAACAGATGGCTTCTACCAATTCGCCATTTACAGAAAGTGTAATAATTAATTTGCCTGTGCTTGAAAATATGGATGAAACTTCAGATATTGGGGACCCATTTATACTTTGTGGGGTAGCCATCCAGTATCGTCCATTCTCATTGAAAGATTCAATATAACAATTATTCAAGCAAAGTTTAGGATTACTTACCAAATGAGAATATGGAGATTCGGGTCTATTATCCATAAACTTTATGTTCTTGGAATATATAGTCCGATTAAATCCTCTGAAATTTATTTGCAGCAAAGGTGTAAACTTCATCTGTATGTATATTTAGACTGTAAAGATATGCATTTTCAGCGGAATATCAAAGAAATACTTCGGGGTGGCCTTGAAGATGCAGCAGTACCAAATCTTTGGGGACTCGCCGGAGAAAAGTATCGTTATGTTCCTTTACTCCTCTAAAATTGCGTTGTAGAGACTTATAGGATAGTCAAGGATACTCTTCTTCCAAGACCTTCAAAGATTCGGAAAAGGGTGTTAAGTTGGACATCGGCTTTACCGTTTTCCAGCCGGGAGATATAGGTTTTCTTCGTACCGATACGCTCGGCGAGTTCCTGTTGTGTCAGCCCGGCTTTGAGTCGTTCTTCCTTGAGTGTCTCTGCCAAACAGAATGCCGCTGCGTCAGCATCGAACTGCTCACGCTCAGGTGTTCCGGGTTTGCCATATTCCACATTAAGAAGCTCGTCGAATGTCTGAGCGTTCATGATTGCCTCTTTTTTTGCTTTATCCATTTTCTTTTTCGTTAAAGTATTCTTTCATTAATTTCTTTGCGCGCTCGATTTGTTGCTTTGGGGTTTTCTGGGTCTTCTTCTGAAACCCATTGAAGAGAATCACAAGAGAACCCTCGTCAAAGCAACAGAAGATTCGGAATATATTACTGCCGACTTCTACACGGATTTCATATAATCCGTCTGCATCTTCCATGTTTTTGAGGATGGTTCTTGGAACTCTATCCACAGTACTGACGACATTGATACAGTAGTTTATCTTACGTCTTACTGCATCTGATTGAGCCGCATAGAACTCCTTGAAGTAGTTCTTGTACAGCTTTATGGTTCTATTTGCCATATTCTTCTGATACAACTGCAAAGTTAACTAAAAAGTTTACTTTGGCAAAATTATTTGTGAGTTATTTAAGAGAGATCGAGTTGGCTGCATTACGCTTCTTCTGATTCACGACCTCAGCGTAGATCTGAGTCGTGGCTACGTTTTTATGCGTAAGCATCTTGCTGACGGTATAGATGTCAGTGCCGTTGGTTATCAGTAGTGTAGCGTAAGTGTGGCGCAATCCGTGAAAAGTGATTTTCTTCTTGATGCCGGCATCTTTGAGCCATTTCTTGAATGGCTCGCGTGTATGTGCTCGGCTCAATCCCTTGAATACCATGCCACGGCCAGGTTCGCCGCAATACGACAGGGCTTCATCGCTCAATGGCAATGTTGCCTGTGTCTTGGTTTTCTGGGTACGGATACGCATACAGTACCCACCATCGGGAGACAGTTCGATATTCTCCCAATGGAGTTGCAAAATATCGCTGATGCGTAGCCCGGTCATACAGGCGAAGAGCGAGGCACGTTTCAGCACATCCACTTTGCAGGGTGTGGAGGCAAGGCGTTTCACCTCATCGATTTCGAGGTAGTTGATTTTCGGCTCTTCCCAGTCTATGCGGTCAAGATAGTCGTTGACATTCTCGCGGAGCCAGCCTTCCTTATATGCCAGTTTCAGAAGGGCGCGGAAGGTTGACCAGTATCCGGCGGCAGAGTTGCGGGATATGATGTTGCCGGACTGCTTGACACGGATTTTAAGAATGTAAGTGCGGAAGTCGTTGCACAGGCCGATGGTCACGTCTTTCATCAGGCATCTGCCATTGCAGAAGTCCTTGAAATGCTTATACACGATTTCCCATTTCTGATATTTCTCTTTGGTCTTGCTCTCAAAATATTCAAGGAAGTCCGCTTGTTTCTTGGTACGGTCGAGGAAGCCGAACTCTTCGTTGATGATGGCAAGTTCACGGGTTGCGCGGATTCCACGGGCTTTGAGCAGTATCTCCTCGTTGTAGTCAAGCTCGAATTTGTCTTTCGGATTGCCGAAGAGATAGAGACCGAGGAACTCACGCCGCGACATCTTCTTGATGTGCGGATTCCAGATGGGTGGGTAGTAATCGAGGTAGAGCGACAGTTTGCCGCTACGCAGTTTCTCCTGACGGAGTGTCACTTTGGTGATGGTTGCTGATTCCATATTATGCTGTTTTAGAATTATAAGGTACAAAAGTAAATGGTGGTTGCCTGGTGAGAAAAATCACCGGATTATAACTGAATCTCGGGGTTGAACAATGCCTCTAACTCTTTGGCGTTCAGTTTGACATACTTACCGCAACGGAGCTTGGTTATCTTGTATGTCTTGACGTAGTGATACAGCTGGTCGCGTGTCAGCGAGTATTTTTCCATAGCTTCAGGCACTGAGATAAACTCGACATCCTCGGCTGACTTGGCCCCTTTAGCCACATCGAAATGGTATTTGGAGTAATATACTTTCGGGCCCTCTTTGCGCTTCGGAATACCGATTTTGGAGACCAGCGAGTAAATCGCCGATAGAGTCATGCCATACTTGGACTGAATATCTTCGACCGAATACCACTCTGAAATTTCTGGATTCTCTTTTCTCGCCGAGAAAAATCGGTCGATATGGCTCTTGCTGAAATATGCCTTGCCTCGAATGATAGTCTTGGGTACATTATTTTCAGCGACCACTTTATAAATCCACGAATCCTTTACGCCATACTTCTCCCGGATGTCGGCACGGGTATAGAAATCAGAGATAGATTTGGACTTTTTCTCAGCGTCCTCTACTTGCTCTGTTTCTTTCGGTGTAAGATAATCAAACATTGCCTGAATGTCGGCTTTGCTGATGAGTGTCTTTCGTTCGAATCTAACGACCTTGATTTTGCCATTCCGGATATAACGATAAATGGACATTCTCCCGATGCCTAATAATTCAGCTGCTTGGGTCGGAGTCAGGAAATCTTTGTCTCTCCATTTATTGTTGGCGACATTTGTGGCTGTCTCCTGATTCGATACTTGCATCTTCTTCTGCCGGAATCGTTCCTTATAAGACCGTTCCGAACACCGCTTCGAGCAGAAGCGTGTGACTGTGGTCTGGGCGATAAATTTCTTTCCGCACCATTCGCAGATTCTCTCAACTTTGATGTTGCTACTCATGTCATACGTGTTAATTTCGTTATTAATCGTATCATGGCGTATCACGACGTACCGTGACGTACCACATTCTCCACCACCTTGCGGATGCTTGGGGTGAAATGAGTCGCTGTCGTACAAAATCCGTACAAAATGGTGCATAAAAACGCCTAACACTGACAGTTATCAGCATTAGGCGTTCTTGTAAGAGTTAAGTTTTATCGCTCAGTAATAGTCAATTGTCGTCAATATAAATCATTGATAATCAAGAAATTACTTGCCGATGCAGAAGCGGGAGAAGATGGTGGCGAGGATGTCGGTGGAGGAGATGGCGCCGGTGAGGGAGGCGAGGTGGTCGACGGCCTGGCGGAGGTCGATGGCGATCAGGTCGCCGCTCTGTTGGCGATCGATCGCGCTGATTACTCTTTGGATGGCGGCGTCGGCGTCGGCCAGGGCTGTGGCCTGCCGGAGGTTGGTGATCATTATGTCTTCGACGGCTGATGCCGCGTCTTTGTCGGCAGCCGCGATCAGGGCTTCCTTAAGAGGGGCCAGGCTGTCGGGGGTGACTGTGGAAATATTTATAGTCCGGGTTGTCTCGTCCGCGGTGTTTTTTGCGGTGGCGACAGTCTGTGGATCATGTCCTGTCAGATCGGCTTTATTGAGGGCTATTATCAGGTGCCCGGGTGGATCCTGCCGGTTGAGGGCTTCGCGGGCAAGGCTTATTATGTCGGTGTCGAGCGGGCCGGTGATGTCATTGACGGCAATGATGATGCGGGCGCGCTCTATGGCGCGGTGGGAGCGTTGGATTCCTATCTGTTCGATGGTATCGTCGGAGTGGCGGATGCCTGCTGTATCGATTAGACGGAAACGGTAGTCGCCTATATTTATTGTCTCCTCAATTGTATCGCGGGTGGTGCCGTGGATGTCGCTGACTATGGCGCGGTCGTCGCCTGAGAGGGCGTTGAGCAGTGACGATTTTCCAGCATTGGTGGGACCGACGATCGCTACCGGTATGCCGTCCTTGATCGAGTTCCCGGCTGTGTATGACCGGTGGAGATCGGATAGCTGGCTGTGGATTTCCGATGCAAGATCGCGCAGGTGTGCCCGTGAGGCGAATTCGACGTCTTCCTCGGAGAAGTCAAGTTCGAGTTCGAGTAGCGAGGCTATTTCGATAAGTTGTTCGCGCAAGTGTGCGATGCGGTTCGCAAAGGCTCCTTTGAGCTGGCTTATTGCGATACGGTGTTGTGCGCGGGATTCGGAGGCAATTATGTCGGCTACGGCTTCTGCCTGGGTAAGATCTATGTTCCCGGACAGAAATGCCCTGCGTGTGAATTCTCCAGGAAGAGCAAGGCGGCATCCGGAGGCTACGAGCGTATTTATCAGTTCGCGCTGTACGTAGCGCGAGCCGTGCACTGAGATCTCGACGGTGTCCTGTCCTGTGAATGACTTCGGAGTGCGGAATACGGTCGCTACGGCCTGGTCGAGCGGGTGGCCGTCGGTGCCGGTGACCGTGCCGAGATGAGCCGTGTGGGTGGCGGCTTCGCTCAGCGGGCGTCCGTGCCATATTCTGTCGGTGATGGCAATGGCATCGGGGCCGCTGACACGGGCCACAGCTATACCGCCTACGCCGGCCGGCGTGGATATGGCGCAAATGGTGTCTGAAAGGTTGTCGAAGATCTGTTGCATGTCGTTGGTCAATGATTCCAGGGTGCGAGGGTCTGCTGCTGTTCGATGTATAGTTCGACATCGTCGGGCAGCGCGCTGAAGAAGTCGTAGCCGGTGATGGCTTCGATGTTGTCGATCGAGGTCACAGTGGCCTGTGCTCCGCCGTCGAACGGGTGGTTTGGCATCAGAAATGCTATGCCCATGGGAGGGTCGGCATACGGGGCTATGATTACTTTGAAGAAACGTTCGGGAACGGGAATGCGTGATTCTCCGATCGTGTCAGTCATGATATCTCCGAGCACCGGACCGGCCACGATGTATAGCGTGCCGTGGCGGTGGGTCCACAGGCGGGTATTTTTCTCGACAGTGGCCCACGGACCTCCGTTCAGAGCGTTGTCCTGCGGGCAGATGTTCGTCAGGTAGTGGCAGTCGGCCATTGCCTGTGTGCTCCATTTCATGTCGGCCGCCGGTGCCATGTGGCCGCGGTCGTAGCCAGAACGGCGGTAATCAGCGAGCGTGGCGCAGCCGTCGACGTTTTTGTCGGGCTGGAACCGGGCGTTTTTGCGGTCGGCCGAGTTTGCATCGGCTTTTGCCGAGTCGACCTCCCAGGCTACGAATGCCGGCTGATGGCTGGCCGGATCAAACGTGACGGTGAATCCTTCGTACTGTATAGTCGTGTGGCTCAGACTGTCCGGATCGCCGACTACAAGTAGAGAATCGACCGGACCTGACACCGGCCCGGTACTTTTACCTGGTATGAAAGCCGAAGCGACGGCGATGGCGGCGCAGCAGAAAATAATGATGTAGGCTCGTTTCACTCGTGGCGGATTTATGACGCATTATTGTAATAAACAGAATTCCATAGGCTGTCGCGCCGCCCG